>Ga0163180_10000728_pt1 | contig 19017 bp, 33 predicted proteins | sample AtlANTMetagenome_2_FD_109647 | JGI IMG/M metagenome (GOLD analysis project Ga0163180, IMG submission 109647) | Marine eukaryotic phytoplankton communities from the Atlantic Ocean - Atlantic ANT 4 Metagenome | ecosystem: Environmental > Aquatic > Marine > Oceanic | place: North Atlantic Ocean...
CCCCATTGCTACCTTTGTCCACAAACTAGGCACTGCTTTTCTTTTAGGTGCTTTCTTTGCGGCTGTTTTTCTAGCTCTTGCCATTATTTACCCCATTTCTGGTTTTTGACTATTAACGCCATTACTCCATATATAGCAATGTCTAGAAACGCATCTTCAATTGGTTCATTCTTTGCTTTGAAGTTATGTTTCGTAGATAAGTTAACTAGTCTGTTTATCTTATCATTAAGCCTTACTATAATACCTAGTAACGCCATATTGATTTCTTCTTCGTTTTTTAAAGAAGCGCCCATAGCAATATTGCCTGGACCGTAATCAAATTGTTTTTTACAGAATGTTTTATACATTTCATTTAAAAGAACTTGAAACTCCCTTTCTGTAGTAGGGTAGTTTTCTTTAATGTAATTTATCACATTATCGCTTGTTGTTGTTTTTTCTTCCATTTTTAGGAAAATCCTCCATATCAGGTTTATCTTCTAACTTTCTTAACGTATCTAGTTCTTGTTGTAATTGTTGAACTAGCTTATAATCCTTGTTTTTCTTAGCTTTTAAGATTTTTTTTGTATTTTCGTCCATATATAATCTCCCATACCTAATTGAAACAATCCATTTGATAATGCATCAATATATCCTTCTTTATGTTGTAATCCGTAATTAAAATGCAATGCGTGTAATATTTCGTGGATTAGAGTTTCTTTTTGCCTAGATTCGTGTATATTACTATTAATATATATAATATTGTCTTTTACTTCGTGTCTACCATACAATTCTTTTGTAGAATCTTCGTGTCTTAAATCTGCAAATATGACCTCGTATTCGTGGCCGCCTATAGCAATTCTCGTATCCGGCGATTTTTTATTTTTTTTCATCTTTCTTTTTCTCCCTATCTTTTTTAATGGATTTAATTATCTGTTCTTCTATAAAAAGCTCATCATACATCTCAGCATCTGACATCATATTAAAGCTTTCCTCTATAATACGTTCCATTTCTTTGATTCTATCTTCTTCTTTACTCATTGTGTATGGAGTTTACGTAAATAATACTACACAAGTCAAGAAAAAAACAACAGTTAGACAAAAAAAATAATTAAACAATAATGAAAATAAACCTTGACAACAATAAAAATTATTAATTATAATATAATACTCGGGAGCTCTAAAAAAAGATTAATAATAATTAATACTTATCTTTAAATAACACTCAATACTCTATAGTACAACCCTATTTCTAAAAATTTCAAAAAAAAATAATTTCACAGGGCATTTTACGCCCATATCACGAGCTTTACCCCGATTTTTACCCTTTGGTTGAAAAATAGCGCAAATTTGTGTGTGCCTTTTGTTTCCCCAAGACGGGTCGGGTCTTTTTCCAAGTTGGAAATCGTAAAAAAGGTTGAAAATTCTGTTTTAGGTTGGTTTTTTTGTTAATAATATCATTATTTTATCGTTTATTTTAATTTATTTTCTTTTTTTACTTGCATCTTATAGTATTTATGCATAGACTATCGTAGTTATTTAACAATTGGAAGGAGGTGATTACAGATGGACGACACTCGTCAAGATGTATTGCGACTATATGATGTTTACTTCGGTGGTTTTACTGATACCGACAGGAAGACAAATCATCGCGAAGCAATGCGAGAACAAGTCAAGGCTATGCCTAAGAGCGAATGCTTCAAGCATATCTTGCACGCCCAGGACTTATCTTTACAAGAGATAATGAAAGGATAATAATAACCGGGGGCCTTCGGGCCCCCACAACATAGGAGATACTATGCGAAGTAATACTAAGATAGCAGGCACTGATAGTTATATGGAAAGTGCAATGTATAAAATAGAATCTGCAGTTATTAAGAATATGAGAATCTATGGTCTACAAAGACTACCTCTCATTATTCAGAAGTGGATAGCAGGAAAGGAGAAGGAATGGAATCGGTAATGTTAGTGTGGTTAGCCATTGGCATCGTCTATGGTGTTGCGATGGGATTTAAATCCTTATCGTAAACAAAGAGGCCCTGGGAGTAAAATCCTGGGGCTTTCTTTTACATTAATATTTTTTTTTATTAGAGCTAGATTGTGAAGAATTGTGCATATAATAATATTATTTTCTTTTTTTTCTTTTTTTACTTGACTTTTATATTTCTATGCCCTAAGTTATAGGGTATTATTTGACAATTTGAAAGGAGGTGAAACACTATGACCGAACTAGAAATTAGTTTAATATTCATTATTGCTTTAATGTTTGTTTTATTACTAATGTATGTTTTAATTAGACAATATGACCGCATACAAGCAGTAGAAAGGGATATTAATTTTCTGTTAAGAGACACTAAGACTAATGCTAAGCATATCAAAGGTTTATCTGATGAATATGCGAACGTATTAGCAGAGTGTAAAGACAGATGCGCATAGTAAACACGGGGCCCTTCGGGGCCCCACAACCGAAAGGATAAAGTAATGATGACAAAAAAACATTATGAAGCTTTAGCTAAGGTATTTAATACAACCTTTAAGCATTTAATACAAGCTTTAATAGTTGTTTTCAAATCAGATAATAAGAACTTTGATTCAGACAGATTTAAAGCTGCTTGTTTTAAAGACCTTATTTAATAGAATGGCCCTGGGAGAAATCTTGGGGCTTTTCTTTTTTCAATTGTATTTATTTTGCCGAGAGCTAGATTGTGAAGATTGCGCTAAACCAGCTTTTTCCTCCTCTCTCTCTTATATTTATTTTATTACAGCTAGATTGTCCAGAAATTGGCATTCCCACCCGCAACCGCCCTCTAAGGTAAGTGTTTTTGAGAAAAAAGTCAAGTGTTTTTTTATTTTTTTTTCCGACTAAAAATTTTGAGTGGACTATCCGACTTAATTTACTAAAACTATTTTAATATTCCTAGCATTTTAAATTTCAAGGACACAAAAAAAGCCGACCAAAATTATTTGACCGACTTTTTCTGCTACTCTATTATATTATGCTTCTGATTTAGTCTCGGTTTTAGGTATGATTATTTCAACTTTATGCGTTGCTCTTGGTATTCCTAAGACCTCGCTTCCTTTCTTAGCTAATAATATATTAGATTTCTCAATTAAAGCGTTCAGACTAGCGAAATTACTATTGATTGTATCAACTAGTTTAGACGCTTCCGGTGAACTCTCTTTAATGACAAGCCAATTATCTATTCTTACTCCGACTACTAAATGATTGTCATCATAAGATTTGACTAATGAATTATATAAAGTATTATCTACTTTACCGGTTTTATCAGTCGCAATTTTTAAGTAGTCTTGTAATTGCTCCTCTCGTTGTTCCGGTCTAACTCTATTCATTTGTGAACGTTCTAACTTGTTTTCTTTATTTGCTTCTTTCATTATGCCAACCTTTCATTGTTTTGTTTTATTATTACTGCATTTGTATCTACAAAATCATTACCAAAGACAAATCTGTAAATGTCTGCTTGATTAATAGCGTCATTATTAAATGCTTGTCTTTTTCTTTCTTTTGCTTTTTGTTCTCGCTTATCCTCTTTTAACATATCATTATATGCTTGAAGTTTAGCGTCTTGATAACTCATATTCTTAACCTTTCTTATTTTATTGTTTAACATATAGGAATATACTAAGGAATGTCGCTTCTCACAAGGATTATTTGCTTAAATCTTAAAATAGTTTTAGACGGGTAATTCTTATTTTTATAGAAGCTAGATTGTCCAGAACTGGCGCCGTCGGAACTCAGGACTTTAGTCGGAGCGTGATGTGATTTATTTAAGAAAACACTTGTGGTCGGCGACATATATGCCTATATTAAGCAGTAAAATCAGACTATAATAATAACAATAACTTAGACGCAAGTCAAGAGAGGAGACGCAGTATGATAGAGACTACTACTATGAAGCAGACTAAACGTTGCGATACGTGTAATCAATGGCATACGACTGATGTAGAAGTTGAACATCTTGAAGTCGGGACTGAGGTCTTTGTGATACCTAATCACGAGACGCAGACTTGGGAAGTTTCAATGGAAGTAAAGGATAGAGAACTTGTTCATAGCTTTGAGGCTAAGACATACGCAGACGTAAGGTATTTAATACAACACGTAGCGTTTAGACTACATAATCACAATAAGGCGTTTAATGTGTTCTTTCCTACTAGTGAATTAGATACACACAGACGTATAAACAGCGTCAATCTGTCGGAGTTCTTAGACAATGAGGCAGAAGCGACAAAGAGAGTAGACTATATGTTTAAAAAGTATAGACGACAAGAACGTAATAATCGTAAATTAGCATTAAAAGGAGGAATGTAATATGTGTAGAGAGTGTAATGATACAGACGTAGTAAATGGTTGGGAAACAAATATACGGATAGACGAAAAGATAAAGAAGCATAGAAATAACTTGTCAAGGATAAGTGGTATAGACAAGCAGTTATTAGAAATGCAGTCGGCAATCCACCAATTCTACGTAGAGAATGGAATAGTCCAGACCGAAGTAGTCGCAATGCACAATAGTATATCTAAAATATTAGATAGTCTAGAAGCAGTAAGACTAAAGAACTATGAAATAACTAAAAGTATAGTATAAGGAGGTATATATGTTAGAAATGATAATACACGCTTTCAGACACATCACAGGTCTTTGTGGCGAGGCACACCCTAGTCTATTGTTGTCTGGGACTGCGTTCTTTACCTATATAATGTATAGTATAAAGGAAATAATAAGATAATAGGAGGTATGTATGTTTATAGACGCAATACAAGTAGTATTAGGAGTATTCGTTGCAATAGTATTTATACTACTTGCGACTGCCGTAGTAATGCACTACTTAGAAAGGTAAATAATTTATATGTAGCGACTACCACTAGCCCTTGTCCAAGACTGGCAATCCTTTCCCAGTCGGCTAGTATTAAGAGTAGTCGCAAAAATTTTGTAATGATAATAATAACCAATAACAATGAGGAGTATAGACTATGTGTGGAATATATGGAATAGCGAAGTCTCCGAAACCTTATACTAGGAAGCAGTCTAGGATTGCCAAAAAGGTATTAAGGCATATTGCAGTAGATAGCGAGACTAGAGGTAGTCATTCGTCTGGTATTGCAAGTATCGGAGAAACGTCTACAATATATAAGTCCCTCTTGCCGTCTGCAAAGTTTGTAGATAGCAAGGAATATAATACTGCCACTAAGTCATTAGACAAAGGCAATAATATATTAATAGGACATACCAGATTTGCGACTGAGGGAGCTATTGTTCTTAACAATGCTCACCCATTCCAAGTCGGTAGAACTATCGGAGCTCACAATGGTTGCGTCTATAATATAGCAGAAATGCAGACGCAATTAGATAAGCAATGTCCGGTAGATAGTCAGTTGATATTCAAGTCCATTGATACAACAGACAACATACAAGACGCAGTCAAGGACTTTGACAGCGACTTTGCATTAAGTTATGTAAAGGATAACCCTAATATCTTGTATCTATGTAGAGAGAATAATAGACCTTTATCAGTCGCTTATGTGCCTGAGTTAAAGACATTATTCTATGCGTCAGAAGGAGACTTTCTAATTGACGCTTTAAAGAAACAAGGTATTAAGTCGGAAGTAGTGAAACTAAATAAGAATACGTTATATAGTTATAATGTAGGACTATTTGGAGACACAAAGTCTAACGTAAGTAAGACTGAATTTAAGTATGATAGTAGAGTATATAGCAGTGCTATTAACTATTATGGTAATAGATGGAACGACGCGTCTAAGTATGAGTGGGAGTTTGAAAACTACGACTATGTAAGTGATGAGATACCTGAGTGGAAAAACGAATATGACGTTTCAGACGAATGGCAGGAAAAACAGAAAAGTGAATTGTCTAGAATTTACGAAGGCACTCGCCCTAGTGAATGGCAATACGACTTAACTGAACATCAATGGTATTATATAGATACTGAAAGAGAACAACTACTAAACGAGTGGCAAGTCGCAGAAATATGGTTTGGCGACGACGACGCAGAACAAGAGGTAATGTATGCCTAACACAGACGCAACAACAGAAGCAATACAAAACGAAACTATGAATGGAGTTTGTGGTTGTGATATCACTGATAGTGATTACACGACTGATAATTGTGGCGACGTTTGGTGTGATGATTGTTATGAAGAACATCACAGATGTTGCGATAGTTGTAGTGATGAAGTGCATATAGATAACGTCAATTATGCTCCTAACGACGAAGCATATTGCGAGGATTGTTATCACGAGAACGTCTCCTACTGCGAAGGTTGTAGTGAGGACTATTGGAATGACGATATGGTATATGATGATAGTGCAGGGCAATATTACTGCGAGGATTGTTATCACGAATATGCCTCAGACGACTACGAGTGGAACGTCTACGACAATTCATTTGTCAAGACTAATACAGACTTTATGATACCTATTCCAACATCAACATATAATAAAGATACGTTTAATCTTATTAAGTCTAAACGTTATCAAGGAATAGAGATTGAGACTAACTATGGATTAGACGTTAGTAATTCCTCAGTAGAGGATAGTCTGTGGACTGCAATAAGGGAGCAACGAAATGTCCAAAATACCGACATCGCTCCTTTCAATGCAGGTTTAAACGCCGTTTATGACGGAAGTGTAAATGGTGGAGATGACAACTATGGTGGAGAGATAGTAATGCTACCAAGACGAGGCGACATACTCTATGACGATTTATTGACAATCACTAAAACGTTAAAAGAGCAAAGTAGAGCCTATATTAGTAGTAAATGTGGTTATCATCTACACATAGACATAAGAGACTTTGATTGGCAACATATGTTAGTCTTAACTCTTATGACTAAGATGATAGAGCCACATATATATAGTTGGTTGCCTTCTAGTCGTAGGACAAGTAGGTGGTGTCGCCCAGTTAGTCAGTCTATAAATTCTCTAAGATACATTAATGATAGAGATAGTTTTATGGACTACTACTATGACGACGGCTCGTTTAGAAACGAGAAGTATCACGAAAAGAGATATCACGGACTAAACCTTCATTGCCACTTTCAGGCTAATCAAGGTGTAGAGATTAGATATCACTCCGGAACTCTTAATGCAGATAAAATGCTTCATTGGAGTATTCTATGGACACAAATCATAGACAAGTGTTATGAGTTAGGAAATCAACTAGCAGACGAGATGAGACGAGACAACATATATGATTTAAGTAAAACTGATATGTTTGAGAGTTTGACGTCTAGTCGTTTATTGAATGTTGATACAGATAGACTACGTGGAATATCTGCGAGATATCGTAGCATTAACATTAGAGACTACGCTAAGACTAATCTATATGAATATAAACAAGATAGTGATTATCTTGCAAACGTCTTAGGACTAGATACTAGTAATACTACGTATCTGATACAACCTATGATTAAGTTTCTAGACGAAAATACAAATCGTAGAAACTACATAAACCCTACTTTGACTATTGATAGTCTCTTTGAGACGTTTGATATACCTGTAATAACACAAGAGTTTTACAGGGAACGTATGATAGAGATTATGAACAACGACAATACTCCAACCAATCACTTAAAGAATTGTTTTCACAATGCAGACTACTTTGTAAAGTTTGACAATGATGATATGCAATTTAAGACTGCAAGGATTATGAATTCCATATTCCCTGCAATAGATGATTATAAAGTTGCGTCTTGTGATAGTGCTTATGACTTGCAGTATCTACGTAATCATAAAGAGGATAATGACTATGAAGGACTTATTATTATATAATGTCCTACTTAGAACATATGTCAAAAGAGAAGGGCGAGTTGTCTAAAGGCTTATGGACACCGACTATTATATGTAGTTGTGGAAATAGGCACGAGGGCGACTTGCCTAGTGTTAATATTAATGAATGTGAACAATGCGAAGGAGCAGATATGGAACAAGAAATGAAAAAATGGAGAGTAAGAGTTAGCATACCGGTTGAATATGATACGTCTGATTTAAGGAGTTATTTTGAGGCTACCTTAGATGTAGAAGCGACCACCTATGATGACGCTATGGCGTTAGGCGTAGAGGAATTTAATGATAACTATGATATAGACGCTATATATGATGATTTGTATGACGACTTAAAGTCTCAGATGTTGGTATGGTTAGACGGCGACTACGAGTGCGACTTAACTGACGAGGATTACTATTTCGTAGAGGAAACAAAGGAGAAAAAAGATAATGATTGAACACGAGGAAGGTAATATAGTTATGATAGATACAGACGATATGCTCGTCTGTGGATATTGTGGAATTGAAGAAGCTTATATGCAAGACTGCGACTGCTCAGAAGTAGTTATGACTTATTCTGAGTTTAAAGATAAGATAGTAGAGGAGACTATGGGCAATAAAGATGAATATCATAGGATACTAGACGGAGGTAGATGTTAATGGAAGATAAAACTTGGAGTATCAAAAAAGAAGGTCATTTGAATAAAGATAATATTATATTCAATGACAAGATTACTAGACTAATACAAGACCTAGAACAAGTAAATAAAAGTCTAGGATTTTACGTGCTTAGGGAGGGCAAATGGATAAAAGAGACAAGAGAGCAATAAAGCTACAAGCAGAAATAACTAATAAGACTGCAGAATTGAATGAGTTAGGGTTTAGAATAGAGGTTAAGTATATAGAGAACGCCGGTTGGGTTAGTGAGATAGTAAACAGAAACAATGGAGAAAACCACGAGATATCACTACAAGAAATGATAGACGCTCAACAAGAAAAGAATAAAGACTATGCCTTAGATAATTCACTTAGTCCTAATAGGAAATTTGAGACTAAAGGAGTGTGGACATCTGAACAAAGTTTGAGAGACGAGAATGAATAAATCAAAATTGTCCAGACATAACTCTACATTGTGCAGGGATAACTCTACATTGTGCAGAAGGAGGACTAAGTGAACGACAAAAGAGACGTGCAAAAAATTGTGCAAGAGGTATATTTCAGGGAGGATTCAGACGGCAACATCACCATAGATACTGAATTGTGCAAAAGTGAATTTTTAGAAAAATTATATGCAATTGAAAAAAAATATGAACTTTTTTTTAATATTGATAGAGCCATAGAGGAGGAAATTAATAAATAAAGTTTTAAAGTTTTGCTTGACAAGAGCAATATTTTATCACTATATTGTGCATATGAAAAATGATAATAAAAAAATACAAACCTCTTTTGTTATGGACAAGGAACTTTGGTTAAAGTTTAAGTCTAAAACATTATCTGAGGGGTATTCAGTAAAAGACAAATTACACACTCTTATTCTAAACTATATAAAGGAGACTAAAAATGCCAGCAGTTGGTTTTCTATATCCAAATGGAGATAAAGTTTCTTTTGAAGAGATAAGAGAAGGTAATGTAGACATATTAAAAATGGGTATGTCGCTACCGACACTAATTGAAATGTCTAAAGAGAGAGACCCTAATAGACTGCCGTCTACGACTGAGCTTTTAGTTGGGACTTGTGAAGCGTATCTTAAAAGGACTAAAGAATATTATATAGACCCACAAGATAGAGCATTTTCCTTAGCAGGAACTATGCACCACGCCAAACTAGAACAGTATGAAGACGACAGACATTTATTGGAAGAGAAGTTAGAGTTGTGGAATATAACAGGTATAGCAGACTTATATGATAAGGAAAGCAAAATGTTATTAGACTACAAAAATACTGGCTCTTATAAATGTGCTCAATTATTAGGTATGACATACAGATTAGTGCCTGACCCGTCTGGAGCTAAATATAAGTCAAGTGGTAAGTGGGGAAAGAAAGGTTCTCCTAAAATGGTAAAACAATGGTATCGCGACGAAGGTTTAGCAGACTTTGGAGACTGGGCCTGGCAAATAAATTGGTATAGATACTTGCTAAATAAAGCAGACTATGAAGTTGATAGTATGTATATTCAAGTCACATTAAGAGACGCAGGTCTTGCAGTGGCTAGAGATAGAGGTTTAGACAAGAACATATACTTAATTGAAGTGCCTAAATATGATGATGAGGTGTTAGAACATAAGTTCTTAAAAGCAAGAGATGAGTTATTGAGAGCTATTGAGACTGGTAATCTACCTCAAAAATGTAGTAATGAACAAACTTGGAATGGAAGAAAATGTCAATCTTATTGCGACGTTAGATATCTATGTCCATACAACAATGGGAGTATAAATGGGTAAAATGAGTGAGTTAGATGCACAGAAGCAAGAAATAGAAGCATTAGAGTATCAAATGATTTCAGATACAGACGTAAATCTAACTGCAAAACACCAACACGTTTCAGAAATACCTACTCCTCAAGATGTAGTTAAAAGTAGAAATGGTTTTGACTATGTAGACGAAGGATATATGCGTTGGAGATTAAACCAACATTATCCTACCTGGTCTTGGGAGGTAATAAAATATGAAACTCTTGGAGACAAAGCTATCGTAGTTCACGGACGTCTAAGAATTATGGACGAAGGTATTCCACGTAGTTTTGATTCAGTTGCTGCACATAGAATAGCTCAGGCTAGAAGCGGAGCAGGGTATGTAGACTTAGGTAATGACCTAAAAGCTGCAAACTCAGACGCATTTAAAGTTGCAGTAAATAGGCTATGTAATGTAGCAGATGACGTATATAGAAAACAATATATAGATAATAGTCTTGACAAAAACCAATCTGATTATTTATATTTATGTATGTCCAAACTAGACGTGCAAGAAGCAGAGAAAGTAGAGATGGCTTTGGCGTCTGGTAAGATTAACAAAGATAATTACGATAAAGTAATTTCTAAACTAGAAAAGGGAGTTAAAGATGAGTAATGTTGATGATGTATTAAGCTCAATTGACAATGATGTTGCTTACTATAATCCTTCTGAAGACACTGCAGGGACTAAACAATTTGTTCCTATTAAAGAAGGTGTTTATGAAGCGAGTGTATTTAAGTTAACTATCAAGAAAAATATAGTTGTTAAGAATCAATATCTTAGTGACATATTTGAGGCTATCTATGTTATAGACGGAGATAAACACCCGGAGTACAAAGATAGGCAGATTAAATCTAAAGGTTATTTTAGGTTTAAAAATCCTGACAAAGAAAAATACCCTAAACTTGAAGACAATCAAGGAAACAACAAAGGGTATATGATATTCACAGAAGCCTGTGGATTTGAGATGACTAAAGATGACACAGGTAAATATCTTTTACCTATGATTATGGAGTCAGACATTGCAGGCAATCCAGTGACAATCAAAGTTGTTCACGATAAGTGGACTGACTCAGAGGGAGAGACTAGAACTACTCCTTTAGCAGTTAGTGTATTCAAATCTAAGAGAGTTGTTAACAAACCTCTTAAAGAAGACGAATTGCCGTTCTAATGGAATATAATATCAAATTAGACGAAGAGCAGTTTATGTCTTTGATTGAAATGATAGAGAAACACAGATGTGAAGGCGAAGACGATATGTGCTCTATTGTCCGCACATCTGTGAAAGCTCAGTTTCAAGAACAGTTTATGGAAAAAGAGGAAACAATTACAATAGACGCTGAAGATGTTTTAGATGCGGCTAAGAAAACTCTTGGTCCAGGATACTGCGACAACTGCGATTAGCATATAAACAATTATTCCCTTCTCATAATACGCTTAAAAGGAAGCGGGCAGGTGAAAACCCTGTTTACCCTTATATCGTTATGTCAAATACATTTGGTTGGCGCTAAAAAATTTGATAACCGAGAAGGGAATAAAAACTTGGAGAGTTATGGATATATCTAAATGGAATAGTATTATGAAATCATTTCAAGATATAGTAGGTTATAAAAAAGGTATGACTGAAGTTTTAGTCACAAAAAGATTTTCTAAAATAGGGTTTAAAGACATTGAGTCTCTAGATGAGAGAGAGACTAAGTATCTTACCTACGTTTTAAGAAAAAGGTATAGGGAGATACTAGATGAACAAAATAGAAAAAAAGATACTGAAGGAGCTCAGGGAGAATAGTAGAGTTCCTAGACAGGACTTTCTACTTAAACACTTTATATTTCCTTGGCAGACTAATAAGGCTTTAAGAAGTTTATTTCAAAAAGGCTACATTATATCTTGTATTAGGCTTTCTGGCACTAGTTATAAGCTTATTAAGGACAAAAATGATGAATTTTAAGAATAACAAACGAGCTTGCCCTTCTATGGACGTTGCAATAAATAGGCGATACTTATGTCGCAAAAGTAAATATAATCGCTTAGAGGGGCATTCTCGCAAAGAAAATTTTGGAAAAGTATGAAAAAAAATGAAATTAAGATAATTAAAGCATTAAATAAGTATTTTAAGGACGATAAACCAATATTATGTCCTAACCAGTATCATAGGTTTGACGCTTATAACAATAATTACATTATAGAAATTAAATATAGGAACAAATTGTATAAAGATTTCTTAATAGAGTTTGATAAGTATGCATACAATAGACTATATGCAGAGATTAATAATAAAAAGTTTTTATATGTCGTTGGAGTTCCTGAAGCAGAACATTTAGGAGCGTATAATATATATGTATATAACATAAGTCAACTAGACAAGTCTGGATATAAATACAATTGGCATATGAGAGAAATGCCTAAACAAACAGAGTTTGATAAGAATTGGAATATAGATAAATATGTTGGCTACCTAGAATTGTGGGCAGCAAAAAAAATAGGAGAAGAAATTGGCTAGTAAATCAAAAGCAAAAGGAAATAGATTTGAAAAAGAATGTTGCTCTATCGCAGAAGAGTTTGGGTTTTCTGCAAAGAGAGCCTGGGGAAGCGACGGACGTAGTATCGGTAAGTCGCCGGAGGTTGATATAGTTATTGGATATGAAGAGTGCACTTTTGATGTCCAGTGCAAAGTAAGAAATAAGATAGCACAATATATCATACCTCCAGAAGATTGTGATTTTACTGTACTTAAACAAGATAGAGGAGAAGTTTATGCTTGCCTTAAGTACGAAGATTTGTTAAATTTGATAAAGAAATGTGAGGAGAATAAATGCGAACAGTAGCAGGAGATACATACAGACACCCAGATGAATACAAGAAAGATAAAGCTAACTTTGATGCTTTGTATTATTATATGCAACAAACAGACCCGGAGTCTTGCGACGAATGGTTTGATAAAGAAGCAATAGATAAGTTTGTAAATGGACTTTCTAATCCTCACTACAACAATGAGTTGTTTGGAACAAAAAGAAGTGAACAGATTTCTACAACAAGGATACCTACAAGATGTCAGAAGTGTAATAGACCTTGGGCAGTAGAATATATGAGCAATAGCTTTGAAGAAAATTATTTAGACCAAGGTCTCTATGCCAACATACGTATGGAAAAAGGAGACTGTAAAGAATGTAGGGAGGAAGAATGACAAAAGATTTACAAGCACTTGCAATACATAGCCAAGAATCAGAACAAGCTGTATTAGGTTGTATACTAATAGATGAGAATGTATACGACATTGTAAAAGATTTTATACCTGAAAGTGATGTATTTTATAATCTAAAAAACAAACAGATATGGGAAACTATGTCTGAACTTAGGAAAGAAAGAATACCAGTAGACGCAGTTAATGTTTGTTCTAAGGTAAAAGGAGAAGCTTATTACATAACAGGCTTAATAGAGAAAGTACCAACCACTGCTAACGCAGTATCTTATGCAAGACAAATGAACGCAGACTGGCTAAGAAGAAAGTTAGTGCAGCAGTCTCACGAGATTGCAGCTAAGGCTTCTGACAATAAGAATGATATTAATACATTGCTTGTTGATGTACACGATACAGCTAGCTCTTTGATTAATCTTGAGCCTGGACAAAAGTTTGATTTAGATTCTTTATTAGTAGATACAAAAGACTCTTTGTTTAGCCAACGAAACCTGACTACTACAGGCCTAGCATCACTGGATAATATTATATCCGGTATGACTAAGGGAGAAATCACCATATTTGCTGGACGACCTGGTAATGCAAAGACTACTACAGTTGCCAATATCGCTCGCAACCTAGTGTTGTCTGGCAAAAAGGTGGTTATGTTTAACAGAGAAATGCCCAACACAGAAATGATGAAGAAGTTTATTGCTATGGAATCAGAAGGTGTTACGTATCATATGTTAAGACATAACGCAGTAACAAATAAAGATATGATTGAAAAGAGTTTACAAGTTATTAAAGAAAAGTATACTGACAAACTATTTATGTTTGATAACATACGTAATTTAGAGGGAACTTTTAGAGAGATTAGACGTATAAAGCCTGACGTAGTTATTGACGACCATATAGGTCTTATAGAATATCCTGGTAATGATATGAGAGATTTACGATTAAAGATAGGAGATACATCTAGAAGGTACAAATGGTTATGTAAAGCAGAAGAGATGTCAGTAATACTTGTCTCACAACTAAATCGTAATATTGAATATAGAACAGAACGTATTCCTAAACTTAGTGACCTTGCCGAGTCTGGTAATCTAGAACAAGATGCAGAGATTGTAGCATTCACACACTATCCTTGGACTGTAGACTTTGAGAATGCAAGAAACGGTAGGTTTGGATTAGATATTGTTGTAGCTAAAAATAGATATGGCTCAACAGGAAAAGCAACGGTAGGATTTTCTCCAGATACTTGTACGTTATACGATAGTGTTGAGGAAGCAGAAATGAGTATGTCGGAAGCAGGAGTTCCTGGAAGTTTAAATGATATTCCTTTTTAATTACTCTGATTTTTTAAGAATATCTAATATTCCTTCAATATTCTTTTCGTTTTTTAACTTTTGAAAAATTTTCTTTACATCGTTTATTTGTCTTTTAACATTCTTGTTAGAATATCTAGGACTAAACAAATCTTTAGATGTTGGTGAAGCTAAATTGTCCATAGTTTCACGAAACATACTTCTAAAAGCTTCTCTGTTATGTTTGTTTCTTAGCACATTTGCTTTTTCGTCCAACAATAATGTTTGAGTATCTCTCTTTTGAGCTTCTCTTATTCTTTTTAGATTTTCTTTGATTGCTTTACGTTCTTCTTTTGACATCATACTACCAACCATATATTCATCTTCATCAGGAATATCAGAAGCTTTTAATTTCTTTCCTTTCTTTGTAATTCCTGCAGCAAGTCCAAGTCCAGGTACAAGAGCTAATCCAGATAGACCTGCTCTTCCATAGTCTCCTTGTTGAAGAGATATTAAACCACTTATTAAGTCTGCTCCCATTCCGACTGGCTCTAATGGTCCACTTAGAAAACCTGCAGTATCTAGTATATCTCTAATACTTCTGTTATCAGAGTTTTTAGTTTCAACGTTTTCGTTTATAGATTTATTTTTCATTATGGTATATACACTTTCTCTTTCTGTTCTTTTAACAGTGATTTATAGAATCTTCTTTCCATTATGTTTGGACTAAAATCTGCGTAAGTTATTCTTAAACTAGGGTATCCTCTGTAAGTGTCCTCTCTCAATCCAAAAGCTCTAGCAGCAACACCTCTTTCTACATTAGGTTCAGCAAAGACTGTGTTAAAAGCTTGTGCAACTTCAAGGGCTTTATCTACCTGTCCAGCTTCTATCAGTTCCCTAATATACTCTACAGTTCTTTTCTTGTTGTTTCTAACTCTATCTTTAGTCATAGCTTCTGTCTCAGTAGGTCTTTTTAAAGCTCTACCAGGAATACTACCAAAGACAGGTAATAGTTCTGCAAAGGCTTTTCTAATAGGAACATCTTTCATAGTTGGATATAGAGTTAAATTTTCAGAAAACTTATCTGCAGCTCTTTGTAATCTTTTAAAGTCGTCCCATTGAACAGGAGTAAGGAATCTTTCAACTGTTCTACGAGGACCTTCATCATCTGCCATAACATCTGTAATCATACCAAAAGAACCTACATTTGCAAACCCATTTATATAGTCTTGCCAGTCTGGTTGTTGTAATAATTTTCTTCTATTGTCTCTTCCGTAATATTGTTCTTCTCCTGTTAGTAGTTTAGAATACTGTTCTCTTGCCCACATAACAGCAGGACCTCCAACTAAACCAGCCATACCAAGTTGTAAAATAGGCATAATATTTCCGTCTAATACTTCTCTTTCTACTTCTGCTTTCATATATGTAGCCTGTCTGTATCCAAATCTTTTAAACAGGAATAAAGATTTCATATTAGGGTCATTGAAAAAGAAAGGGTCTCTAGTAAAACTTCTTTGCATCTGAGAATCTAAAGCGAATTTAACCATAGCTCTTTGTATTTGTCTTTTAAGACCAACATTTTTTAAACTATAGTTTCTATTTATAATATTATCTGCATTAGCAAGAATATCTTTTTCTCTTAGTCCCATTCTTTTTAAACTCTTTAAAGCCCATCTTTTTCTAAGTTCAGGAACAGCAGTATCCAATATACCTAAACCAACTTTTTTACCGGTCAATATTTTAGTAAAGTTTATAACTAATTGTTCCGCAGTAGCCGCAGCTATAACTTGGTTTACTTCATTAATTTTTGTAAATCCACTATACTTAGCACCTGCTTGAGTCATCTTAGCTATACCTCTTCTAAGAGATTCTGTTTTATTAGTTCTTATTAAATCTGTAGCGTCTCTTATAAAATCAATTCCATTTCTAAAGGCTTGTCTTCTATCATTACCAAATAACAAGTCTCTTATAATTTCTTGAGTTGGATTTTCTCCATACTTTTGTAAAGTGGAAGCTCCTTGTTGAAGGTAAGGGTCTGCTACCATAAGTTCTTCAAAAGCTGTACGAACAGTAGCTCCTGATTCTCTGATACTCTCATAAAGAGTCATTCTGTTTTTACCTTTTCCTACCTTAGCTTTTCTAACTAAATCAAACATACTTTTACTAGCAGCCATAGGACTTATTATCATAGATGATATCATAGTCTGAGTAATGTTAACAATAGGAGCAAAACCAGATGCAATCTTAGTTAACATCTCTAAATTATTTACTGACTGTAAAAATTTAGAAAGAGTTAGATTTTTATCAAAATTAATATCTCCAGTAAAAATATCTACTGCCATTTCAAGAGCTTGTTTTTCAGTCTTTGCAGCATATCCTGGTAAAAAAGAGAAAGGAATTGCCTGGTCTCCTATTTGATTTTTAAGATTATCTAACAATTTATAATTAGGAGTAAAAGCTCTAGCCATTTCTATTCTTTTTGTACTACCAGCTGTATAATCCTGGAATAAATTAATTATATTCTTTTCATATAACTCACTTCTTTCTAAAGCTATCCTTGTAAACTCTCCAGTTTTTACACCAGTATTACCTAGTTTCCTAGACTTTTCTAAAGGAGCAAACTGTTTCTTTGTTAAACTTTCTAATCCCATAGCCATAGTTGCATAAGCGTCATAAGCGTCTGGCTTTGTTCCGTCTGCTCTAGTCTCCATAAGTTTATTAAACATAGACTTAAAGTCATCTCCTTTTGCATTACCTTTTCTTTTTAGTTTTTTGTCAAAAGTTTTGACCAACTCTTCAATAGCTTCATTTAATTCTTTTCTAGTTTCTTTTCCGTAGTTACCATCTAATCTCAAATCTCCTGCTATTTTTTGAATCTTATCTTCTATTTGTCTTGTGCCGTCAAATAAAACATCAAGAACTTCTTTTTTAAACATAAATGGAACATATGATTCAACGTAATCTGCAACATTAATACCTACATCTTTAGCATCTTTAAATATTTCGTCTGTGTATTCTTTCATTCTAGGAAGAAATTCTATTTTTAGTTTTAATTTATCTTTTTCCGCTTTAGATAAATTTGGGTTGTCTAACTCTTTTTTAAAGTCATTAATTACAGTTTGTCTTCCTTTGGTATTTTTATTTAATCTATCTAATTGATTAATTTTATTTAAATCGTCCCAAGCTTCTCCACCTGTCAAATATTTTTTCCACCAAGACGCAGTAGCTTTTCCAACAATAGATACGTCTCCCATACCTACTATCTCATCAAGCTTTGCGTATCTTCCAGCAGTTTTATTTTGAGCTCCAACACTTACTTCGTCTAACATTCTTAAAGCCATTTTAGCGTGCTTGCTATCTAGCTGAGAATATGCTGGTTTGAAAAAAGTAAGAGCTCTTGAGAAAAATCCTTTTTGACTATTTAATAAACCGGCGGGATTGAACAGTCTTGTTACATTATAAACCTTAGAATTTTTGTTTACAAATTCTCTAATATATTTAGCGTCATCTATATATCTAGCAAGAACAGCTTTGGTAGAGTCGTTCATATCTTTCAAAGTAACTTCTTTACCGTCTCTTACCATTTTAGCTATCTTTTTAAACTGAGCTTCGTTTGTTCCTTTAACTTTTAAACCTGCAAGATATGCAACAGCGTTATCCCAATCACTTTTATTATACCCTTTTGTCCCTTTTTTAGCATTACTTTCTAGAACTTCAATAACTTTATCATTTCTAACTTTGTCAAACTTTGTTATATCTCCCTTTCTTTTACCTATAATGCTACCATAATCTTTTTTATACTCATTAGGTCTTTCAACATAATAGTCAAAAAACTTTTTAGTATTTCTTGCGTCTAATTCTAAAGTTCCAGCTTGTTTACCGTCTCCCTTACCAACCTTTACTTTCATAGTAATGTTGCCTCTAGCATCTTGAGCTATACTATCTTGAATAACAGCTACTCTTCTACTACCTATTGCTTCTTTAGGAGCTTTTTGCTTAGAGTCTTTTAAACCTTCTTTAACTGCTAAATTTGTTCCTTTAATTACTGGTCCGACAGCTCCTCTTGCAGTAGGATTTAATAAGTCGTAATTTATTGTACCACCATATCTTTCTGCCTTAGCAGCTAATTCAGTAAGTTCTTTAGTTTCAAAGTCAGCAAATTCAAACTTTAATTTTTCATTAATCTTTCCCTTTCCATATGATAGAGTTCTTCCTGGTATTGATATAGCTCCAGCTAAAGCAAGTCCAGTAATAATGTCCGCACCTTCAGGAGCTCTTCCTTCATATACAGGTCCTTGAAGTGCAGC
>Ga0163180_10000729_pt1 | contig 19013 bp, 10 predicted proteins | sample AtlANTMetagenome_2_FD_109647 | JGI IMG/M metagenome (GOLD analysis project Ga0163180, IMG submission 109647) | Marine eukaryotic phytoplankton communities from the Atlantic Ocean - Atlantic ANT 4 Metagenome | ecosystem: Environmental > Aquatic > Marine > Oceanic | place: North Atlantic Ocean...
AAGCCGTGTTTAGACGATAGAGACACAGACTCGCCTCTCGATAAAGATCGAGATACAATGCCGGGTCCTGAAGAGCGATCCTCAAGACCTGGCCAATAGCAGACGTACAAAACGAGTAAACTTTTAGTACTTGTTTTTTAATTTCATTTTTATCATTTTTATCATCATCATCATGGTCGCCGAAGAACCTTTGGAGCCGACGAAAGAAGAAGCTTTGCGAAAAGAGACGACGACACCTATAATACGAGGAGGAGGAGTGGCGGCAGCATACGACCCGCCGGAATGGTCCGGTCCTCCGTCTTCGGCGTTTACCGCGGAGGTGGTGAAAAGCGGGGTCGTTCTCGAGACCATCGCGTTGGGCCCGCCTCGAACGCACGTCACGTTTGGACGACACCCGGAATGCGACGTCGTCATCGACCATCCGTCGAGTTCGAGATTGCACTGCGTGGTGCAATTTAAGAAAGACTCGAACGACGTGTTCGCGTTCGATCCAGGGTCGACGCACGGGACGTTCGTGAATAAAAGACGACTGAAAAAAAGAATGCACGCGCCGATATTCGTCGGCGATCAAATCAAGTTCGGGGAAAGCACGAGGGATTACGTGATTGGAGGCGACGAAACGTTAATGCCCGAAGTCGGATTGACGAAGAGAGAACTCGAGAAGGCGAAAGAGATGCAAAAGAAGAAAGACGAGGAGAAGAAGAAAGAAATGGAAGACAAAAAAATGGAAGAAGCGGCGGTGGCGTGGGGAATGGCATCGGAGGAATTCGAGAGGAAGAAGAATGCCCAAGATGAAGATGATATCGATTGGAGGACGCACGACGATTCGAAGTTTACGCAAAACATGCGCAAGGCGATTGAAAAAGTGAGACAGAAAGAAACGAAAGCGGAGAATATGCGTTCGGAGATTGAACGGATAAAACGTAAAGAACATTCACAAGACGGTGGGTTGACGCACGGACAAGTGCAACAAATGCTTAAAAACGAAACCGCGTTAGAGTTGCTTCAAGAGCACATAGAAGAAGCGGACGAACGGTTAAACGAATCTTTGAGGGATGTTTTAGGATTATCGAGTAGGAAAAAAACACACGAGAAGAGGAAGAAAAGGAAAGCGATGGATTCAGAGGACGAAGACGAAGATGGGTTTTACGATCGCACGGAAAAGCGAGTGAGTAAGAAAGAAGAAGAGAAGAAGAAAAAGAAGAACAAGAAGAATGAAAAAGCAAACGTCGAAACGGAAACCGCGGCGTCTCTTTGGGAAAAGAAATTAAACGCCGAGTCGACGCTGAAAACATTACAAACATCTCTCGATAAAGCGAAAAGAGATAAAGAAAGTGCTCGCATCGAAAGAGAACGCTTAGATGCCATAGAGGACGTGGACACGATGGACATTTTCACCTCGGACGCCCGAAAAGAGGCGTGTGCGGACACCATCCGACGCTTGACGAAAGCCATCGAAGAAAAGGAGGAGGAGCTGGAACGTCATGCTTCGTTGTTACAAATCGCAGACCCATGCGAGGAGTTCAAACCTGGCACGAAGAAAGGTGACGCGCTCAAAGCTGTCGTCGAGAATGAGAGAAAAGAAAAAGAAAAAGCGGAGCAGAAGCGCAAGCAAGAGTTGATCGAGAAAATGAAAGCGGAGAAAGAGAAGCAAATGAAAGAGCAAGAAGAGAGATTGAAAGTGCAAAAATGGGAGAAGGAAGGGCAATTGTTGGAAAAAAAGTCGTTTACTGGTTCTGGTCGTTTAAGTGCCGGGACGAACACTGCTACTGCTGTCGCGCGAGACGATGAAACAGAGAACAGGAAAATTATCGAACGCGTGGCCGACGAGGCGCCGGTGGTTGTTGATGAAGAGGAAATGATGCCAAAAAAGAAAAATGTCGCCCTTTCGCCATCGCCACCTCGGGAATCCCCACCCAAACCACCTTCGACCGGTACAGAAACGAAAAAAATCAAACTCGACGACCCGGATGATGGCTTCCTCACCCCGGAGCAAGTGAAAGCCTTGGCAGATAAACAAGGCGGCTTTGGCCTCCAAATCCGCAAGAAACCAACACAGTTTCCCAAACGTCCATCATCGACTACAAATCCACGCGCAACTACATCACTCGGTAACGTCAAAACTGACGATGAAATCCGTTCCGAAGCCGAACGTAAAGTCGAAATGGAGATGCGTAAAATCATGGGCGGTGGTTACGCCGACCACGACGACGGATTTCAAAGAGACGGCGACGACGCGAAAGAAGACTGGATCGCGCCCGCAAATCAAAGAGGCGACGGTAAAACGAAGTTGAACGAAAAACTAGGATATTAGCCACGGAGACGAGATAGACTACATAGACTCATGTGCGTGTATGTGTCAAAAAAAAATCCCCCAAAAAAAGTCGCACACACACAAAAAAAGCAGAAGATCTTCTTCCACCAACAAAGCGCCAAAACCCGAACGAAGACCAACAACACCAAAAACGAAAAAACTCTCTCTTTCGTTCGTCTTTGAAGAAATAGCCCCCCCCTCTCGAAAGTTGGAATCGAAAGAGCAGCGCGATTGCGATCGTCGAGCGGTGGATTTTTCCCCCAACCCCCTTCCCCCCGTTCTTGAGAATCTAAAAACGAATTGATTTTCGAAAGAAATATAAAGAATTCAAAATTCTCTCGTTCTCCTTAACGCGACGCGGGTGACACCATGAACGCCAATCAACACCCCATAGTGGACGTGGACCAACTCCTCCAACTGGATACCTTAGAAAAAGAGCTCAAAGAGGCCTCAGATATCGTCCAAGAGTGGACCACCGAACGCCTGTCCGCCAAAAGAGCGCTGAAATCGCAACACGACGGAGCGATGAAACAAAGCGAACAGTTTTACAAAAAATTGGTGGAACGCGAGCATCAACTGTCCAAACAAGCGAAAGAGTTAGAGGAAGACATGGAAGAGCAAGAACACAAATTAAAACAAATGGAAGAAGAAGCGATGCAAGCGAGAGAATTAGCCTCGGATTTACCGGAACAACTTGAGGATTTGAGAGCGACGGTGAGCGAGGAACGAAGGAAAACGGAGGAGGAAGCAGGGACGGTGGAGAAGTCGGAAGGCAAACAGTTAAAGCAAGTAGAAAGTTTGAGAGTCGCGAATGACATGTATAAAGATCGTCTGGGATTGGAGTTCATGAAAACTGAAGACGATGACATGAAGTTCGTCTTCACGTTGATCGACCGGTTCGAGATGGACAGAGAGTTTTCGTTTACGATTCGCGTGGAAGACGGGTCGAGTCGGTACGAGTTAGTCGAGTGCGAGCCGATGGTGAAAGAGGCGGGAGAGTACATCAGAGAGTGTAACCGAACCGACGATTTGAGCACGTTTATCAGAAAAATGCGGAAGAGTTTCGTGAGGTTGTGCGAGAGCGGTAACTAATTCTAATTTTTGTAAACAACTGTAAACACTTTAGAGAGAAAATTGAAAGCGTCATTACGAACGCACGTCACGTCTGACACGCGCACGCACAAATACAAACACATGCACACAAAAAATGCGGCGATAAAATGAAGGCACCGTGCGTTGCTCGACGACACGCCGTCCATCATCACGCGCGCACGCCGCGCGTCGGCGCTTCCCTTCGCAACCGACTCAAATCGAGCGCATCTGCCTCCTCTTCGTCCTCCTCGAATGCGTTGAACACCAACGACGACGACGACGACGACGACGCACAGATTTCCCCTCAAACGCGGGAGCGCTTACAAATCCTCTTCAACATCGACAGTCAAGGCGTAGATACCATGCTGTCCACGTCGGAAGGTCGGGAGGTGACCTTATCTACCGATTCGAAAGTTTTAGTATCGCAACTGCGAGTTTTACACGAGGCGATACCGTTCGCGAAAGAGAACATCGGTGTGCTCTTGGTCGAGGCACCAATACTCTTACGATACGACGAGCGGGCAATTCATGAAGCGTTACGAAATATCGTCCCAAGTGATAACAAGAGCACATCCTCAAAAGACGAGGGTAGTAAAGTTAACGTTGATGTAGTCTCTTGCGAAACGTTGTGTAAAAAGTGCCCTTCGGCGTTTGCGCATTGTTTGCGGTTGAAGTTGCTTGGTGTTCCCTTTAAAAAATGGGAATTGAGTTTACGGGAATGGGTCGAGAGCGATGGGGACGAATGGGCACACTGTTTTACCGCCAGACCGATCATATGTAGCGAGTGGGGATACAAGAAACAGATTGAAAACTATAAACGACAGGATTTGACGCCATGGACGAGGAAGGATAGGGACTCTAATCGAGTGTATAGCGTCGGCAGGAAAAGCGTTCTGTTGACACAAGAGGATGATGATGATGATGATGATGATGATGATGATGATGATGATGATGACGCTGCCGACGAGTGATGCTTAGTATGGGAATAGAAAGAATGGCTATAGCAAAGCATTAGCCACGTGTACGTAATAAATATAGTGTACATTAAATGGGTATTTCTACATTTTTTCCGGCATGGGAAGGGGTGATGCGAACACTCTTAGAACAAAGCGTGTCCCATGATATTCTCTGCAATGAGTAGAGAGATTATGCCAATCATAGCCGCTCTTCCGTTTAACATTTCGCTGTTCGTCTTGAAGATAGCAAACTCTCTGCTCTCGTCAAAATTGTCTTGCGTAAACTTCGGCGTGATAGTGCCCAGCGTCACCATGACGATGGCAAACGCAAACAAAGAGAAGTTTTGAGCGTCGATGACGTGCGTCGAGACGCCGGAAACCATCTTGGCCGGGAAAAGCAACTCAAAGGCTTCTTTTTTTGTTATAATTTCACCAGCGACGGCGGAGACGAAACCAACCATCGCCGCGCGCCCGTTGATTAGCTGAGCTGTTTCACTGTTTTTCATTAAGAGAGTGACGTGTTCAGAATTGAAAAGACTTAAGTTAGTTTACATGTTCATGTGGATCAAACAATCCCAGACGAATCCAAACGGCATCGAAACTGATCAAAAGTGTAAGCGGTACAACAGTGAAACACTTACGAGAAAATCACGTTGTCCTTTTGCACCGGCGGCGCTTGCGGAACGAAAGAAGATGCGTCTCGAGGGGTGACGACATCGTTTTCGTCGTTGGAATCCATAGACCCGGGAGCTGGCATGGAGGCAGCCGCGCGGACGCGCACGTCGACTTTTTTGGAGAGCTTCGCAGAAGGAGCGTTCGTTTTGAAAGTGACAGAGGCGAATTGGGTGATAGATTGCATTTTTATATCGCGTTAATGTGTGAGTGTGTGTTCAGTTGTAAGAATTTATGACGTCATTTCAATGGTGCCAACTTTTTTTTTTTTAGGCATAAGGCAAAAGGAGCCTTGAGAATGGAATGAGCATAACTAACTCTATTTAACTAAAAGAGGTCGAAGACGGCGACAGTCTCGACGTGCAACGCATGCGGGAACATGTCGCACGGTTTTACAGAGGTGAGTCGGTACGTGGGTAAAGAAGATGCTCCGTCTTTTTCGTCGTCCTCTTTTCCGAACAGGATGCTCGCGTCCCTTGCTTGCGTGTCTGGGTTGCAAGATATATATACGATACGTTTTGGACGTAACGTTCGTATTTCGCGGAGGATGTCTTTGGAACACCCTGGGCGAGCAGGGTCGACGATGATAGCTTCGATGATGGAGTCGGCGTCTTCAGAGGTTACATCGTCCTTGTCTTCTAACCCTTCTAATGGGCCAGGTTTGGTTAAATCTCGGACGTAAAATTTGCATTTATCTGATAAGTTATTCATGATGGCGTTCTCGTTTGCATCCATAACGGCTTCTTTGACGATTTCGTAGCCGATGACTTTGGAAATGTTCGGAATCTTATGCGCAACCGTTAACCCGAACACGCCAACACCCGAGAAGAGATCCAGAACAATTTTCTTTTGTTTTGTTGTATCTTGTGTAAAAAGAGGTTTCAAAGCTTCCACCGCAGTATCCACCAATACTTCAGCTTGCGCCGTGTTCGTTTGAAAAAACGACTCTGGTCTCGCGCGAAACTTTAAACGGGACAAAGATACCTCCCACGCGTCGTCGATGACGGACTCTCTTCCGACATCTTTCTCATCGTCGTCAATCATGGTCGTTTTTACCTTCCTGTTACTCTCCGGCCTTCTTCCACTTTTTACATTGCTTTGTTTCCTCCCTCTTCCAGCTTTTTTCAAGTTTGCCACTCGATCGATTTGGACGTGTGTGACGGATTTCACGTTCGCAACAGCTAGCGTTTCCTTCATCATTTCCGCCAATGGGCCAGCTTTCACTGCCGAGTCTCTCGACGTGGATTCAATTTCCACATCAATTTTCCCATTCGAATTCTCGCGGAACGTCGCCGATCGCAAGGTTCCGTTGCCAGTTTTCCTATCGAATGGAGGTAAAGATTTTCCCGCCTTTCGTAACGATTTACTAATCACTTTCAAAGCTTCATTCGCACTATCCGATTGCAACATACACCCGTTCGGTGACGTCACATCGATAATCACATCATGCGATTTCGGAGGCCGCAAACCAATCTTCGAGCCACCTTTTTCTACACTATTGTCTATTCCAAAAGCAAAAGTCATCTTGTTTCGGAACTTCGTCGGCAAATTTGTCTTCAATCCAACCGTCTTCTCTACCAAAGCATTCGCGGCATCCATCCCTAACTTACCATTCTTCGCGAAGGATTCCACTACCATCGTTCGTTTTAGATCCAACTGTCTATCGTACTTCACGTCTTGCCACGAGCAACCTCCGCACGTTGCGAAATGCGCACAAAATGGCTGTTGATAGTTCGTTAACCGTTCGTCGTTTTGCCTCGATACTTTCACGCCAAAAGCGACTTGTTTCTTCACTTGAGTGATTTTGACCAATATTTTTGCGTGCTCATCGGGAGTCGCGCCGGTGACGAGACAGATTCGGTCGTCCGGGAGTCTGCAGACACCCGAACCGTCGCTCGCGATCGAGTGACAGTTCAGCTCGAGAACGGAGTCGACCTCGTAGTTTGTCGACGTGGACGTGGAAGAAGACGCTCTGTGAGCCGCTCGGCAGAATGTAGTCGCGAGTGATGATGATTTATGTGCACTCGTAGATGGCACCGACACTTTTGAAAGCACGCGACGGACGATGAGAGCGTCCGTGGTTACGGCACGCATGGTTTGGATGTGTTTTTTATGCGTGAGCACATTCCTGCTCATAAAATGAGGTCTCTCGCGTTTTTTATAAAAAGAGTTACAAAGCGCTAAAAATTCTACTTTGACTGCTGCTCTGAAATCCACGATCTACGACACATCTATATCTCTCTAAAATGCTACACCTAACCGCGCTGCGAAGGAATTTTTCATCACAAGCCTGGAATGACGTCCAAACCGAACACTTTCCCGACACTTTGCACCAAGTCAACGTTCACATCCGTCATCGCCAACGCCCCTGCTAAAGGATCTCTCACGTCGGCTTGAATTTCCCATGGTTCTTCCCATGGGCCGCCACCGACTTCGAGACAGGCTGTGGAACCACTCGATGCATTTTCGAATACAGGAATTCGAATATTCTTTTTGTCAATTTTGTACATGCTGACGGTCATATCACCTGAAAACGTTTCACGACACAAAGGTAACATGCCGGTTTCGGTATCCGGTGCAGGAGCACGAAGCACGGTGGTTTTACATTTGGACAAATCGTGTTCGCACGTGCCAGTAATAAAGCACTCGTACTCGTCCCCTTTCGCGACAACTTCCCAACTACCCCAAGGGTGCACTTTCCATTCAAATGTCGTCGATTTGACGAGAACGTTTTCACCCACATACGAACTGTTTGTTTTCGTCGATTTACTCGCGCCGATTGGAGTGAACTGCACGAACAAGTCACCAAAGTGAACGGCAATCATGCCGACGTCTTCGTAAGTGCCTGGCGAGATAACTACCCCTCGATTCGCACCAGTGCACGCAACAGACAAATCTGGATAGTGCGGGAACGAATTACATTGCATCCAAAACCATTTACGAGGGAAACCTCCGCCGCCCCAATTCTTCTCGGCGTAGAAAGGGGCATCGATGAACTCTGTTCTCTTACCGTCACATTCTATATACCCAGTCGCTAGCGCATGTGCAAATAATATCTGATAGTGTGGTTCGAGCAGTGGTAATGAAGTCAACCATCCCGCAGGCGAGACACCAACGTCTTCCTTATCTTTCCCCGTCCCGTTCCCAGACCCGTATGTTTTCAACGGCGTCACGTCGATGTCCCATTCGATGTAATCTAAAACCGCAGAGTCTTTCCACGGTGAGTCTATATTCCCGATATCGTTTTTATTACTTTCGCTTGTGCATATGTATCCCGCGTGTTTCGTCCCTCTATCGCTGACTCGATAAAACTCCCTCCTATTTGTATCTAATTTTGGCTTCTTCACTGCGGTGTCAAATTCTAACTGTAACGCCAACTCGTGTGCTTCCGCCTTGAAATTTTCTCGTACTTTACGACTTTCCTTATATATATACTCTCCATTTGGACCAATAATCTGCGCTCCTGCTGAATGCCTCTTCGAATTTTCGTCATCTGGGTCGTACACGTGGTAAATCAAACTCACCGATTGTTCTCGGGAAATCGACAGGCGGAAATACCACCCTTCGAAGAAGGATTGACTTTTGTTTCGATTCGGATTTACGTTGCCCCGACGATGATAGCCAGAGTGAGGCGCAGGAGTGAACTTTGGCGCGCTGCCGTTGGAAGAGGATGAAGAAGAGACGGAAAAGGCCGAACGCATTGCGCAGGTGTTGAGAGAGTACACTATTTTTAGGAGATTCGAGTGAAAACTTTGGAGCTATGTCGGATTGGCAAAATTTTTCGCGGCAAAGCGTACAGCGCGCATCTTCTATATTCACAATGTCTCTCTAGAATGACTCTCTCTCTCTCACTCACTCACTCACTCTAAGCAAACATAATATGAGTGCAATGGTTTCTGCTGTCAAGATGGTGAAACTCTAAGCATTTGAATCCCAATACCCGTGGAACGTGTACGGAATATGGTACGACGATTCGGCTCTGTACACTTCTTCCATAGTCTCTGCAGCGAGAATGACCACATCGCTCGCGTGACGATTGGCAGCATACTCAACGAACAATAAATACCCATCGTCTTCTTTTTGAGCATTGATTTTTGGGACAAACGCGACTTCGGCAGGGAAATATCCAGGCTTGGATCTGTATTCAAGGTGATTGTTGTTGTTCAACCCTTGTGTGGCTACTTTTTGGATTGTATCAAAATAACCGCCGCCGCTTTCGCCGAAACATAAAGTGAATATGTACTTAGGCATTGCTTTCGTTTTCGCGACACTTTGCGTCCACGTCGTTGACAAAACCGGGAATTCCATCGGTTTCGCTCCATCGCCACCAATTTTCGTTTGCGATAGAACTTTCTTCTCTTTGACTGATAAACACACATCGTACAAGTGATTATACTGTTTCGACGTCCACACGGAATTGTACATGTCCGAGAAATTCTTCTCTAAATCTGGTCGATCACCTTCTAGTTTGCACACCAACGCGTGAATATTCCCTTGTTCGTCTTCGTATGCCCCGGCGTTGTGGTAAGAACTAAAGTTTTCAACATCCACCTCCATCACGACGCTTAAATCTGATTTGCGCATGGCGACGATACGCGTCTTCGCGTTTGCATCATACGAAAACGAGTGACCAAAACTCTCCACACCAATCAACGCAGGCATGATTTGCCCAGCTGTCGCTTTCCACGGAACGACGACAAAAATGATGTAATTTTCCGTATCACAGGCGTCGTGTAAGAGATAAAACCCGAGCGGGTCCGGCAAAGGCACGCTGGTGGTTTTCAAAACCTCCCCACTCGGTGAGATCTTTGCAAACCTATGACCCAACGCCGGCGGCTTTGCTAATCCCCACGCGTACATGAATCCATCGTTCGCGTCCACTTTCGAATGCGCGGCAAATCCCATCGGAAAACCACTCAAATCGCCGGTGAATTTCTTGGTGTACTCGCCTTTCGTCTTCAAGGTCTCCCTATCAATCTCAATCGGTGGCCCACCTTCACATAATGCCAATAAACTTCCATTAAACATCACTGGACTGGTATTCCCAGGATTCGTCGGAAATTTTCCTAAATTATCCATGATGTTCGTCGCTTGCGTCCACGCGCCTCTCGCACCGACTAAATCAGCTTTACCTTTCGCCGCTCGCAACTCTTGCTCTTTATACCGTTCCGTTTCCACCATCGCCGACCGCATCGTGAATTCTCCACTCTCTTTATCAAATCGCACCTCGTGCATGCACCCATCTCCATCGAACCAGTGCGCGTATTTTGTCGATCCTAATCGACATCTTCCTGGCCCAAGTCGGTATAACGTGCCTCCTTTCACCTCTTCAGGCACCTCTCCAAACACAGTTTTACATCGAACCGCATCAAAACGGTTTTCGATCGGTTCTAATCCACCACGCCACGGATATTCGAGTATTGCTCGTTCGATGCGTGCAGGTGGTTTCAATTTGCCGGACGAAGGGAGAGGGACGATGATATCGTGCGGTGATAAGAGTTTTGTCGAAGTCGTCGACGTCGACGATGCGCAAGTAAAATGCGCGCGACGACGACGACGACGACGACGACGACAACGTCGACTGGATGGTTTTGAAGAGGAGGCCGATAGAGAAGAGTGCAACCTTCTGTCTTCCAGCGAAATGCCCGAACAAGAATGATATAACGCCGTTGATTCGACCGACATCATCGCGTATAGTTTGTGACGAAATAAAAAAGGGAAACCGCCGTTGTTAGCTTGCTTTTTCAATATATCTTGTCTGATTAAAAAATGTTTGCGTTACGTACTCTCTCTCTCTAGTAATTAGTAGTACTGCGGTTGCGGTGCGTACCCGTTCTGATCACCCATGCCACCACCGAACTGGTCCGCACCACCCATGCTACCACCGAACTGATCGCCGCCAGCACCCATTGGCGGCGGCGCCGGCAATGCTGCTGGCATCAGTTGCGCATACAGATTCTGTTGCATCTGCTCTTTCTCTTTGTTCAACTCTTCCTGCTTGTTCTCGGTTTGTTTGTCGATTTTATCTTGGATTAATTCATCAACTTTGGTGGAATATTCTCGAACGACTTGAATCATGTAGGGCATGACGTATTCCGAGAGCCCGTTCATCCAGGCCTTTTCGAGGACGTAATCCGGTTTGAGCAAATCGTAACACGTGCATATGCACGCGGCAAAGCACTCTTTTTTACCCTCTTCAATGAAGAACTCAAGGAGTTCTTCCGCGATGTCGCGTTCACCGGATTTGGCGGCGCATTCCATGGCGTCTTTGAACAAGTTATCTCGTTTGGATAAAGCGATGGATTGTCGCCATCTTTTGTTCCGTTGGTAAATGTGACCGGCGATTCTGCGGAATTCAATCAACTCGTGCTTTTCACAAGAGACGGCTAAGGAAAGCTGGTCGCAGTTATCGTATGTATCGATGGACGTTCTCAATGACTCAAAGTCTTCTTCTTCGATCGCAAGCTCGTTGACAGCATCGTTGACGGCAGCTAAGTTCGCTGGTTGAACCGCGACTAAATATGGTTTTACCAGCGCTAATGCCTCGAGTTTCCGCATCAAAGCGACGACTCGTGCGTGGTCGACTCTAGATTGTAAGACAACGAGGAGATCGTTCAGCTCTTTCGGATGTTCGGATAGATAGAATCGGATCGCTTTGTAGTAAACATCGACATTGGAGAGTTTGGCGCACACGTCCTTGAATCGGATGTGCTCCCAGGCATCTGGATGTTTCATCATGACTTCGGCGGCATTGTCGTATTCGTCGTATTGCACATACAAGAAACAGAGCTCGTCCCAGGCGTGAACTTCTTCGCAAACGCGGATGAGCTTCGGAATGTTGATGCGTTGAGAGAACAATTTCAAGTGCTCGTGTAATTTCTCTCGCTTGTGATAGGCGTACAAAATGCCGAGTTCGGTGAAGATGCCCATGTGCGCTCGATCGAGACCGATTCCGGCTTCCATCAATTGAATGAGCTCCTCAAAGTTTCCACGTTCTTGGTAAAAGTCTGAGAGCGCTTCTAATTCATCCGCTTGGAGGATGATATTTAAGCCGCACAATTGCGCGGGCTTGAACTCTTCCTCTTCCACGCACGCGAAGCAGACTTCTTTCCACGTCTTGGGGATGTTCGCTTTGCGTGCGGCTTCCACGGCGGCTTGGAATTGACGCAACCGGACCAAAGTGGAAGCTAACGCACTCCAGTTGGACAAGGCGGTAAACAACACCTTCGCAGCTTCCAACAAGTTTTCGTCGAAACAACGGTCGCCAACTGTTTGTAAATTCGCCGCGTTTGGTTTGGAAAGAAAATCTTCCAACGCGGAGAGTTCATCTGTTCGAGCGTAGGCATACACGATTTCTGTGTCCACCTTCGGGTCCTTCAAACTCTTTCGTACCATCAACAAATACTGCACCATCGCTTCGTACTCGTCGTATTTTCTCGCGGCTTCGACGACATCATCGAAGGTGGTGATATCTTTTGCCTTGATCAAAGAAATAATTGCCGCCTTGACGCCTTCTTTGCCACCTTCCAACAATTGTGCTTTCCCAAGCTGGCACCAAACCTCTGGCGTGTCCACGCGCTCGGCGTATTCCATAGCTCTTCCGATATCTTCGATAGACTCTATCAAAATGTTCATCGCGTCCACGTGTAAGTTGAATTTCTTGTAAATCGCCAAAGCTTCCTCGTACAACTCGTTCCCAGCCGCGATTTCGCCAACTTCTGGGCCGTTGAAATCGTCCAAACGGTTCACATATTCCATTACTCTCGTTTTGTCTGCTTTGATGGCGGTCAAAATCAACAAGTTTTGCAAGTTTGGATTGTTCGAAAACGCGGAAGTTTGCAGAACAATCTTCTCCAACAACTCGATGAGCTCCTCTGGCATTTCCGCAGTCATGAAAGCTTTGACCGTAACTGAAACTTCTTCTGGGTTCTTCGATTCAGGCAACGCGGTAGAGACAACTTGGTCGATCAACTGGCGTCTGTATTGATTTTCGTCCGTCAAAACTTTCGCCCATAACTCCGGTTCCATCCTAGAAACAACGTATCGCGCTTGAACTTTGAACATAGAATTTGTATTCGTGCAGTTGACGAGTTCGTCGTCACACTTCCCTAACCTATACGCCACGCACGCCAAGTTTGGATCACGGCGTTCGCAATATTTACCGACAACCGAGTGTTGATAAAACTTGTTCGTCATCAAAAAGTGTTCTGGGTTGTTGTTAGAATCAACGAGCATTTTGCCAAGCGCGTTGTGGACTTCCGGATCTTGCGAACCTTCGTTGACCAAATGTTCCAAAAATTCCGAGAGCATTTTCAAACGGTTTCTCTTTTCGACTTCTTCAACGAGCGGGCCAACCGGTAACAAAGAACGCACGGACAAAATTAAGTTCTTGATGAACTCCTCGCTGCACTCTAAATCGAGCAACGTGCCGACGACTTTAGGAGCGTTCTTCGGGTTGACTTTTTGTACGTATCCTTCGATGTACCTCAACATGTTGTTGTTGTATAAGAAGGTGGTCAAATCGGAAATGAACTCGAATCGGTCGCACACGTTAATCAACGGTCTCGCGTCAGGCAATTTTGCCTCCATCAAAAACAGTTTCACGCGTTCTGGATCGTAAAAGTTACTCTCTCTCGTGACTCGTTCAACTTCTTTGATCTGTTGAATCTTTGAAGCCGCTTCGATGTATCTAAAGTGCACCTCTTTGTTCTCGGAAGTTGGTAACAACGCGCCCAAGTAATAGAACAACCCTTCGTTTGAATCGCGTTCTTGAAACAACGACATGATCTCCTGAACGCCGAGTTGTTCGGTATACTCTTTCGCAATTGTCACCGCGACTTGTAAGTTCTGCTTCAAGTTGGCATTCAAAAGCTCTTTCAAGCACTCTAACGCCCATTCTTTCGATAACGTACCGAAAAACTCCACCAATGCGTTCGGTTCAATCGCGTGCGTCGCGGAAACGCAGCGTTTCAAATCACTCAATTCCGTGTAGTGTTGTAACGCGCGTCCGTACAAACCAGCCTTCTCGCACAACTGGGCGATTCTCGGGCGATCGTAGTGAGACAATTTCCCTTGCGCTAAAATCGCGTCAGCAACGTTCGGGTACGTGACTAAGTTGATTTCCAAAACCTTCGTTTGTAACGCAGCTTGTTCTTCGTTATCGTCCTTCAAGATATCGAGTAACAATGACGTCGCCTCGCGAATCATGTTACGTTGTAAGAATAAATCCGCCACACTTTGCATATCCAACGGCGGTGGCGTCATTTTTGAGCATCTCTGTGCCAAGGAAACCGCGGAAGGCGGGTCGGACATCATCAAACTTTGCAACATTTGCATGTAGTTCGGCGTGTAATTCACGCGTTCACAATACGCCGTGAGCGTCTCAAAATCGCCTCTTTTCGCCAACTCCGCGCACACTTTCGGATTACACTGTGCTTTAGAGTATAATTTTAAAGCCATGTCGCTATCGACAGGGGATATGGCATCACCCAACTCTTCGCTCGGTTCCAATTTATCTTCCGCGAACCATTGGTCGATGAGCTGTTTCTTGTTTTGTCTCAACACCAATTTTGTTAACTCAACGGATTCAATTTTGTTCAACTTACCCATTTGCAAACACGCGCCAAAATATTGCAACGCCGGCGGAGAAGACCCCGGTTGTTGCGGCGCTTGTTGAAACTTTTGAATGGTATTCATCGTTCTCAAGGATCCATATTTTGCAGCCAATTCGGCGGCTCCTTTGAAATCACCCGAGTTGAACAACGCGTCAAATCTCGGCGTGATCAAAGCCTCCGCACCAGGTAACGACGCTCTTCCAGCGATAGATAAAGCCAACTCCATGTTATTCAACTGCTGAGATACAAACGGCACCACTGCGCTTTCGTTAATCGTCGTCAAAATGACTTGCCCTCTTCTGTTGATGCAATAAATCCCACCCGTCTTTTCCGAAACGCACGCGATAAACACAGGATCATTCGAAATCTTATTCCTATACACCGCGGTCCCGGTCTCGATATCGTTCACAAACAACAAACCGGCTTTCGTGACGGTGTAAATCAAACCGTACTTTTTCGAGATTTGCATGCTTACCGGGAAATCGTCCGTGTACTCGGGTGGGAAAAACATTTCCGTCTGACACTTTTGAAACGCGTTCGTGTTCCCTGGTTGCATCCCGAGTTCAATTACGTGCATCTTCGATTGGACGCTCGCATCACCAGGATTGACCATCTTTTGCGTGAAAGCTACAATTTGACTCGCTTTCGCGTTTCCGGGCACGTGAAACGTCCCAAACGACGCGCCGTGCGCTTCCAACGCCTGTGATCTCTGCTGCGCCATGGAATACAACTGCATATTCCCTTTTACCAACGCAGGTCTTGACGCATCACCCGGTGCGATCCCAATCAACGCAAACCACTGCATGTCTTGACTCGCTTTGTACGAAATAATTTGAGATCCAGCCAAATTCGCTGTTCGATCAAACACCTTCTCCGGCGTGGAATCCCCACTCATCGACCAGTGATACACCGACGTATTCGTCACTATTCCTAACATCGTTGCGTCCAACCACTTCCAGAAAACAACCGGCTCGTCCATCTGATGACTCTTCATTTTCGCTTTTTGCTCAATGTTGAATATTTGCAAATGATCTTTACCACCGCTCTCTGCCGTGCTTGCTTTCAACGCGATTATCCTTTGCTCTGGGTTCATGAGCGCCGAATCGGCAGTAATTGGTCGTTTCAGCGGTTGCGACGGCGACGCCACGTCTACGATCACCACCGCGTTCGCCGTTCCCGTTTCTCTCACGCAAATGTACTTTTCCGATTCCATCGTCACGTTCGTGAACGAAATCATCGCCGGATTGATGCCCAAAGACGTGAGCTGAGACGTCGCGATATCGACGCGGACAAAAGAAAGGAGATCGCGTCAGCGTTCGAGGAGATGCATAAAAACGTCCACCTCCCTTTTTTCTCGCGCGAAAAGACGCGGAAGAGAAAAAGAAAGAAAGAAAAGAAAGGGAGAGAGAGAGAGAATCAAAGAACGCGCGATCGGGCACCCGGATTGGGTCAATTCATCGTCTCGGCAAATTCGCTCTCGAACGGAGAAAAAAAACGTCCAAAGAAATCCTCCTCGTCGTCGTCGCACCTGCACCGCCTCGCTCGTCGTCACGGGGGACGTCGTCGTCGACGCCATCTCGAGCTGCCGTCTTTTTCTCGCCCAACAACACGAGAGAAAGGATGGTGACAAAGACCAACAAACGGTGACAAATTTTGAAGACGAGAATCGGCACACGACGACGACGACTTTTTTTGTTCCTTTTTTTACAAGTCAAAAATGCCGTTAGATTTTTTTTACGCTTTGTGTGAAATAAACTACCTATACGTCTACCTGCTACGCTTGCGCACGAAGCTCATCTCTCTTCGGCTTCACGTTTGCCACCGCCGTTCTCGTCGTCGTCGTCGTCGTGGCCAGCGTCGTCGGAGTGACTTTCCACGGATTTAATAACCTGCGTGGCTTCTTTCATTTTCGATTTCTTCTCCCGGGAGTGCAACTCGCTCGGCGCCAAACACCGCTTCTCGCAGCCGCAGGTTTGACCGACCGAGGCGATGCAGATGAGATCTGCCCTGGCAGATAAGGCTCGCGCAGTAGATTGCGCGGCGCCTAAGACCTTAGGTTGCGTGGCTCTTAAATGTGAGGCTTCTTTTTCCAAGCTGTCGTATTTTTGAGGCGCGTGGAGTTTGATGTAGCCAGCCTCGTCGAGCGCTCGGAGCATGTCGTGTTCGAGTTGGAAGGAGTGATGAGGGTCCTCGCCAAATTCGCGAGAATTTTTGTAGAGATCGGCCATATCGTTTTCGAAGTAGTGCCAAGCGCTGCCTCCAACGCATCCACCTCCGGCGGCGCCCCAACAGCCACCTAAACCAATACCGTACACGTCCACGGATTCACAAAGTTGAATGGCGAGGAAAACGGCGAGCCAACCGGAGGAAGGAGACCCTCTTCCCGGATATGCTAAACCTCTTTTCGCTTCGATGCGTTTGCGCAAAGTGTCCAACAAATCACCCGCAGCTACCGCTCCACGCTGGTCTATGCGAACGACGTTAACGTCTGGTCGTCGATTTTTTAACTCCGAAACGACACTGTAGAACTCCTCACCGTCGGTTCTAGACACGAGCAACGTGGAGTTCCATTCGAGTGGAAGTCGCGCGAGGTTATACACTGACGCTCCGTATGCTTTAGTCCATAAATTATTTACGATTCGATGCGTCGTTTTCGTCCCGACATACTTTTCGAATCCTAAAGTGGGTCCGTTGTTCATGCGAAACACCGTATCATGGCTATCAATTTCCTCGCCGGACTCCCGGAGTAAATTTCTTTGCGAGTTTCCAACTAAAGCACATCTTTTGTACTCCGGAGGCGGCGTGGCGTCCGGTAACATCTCGTCCACTACCGCAGAACGAAATAAAACGTTCAAAACGGCGGTTGAATTTTGGTCTGTTTTCTTGCCGCCTTTGACGTTTTTGTTTGATCTTCGAGTTTTGCGCGCAGCGTATTTAGCGAATCTGTCTTCCCATCCCATATGCCCTTCTTTTCTCTCCACTAAACCAAACACGTGCGGCATCGCTCTCTCGGATTCCACCGTTCTCGCGAAGTAGTTAATCACGTCTTTCGGGTTTTTCGTTTTCACTTGCACGCCTTCGACGATGGTTGGCGTCAATTTTCTCACCGCTTCTTCCCACTCTTCGCTGTGTTTTTGCCGTTCATCTGGCGTCCACTTTTTCTCACCGCTTCTCTTCTCACCATTCAACTGGGGAATTTGCAATAACTCGTCGATCCACGCTTCGTCGATTTTCTTATCTTCCGCTAACATCTCGTTTCTCGCTTCTAACAACGCTCTTTTAAATACTATGGATAAATCCGCTTCATTCGCCGCGCTTCCGACGCCGTTAAACGCTAGTAAATCGGGATTTTTCTTCGAATACGCAATTTCCCTCTCCGTCGCTAATATTCTCCTCCTCGCTTCTGTTTGAATAACCCCTGTTGAATCTAATGATCTCTCATCCGTCCCGGCCTCAATCGCCGCCGTCATCACCACCGTCGCTCTATCCATCCACAACAATCTCTCCGCCGCCAATTTCGCGGAGCATTGGTTTGCGACCTTATCTCTATTCGCCCATGCCTCTCTTTTCAACACGAGGACTTTCTTCTCCAACTCTTTCCTATACTCTGCTAACTTTTCGCACGACTCCATGCCTCTCGGTAACTCCTGTCGTTGACATCCGTCGCCGCCGTATTCTAACGTTTTCTCGCACTCTTGTTTTTCCGAAATAGCCGTTTGTTCGCTCACTTTATACGTTTTCAGCTGTGTCCGTAACTTTGCCAGTTCCGATGCCATCGTCTTTAACTCTTTCGCCAGTGGATCTTCTCTGCCGTTGTTTTTCTTCGCCAGCGCGCGCTGCAGTTCCTCCACTTCCGCCTTTTTTCTTTTCAGCTCGATTTGTATCGCCGAGTCTCTCACCCTTCTTTTGGACGAGGTTTGCACATCCTCCTTTTCCCTTTCGTCGTTACTATTATATTTAAACGCGAGTCTCGACGGCGCGTCAATGTCCTCTTCTTGGTGGAATTGGTCCTCGTTTGTCCTCGAGGATCTCATCATCATCATCGCGTCGTCGTGCATCTTGTGGTGCGCGTGCGCGCATTTTTCACGTTCGGACACCGAGCTCCCGAGCAGAGACGCGATGACGCACGAGAGCACGATCAGAAGCTTGCGGTCGGTGCTCGTCGCGTCCCACCATTTCGTCGAAACACCAACGACGCCTCCTCGTCCTCCGTTTCTTCTTCGTCCTCCTCCTCCTCCTCCTCCTCCTATGGTTGATGGTTTCATCATCACCGTCCGAATTTGACTCTCGTCGTTTTGTGGGAGTATCGTCGTCGTCGTCGTCAAACCGCGCGTTTTGTTCTGGACAGACGACGACGGAGAGTGA
>Ga0163180_10000730_pt1 | contig 19009 bp, 13 predicted proteins | sample AtlANTMetagenome_2_FD_109647 | JGI IMG/M metagenome (GOLD analysis project Ga0163180, IMG submission 109647) | Marine eukaryotic phytoplankton communities from the Atlantic Ocean - Atlantic ANT 4 Metagenome | ecosystem: Environmental > Aquatic > Marine > Oceanic | place: North Atlantic Ocean...
CCGGTGTGGACAAAGCCATCGTCGAAGACTGGGGAACCGTGGATGAGACCCTTGCGTTCTCCTATACCACCCCGCCTCAGTTCGAAAACGGTCCTTACGACACCATTTTCATCATCTTCGTCAGTGGAGACATCTCAGAAGAAGACAAGGCCGGTGAGTACCCACCGCTCGCCACCACTGGGGACCTGTCCAGCTTCACCTTGGCAGACCAAGTTCTTGCCGAAGATGACCCTGAGTTGTCAGTCGCCTACCTCCGCATCCACATCGATGATGCCGACGCCGGCATGTCCATTCACAACAAGACGCCCTCAGACTGGTTGAACGCCGACGAACTCCTCGACTCCTTTATCGACACACTGATGGTGGTGCCTTGATGCGAGCGTCGATCTATTGGCTGTTGTCGACGCTGACGCTGGGATGCAAAGACCATCATCCGATCAAAGACTCATCCGAACCCTGGCCCGTTGATGAGAGCACAGGATTGAGGGTCGCCACCCTGCCTCCACTGGTAAAACTTGAGCAGTGGGGAGACAACGAGAGCACAGAGTCCAAGCTGGCTCTTGGCTACGCGATTTTTAATGACTTTCGCCTGTCTGGAAGCCAACTGGTGTCCTGCAGCACCTGCCATCTGCCGACACAGGGGTTTACCTCCGGCAGTTCCACGGACACATCCGATCGGGCTTACCCTCATCTCACACCCGTCCTGGCTCGAAACACGCCATCTCTGCTGAACCAAGTCTACGCTCGGGCCTTCCACTGGGATGGCCGACCGGCAGACATCTATGAGGTCTGGGTCTTACCCTTCGGTGAACCCCAGATGAATCTGACCGATCTGCCTCAAGATGACATCTGGACCACAGATGACCCCACCGCTCAAATCCGACTTCAACAACGATTCACCGAGGATGTGCCCGGCTATGTCGACTGGTTTGACAGGGCATACGATGTGGACATTCGCGAGAGCACGCCCGAAGAAGTGTGGGACCTGACGGGCAAGGCCATATCGGTCTATATGCGCAAAGCGGTCAGCGTGAACTCGCCCTTTGACCGTTGGAACCAAGGTGAGAAAGACGCCATGGAAGAGGACGCCATACGAGGCATGGAGACCTTCCTCGGTGATGGTGGGTGCGTGAATTGCCACTCCGGATCTCTGTTTAGTGATTTCCAGTACCACAACCTTTCCCTGACCAAGTACGACGATGAAGGTGAACCCATCGATCTGGGCCGCGCCAAAGTCACAGAAGACGAAGCCGATCTTGGCAAGTATCTGACCCCCATGCTGCGGACGGTCACGATGACCTCGCCCTACTTTCACGATGGCTCGGTCTTGAATCTAAGGGATGCGATCCGGCATCACGGAAGCTCAGAGGCGCGGATGGATCCAAACTATGACCCGCTGCTCGATGTAGTTCCTGAATTTACTGACAACGAAATCGACGACCTGATCGCCTTCTTGTCCGCCATCAGAGGGGAACCCATGGACAGGCAATACCTGTCCGTAACCCCCGAACTTCCCTAATCCTTAAAGTCGGAGCGACTCATGCGGCCTTACCTCTTTGTATCCCTCTTTTTCTTTTGGGCGTGCGGCAGCACCGATCCGGCAGCCAAGACGGAGGGCAACTCCTCCGCGGAAGCTGACATGCCGAACGATGATGGGGATTCAAGCGCCGATGCCGATGCCGATGCGGACAGCGATGCGGACGCCGATGGCGATGCAGACGCCGACACCGATGGCGATGCAGACGCCGACACCGATGGCGATGCAGACGCCGACACCGATGCGGATGCAGACGCCGACACCGATGCGGATGCGGACAGCGATGCGGACGCCGATGCAGACGCCCCAGAGGCCATATTTGACTTCAAACCCACCCAAGGCACTTGGGTCGTGGATGAAATGGTGACGGTGACAGATGAATGTGGCCTGGCCGGGTTCTCCACGGAAGGTTCAGCAGGCACTACCCTTCAATTGAGTCTTTTGGAAGGAGATAGCTTTCGAATGGCTTACGATGGCGGAGGGACTGTCCTCGACTGCGACATCACCAGTGACGAAGGGCTGTACGATTGCGATCCTGCACTCCAGACAGACACCACAGCTGTCGATATGGGTATCGATTGCACCATCGAAGTGGCCATCCACGCATCCGGTCATTTCGTCTCCACCGATGAAGTATCGATCAACTCGACCATCGACATGGAAGGAACCGGAAGCGGCTGCACCGTGATGGCCACAATGGGCTTCGTCTTCCCATGCTCCATGGAGACAGAAAGCAACATCTCGCTTCAACTATAAGCGTACAGACGCACATAAGGCTTACTTCACGATCCCCTATTCTACTATTTGGTAGGTTGTCACGCGTCTGTCACAAATCAGGCTTGCCTTTGAGTATCTTTTGATTAAAATCTACTCACTGATAGATTAATTTTTTCTATACCAGGGAGATTCTGATGAACGCGAACAAAACACTCACTCTCGCGATTGCAATACTTACAGCCGGCTTAGGCTGCTCAACCACTCCGGATGCCAATTCCGAGGATATCGTGTCTCGCGTACAGAGCGACGCGACCATCCATCAAGAAAATGAGATCGAAGAAACGGCACGGGACGACGACGATTCCGATGATCTTAATCCCGCCTACGAAGACTCCACGTCGAACAATTCAGACTCGTCAAACGACGACGCTCTGTGCAACGGCGAGTACATTTCTGGAGAAGCCGTCGAAGAGATGATCGGTCTGACCGAACTGACCAACAATGAGACCATCTACACCATCTACAGGCGGATCGACCAAATCGCTCTTCTCTTTGAAGACTGCGGTGACCCATGGGGAATGTTCCCAACCACCTATCGACACATCACCCGTCGTATCATCCAGGCGATCGAACGAGGCGAGATCGATGATGGAGCATGGGGTCGGCAGATCGTACTCGACTTCGCAGGCCGCTATTTGGCCAACCTCCAAGCCGCTTTGACGAATAACGAACCATCCTTCGCGTGGAAGCACTACTACTACTTGGCAGACCGCAACGATGTATCGCGGACGCGTGCGGTGGTCATCGCCATGATCGCCCACCTCACCCTCGATTTACCCTACTCCCTCGTGGCTGTAGAAAGCACCGAGGACCACAAGGACGACTACTTTGTTCTTGGCGAGTTGATGATCGAGATCACCCCCGACTTCATCGACGATCTTCGCGACTTCTACGACACGGACGCCGGACCTTTTCTCACCGGATTCTTCATTGGTGACTGGGTTGATGGCGCTTTCGGCCAAGACACGATGATCACGTTCTCGTACCAAACCATCCGGACCAAGTCCTGGAACAACCGCTGGTACCTGGAGACCAGTTGGGGCGCATGGATCGCCGAAAGCGAAATCTACACCGCCTTTTGGAGCATGGACGGCGTGCTCGCCACACTGGACTCGACCAACGCCATATAGTCTCTGGCCAAGCGTATTTTCGCGAACTTGGCCGAGTCAAAACGGGTCCACTCCCATGGGGGTGGACCCGTTTTTATTTGAATCTCCATCAAAACAGTTCGGTCAAGCGAGCGGTACAAACCCTCAAAGCGAAATACATGGGCAAGGTGGTGTCCTAATAGTCGATAGGAAACAATATGAATCTCCAACTGATGGCCCTACCGTTCCTTTTCTTGATCGCCTGCGGTGGATCCGAACCCACCAGCGAAACAAAGAAGACCGCCGGTCCGGCGGCCAAAACAGAGGCAGTCTCGAAGAAGGCAGCCCCCACACCTCCGCCCACGCCAAAACCAGCCGCCGAACCCGAGGTACCCGTAGTCGTCGATGACGGTACGACGGTGACCATCAACCTCACCGCTGATGATGCGATGAAGTTCAACACTGCGGAAATCAAGATCGCAGCAGGCCGAACCGTCAAACTCAACCTCAAGCACATCGGTAAGATGCCCGCCAAAATGATGGGACATAACTTTGTGTTGTTGGCCCAAGGCACGGACATGGCCGCTTTTTCCGCGGCCGGCGTCACTGCACCGGACTCGGACTACATCGCTAAAGCCATGGCTGACAAAGTCATCGCTCAAACCAAAATGCTTGGCGGTGGCGAGTCGGACAGCATCGAATTCAAGGCGCCTGCTGCGGGCACCTACGACTTCCTCTGCACGTTCCCTGGCCACTCGGCCATCATGAAGGGCAAGCTCATCGTCAGCTAAAGGAAGCCCTAGCTGTGGATGGCTCGACCGTCCACAGCTAGGGCTGCTTCTTTCACCACCTCGTGAAGGGTGGGGTGTGCGTGACACACCCGCGCAATATCCTCGCTGGAAGCGCCGAACGACATGGCCATCGACGCCTCAATGATCAACTCACCCACTCGAGGACCGATCATGTGAACGCCGAGTACCCGATCGGTTTCGGCATGCGCAAGCACCCTCACCAGACCATCCACCTGGCCCAGTGCACGAGCGCGTCCATTGGCTCGAAAGGGAAAGGAGCCCGACTTGAACGGAACCCCCGCAGCCTCCAACTCTTCGCTCGACCGTCCGACTGTCGCTATTTCAGGGTCGGTGTAGATCACATTGGGAATGGCGTCGTAGTCCACATGGCCCCAGCCTGTACCGAGCCGCTCGGCTACAGCAATGCCTTCCTCTTCGGCCTTGTGCGCCAACATCGCTCCCTGAACGACATCTCCGATTGCAAACACGCCAGATGCTGCCGTCTCGAGGTGTTCATTGACGGGTATACGCCCTCGTTCATCGATTTCGATCCCCACACTCTCCAGACCGAGATTGTCGGTAAAGGGCCTCCGACCCACAGCGACCAAAACCCGGTCACAAGCGATCGGATCTTGTCCCTCGGCCTCAACAATGCACCCATCCCCTTCGACTCTGGCTCCAGTGACACGCACACCAAATTTGAGTGTGAGCCCCTGTCGCTTGAAGATTTTGGTGGCCTCTTTTCCGATGGCAGAGTCCATCATCGGAAGACATCGATCCGCATACTCCAAGACCGTGACCTGAGCACCGAGACGGGCCCAGACTGAACCCAATTCAAGCCCGATAACGCCAGCACCGATCACCACCAGGTGACCCGGTACTTCTGGATAAGACAAAGCCTCTGTACTGCCTCCTATTTTGTCCGCAGACCGCTCAACACCGGGCAAATCAGCAACCGTGCTTCCCGTAGCGACAATGACATGGCGACCTGTGATCGTCTTCATCTCCTTCGAACCGCTAATTTCGATGGTGTAGCCATCGTCACTTTTCGCCTTAAACGAGCCATGACCTTCGATACGCTCGACACCATTCTTCTTAAGAAGATGGGCGACCCCCTCGGTCAATCCCTTCACGATTTTCTCTTTTCGGGCCAACATCGTCGGTAAATCAAGAGAAACTCCCTTGACCTTTACCCCGTGCTCTTTGAGATGCTTTTGCGCCTGAACGTAACGTTCACTCGACTCCAAAAGCGCTTTAGATGGGATGCACCCCACCCTCAAGCACGTCCCACCTAAAGCCGACTCACGCTCAATACAGGCTGTTTTAAGACCCAACTGAGCGCATCGGATTGCAGCAACGTAGCCCCCAGGGCCCGCACCGATCACAACGACGTCGTATGCATCTGACATGGTCATACCTCTAAAAGAATCCGTTCTGGATTCTCAATGCACTCTTTGACCCGAATAAGGAAGCCAACGGCCTCTCGACCATCCACAATCCGATGGTCATAAGTCACCGCCAAATACATCATGGGCCGAAGAACCACCTGGCCATCCACACCCACAGGACGCTCAACAATATTGTGCATCCCGAGAATGCCGCTTTGAGGTGGATTGACGATGGGTGTGGATAAGAGTGAGCCGTAAACACCACCATTGGTGATGCTAAACGTCCCACCGGTCAAATCATCCGGCATGATTTGACCCGCTTTTGCTCGACGACCAAAGTCAACAATGCTCAGTTCGATGTCCGCAAAGCTCATCGATTCCGCATTTCGAAGAATGGGTACCACCAGCCCCTTTCCACCGCCTACCGCAACCCCAATGTCGAAGTAGTGCTTGTAAACCACATCATCGCCTCGAATCTCAGCATTTAGAGCTGGGTAGGCTTTCAATCCCTCGATGACCGCCTTGACAAAGAAGGACATAAATCCGAGCTTCACACCATACTGGTCCAGATAGCGCTGTTTAAAGCGCGTCCTGAGCGCCATCACCGCACTCATGTCCGCCTCATTCACCGTGGTGAGAAGAGCAGCGCTCTGTTGTGCATCGACCAACCGCTTCGCGATCGTTCGACGCATCCGGGTCATGGGCACGACCTCTTCAGTACGAGCACCCGACGGAGCTGACTGCGTTTTGGTACTCGCACCGCCGGAAGACCCTGAATCGCGCGCCCGAACAGCGGCCTCAGCATCTTCCTTGAGCACCCGGCCCCCTCGACCGGTACCCTTGACCTGATCCACCGTCATTTCGGCTTGATCCAAGACCCGCTGGGCCGAGGGCATGGCAATCGTTTCAGAGGATGTCTCTTGGGCTGGCTCCACTCCGCTCGTCCCTTTTTCCTCTTCGAAGCCTTCGGGAGGATCTCCAGCCTCAATGAGGCCGAGCACAGCCCCTACATCGGCGACATCATCCGCTTGTTTTTCAACCGAACGCAGAAAACCTTGAATGGGGGCTGGCACCTCTACACTGGCTTTGTCTGTTTCCAAAGCCACCACCGGAGTATCCACGGCAACGTAGGTACCCACGGGCACCAACCAACGACTCACGACCACTTCGGTGATCGATTCTCCCACAGACGGGACTATAATTTTTCCGGGCATACTTTCCTCTACTTGGCTGCTACTGAGCCTTTTTCAAGCGCACGTTTCAATAGACGTGCTTGTTCCAACTTATGACTCGCACCAGACCCTGTTGCTGGGCTGGCTGACTCTACTCGACTGATACGGACCAAATTCAGCCCAGCGCTCATGTCGTGCTCAAACTGCTCTCGAACAAAGCGCCATGCGCCCATATTAGCCGGCTCTTCTTGAACCCAACGCACTTCTATACCCTCTGGATAGTCGGCTAATATCCTCCCCAATTCCGCGGCTGGAAATGGGTAAATTTGCTCAAGACGATGGATGGGAACGTGGGCCAGGTCGGGATCGTTGTCCCGCAGATCTTCAAGTTCGTAATAAATTTTTCCCGAACAAAGCACCACATAAGGTGCCTCCTCTGGATGTACCGCTACCGCATCCTGGATGACTTTCTGAAAAGCCCCCCCGCTAAAATCTTCCAGCGTGGATACCGCCCTTGGATGGCGAAGTAAGCTCTTTGGTGTCATCACAATCAGCGGCTTTCTCTGCTTTGAACGAACCTGACGTCGCAAGGCATGAAAGAGTTGAGCCGGAGTGGACAAGTTGGCCACGCGGATATTGTCCTCCGCAGCCAGAGTCAGAAACCGCTCCAGTCTGGCCGAAGAATGCTCGGGTCCTTGACCTTCAAAACCATGAGGAAGAAGCATGACCAGACCATTCAATCGTGCCCACTTGTCCTCAGATGTGGAGATGAACTGATCGATGATGACCTGAGCACCATTCACAAAATCGCCGAACTGAGCCTCCCAGATGACAAGCCCATCCGGCCATTCCAAACTGTAGCCAAAATCAAAGGCCAATACAGCCGCCTCTGAGAGCGGACTATTGAACACATCAAATTGCCCTTGATCACTCGCCAAGTGTTCAAAGACCGAAGCCCGCTCACCGGTCTCACAATCGTGGAACACGGCATGACGGTGACTGAATGTCCCCCGTTGGGAGTCCTGACCGCTCAACCGGATTCGCGTACCTTCGACGAGAAGGCTCGCGAAGGCAAGCGCCTCTCCCGCCCACCAGTCCAAAGCCTTTCCGTCCTGGCCCATATCCGCTCGACGTTTGAGCAAACGGACCAACTTACGGTTCAACTTAATGTCCGGAGCAGTGGTGATCCGGCTCCATAAGACTTCGAGTGAATCGGCGTCAATCGCTGTGACATATGGGGTTTCCTCAGACTCCTCCCCACCATGAAATTCCGCCCATAAATTTCTGATCTGGCTCGACGATTTCAGCAATTTTGACGACGAACTCCCACGAACAACCGCTAAATCCTTTTCGAGCTGTTCTTTGCAATTCGTCGCAATGGATAAAGCGTCTTCATGCGATACCACGCCCAGGCTGACCATATTGCGAATGAAGTTCTCACGTACGGAAGCTTGTTGATCCACACGCTTATACATTTCAGGTTGCGTGTAGCGTGGCTCGTCACCCTCATTGTGTCCGTGACGCCGATAACAGTACATATCAATGACCACATCTCGACCCCATCTGGAACGAAATTCCATGGCCAGCTTGATGACCTGTGCAACCGCATCCGGATGTTCACCGTTGACATGAAAAACGGGCACCTGAAGCATCTTGGCCACGTCTGTGGCATAGCGACAGCTCCGTGCGTCCGATGGATCGGTGGTGAAGCCCACTTGATTGTTGACCACAATGTGGAGCGTGCCACCCGATCGATACCCCTCCAATTCGCTCAGATTCAAGCTCTCTTGGATGACCCCTTGACCCGCAAAAGCCGCATCACCATGAATGACGATGCCCATGACTTGATCCCGAGACGAATCTTCCAACCGATCTTGAGTGGCTCGCACACGCCCTTGAACAACGGGTGTAATGAATGCCAAATGGCTCGGATTAAAACACAGCGAAAGGTGGATGTCGTGTCCCGACTGACTGGTTCGAACACATGAAAAGCCCATGTGGTATTTGACGTCACCTTTGCCGATATACTCTTCTGGATTGGCGTCCTCAAATTCGGCAAATATCTGCTGAGGCTGTTTGCTCATGATGTTGGCCAACACATTGAGCCGGCCCCGATGGGCCATGCCGAGAAAAGCTTTCTGTACTCCGCGCTCGGCGGCCTCTTCGATGGCGATATCAAGCAGCGGTATCAAACTTTCTGCGCCTTCCAGCGAAAACCGTTTTGCACCCAAATATTTGGCGTGAATGAACTGTTCGAAAAGCTCCGCCTCGGTCAACTTAGTCAGAATTCGAACCTGCTCTTCACGGCTTAAATCGCAGGTGTTCTGAGTCGACTCCATCCGCTCCTGTAGCCACTCTTGAACCTCGACATCCTCGATATGCATGAACTGCACGCCGATGTGATTGCAGTAGGTTTTACGCATCCGCTCCACGACCGAACGGAGGGTATGCGCTTCCAAATCTCGGTCACCCAAATAAACCACGTGATCGAGGTCATTTTCGGAAAGCCCGTGGTAAGCCAGTTCCAGTTCAGGATGGGCTTCAGGCTGCCGGCCCAAGGGGTCGAGATCCGCCATCACATGCCCACGGACCCGGTACAGGCGAACCAACTGTCCGACCCGTTGCTGAATCATGCTGGTCGTCCGGAGTCGTTTCGCGGTGATTTCAAATAAGCGACGAGCAAAACCCGCAAACTGGTCTAAAACCATATCCAAACTGGCGGGGTCTACCTGAAATAAGGTCAGATCCGTATGCGCAATGACGTCCGCCGCACGGGTCTGATCGCGAGCGAAACTCATCCCCCCAATGACTTCACCTGGACCCAAATTGGCGACCCATTCACCCCCACGCTCCACGCGGGCAACACCGTCAATCACAAAGTAAACCCCGTCACCCAGATCCCCTTTGCGGACCAGGTAATCCCCGGTACGAATCGTACGCTCTCGCGTCCGGCTCGAGATAAACTCCACCTCTTGCTGCGATATTCCAGCGAAAAACTCTAGGCGCTGCAAGGCTTCGATATGCGCAATATTGGGTCGAAAGTCGGGGACCTCCACCGACGCATTCTTCGACACCGCTGAAGCCATCGATGCAATACCGTTCGAGGTCGGAGCCATCCCCTGGAAAATACTCCGAGACGAATGCGTGGGCCCCAAACCGAGATCGCGATCGGGCTCTGTGGTCTCAAAGTGTTGTCGCCATCGTGGATCGACAGATGTCGGATCGGACAGAAACCGTTGATAGAGAGACTCTACAAAAGCCAGGTTGGTGACGTTAAATTCGTCGGCCATTTAAAAAAACTCGTACGCGCATACCGATGTATGGAAAATGATGAATGGACGAGTCTCTGCTCCCGAAACTAAATGATCGAGAGGGCTCCGTCCATAGAACAAAAGAATACTCTTTATAGAAAGGGTACTTTTCGAGACACCACCCCACCCTCGTGACTATCCTTCGAGGCGCATTCTGGTCTTTACAGCGAACATAAACCCTGGCGTGAGCGACGGGCGAGGTAGGCCGTACCGAAAACACCCATCAAGGCCACCACGATCAGAAGGTTGAACACGGCGTCATAGCCTTGAGTATCCAGAAGATACCCAATTATCTCTTCTTGAAAAATCGGGCCGATGGAGCCCAAACCATTGATAAGTCCTGCGGCGAGCACGGCCCGACGTCTACCGCCCACATCGATGGCACCCACGCCCGACAATAAGGAGTCCGGTCCCATCAACATAAATCCACAAAGCGAAAGCCCCACCCCAAACATCCACAACGAATGTACACCCACGAAAGCCAAGAACATGAATGCGAACACCATACCGACAGTCATTCCGACAATGACTTGATACCGCCGTCCTTTAAAGAATCGATCCGACGCCCATCCCGCAAACAACACCCCGACAAAACCAATCCAGTCGAAAGCCGTTGAGATGTAGCCCGCCCGGGTCTCGGTCAGGTCGAACAATTCCGTCAGAGCGAGCGGCGACCAGCTATCCAGTGCATAGCGAAGAAATTTGAAAACGAAATAGCAACATCCCATGAAGACCACACTGAGAAGCACGTCTCGCTTCCACGGTTCGTCCCCGCTTAAATGCTGCTGGGCCTTCTCTTCGCTGACTTCAATTTCCACCTCTTCAACCAAGCCCGTCAGACCCACATCCTCTGGACGGTCTCTCTGAAAGAACCAGAACAAAATCCAGACTCCCAGCATGATGATGGACGCACCCCAGAATGACCACGCCGCACTCGCTACCGCCAGCATGAAGGCCGCAAAGGTCTTCGCCAGGATGCTGCCCAATTGGTAACAAGTGGACCACATCGCCATGATCCGACCCCGTTCCTCTCTGTTGAGCCAATTGCCCAATACACCCACATTACCGGGCCAGCCTGTCGATTGAGCGAATCCATTGACGATATTGAACAACAGAAGCGGCCAGTACCCCGCCGGGCCGGCAAGATAGCTAAACCCAAAAACAACATTGCAACCCAAACTGATGGCCATTCCCGACAACAGCAACACCCGAGTTGCGATTCGGCGGCTCAACATGGCCGTCAAAAATTGCCCAAGCATGTAGGCCGCCAAATAGGCCGTCATGATGTGAGCGATATCGCTCTTGCTAATCTCGAGAGAAGTCAGCAATGACGACTTCGCAATCGCAAAGTTTTTCCGACAAAAATAGAAACCTGCGTAAGACAACCAGGTGGTGGCGAGGATGCGAACCCTCCACACGCGAACCGTCCGGGACTGCGTCTCTGTCACACGACCTCCACATCATCGAAAAAACCCACCGGGAGCGCCGTGAAATCACCAATAGCGATATCGGCGACCGGAGAGCCAGAATGATGATCACCGATGGCAATGGTGCGCATCCCGGCCGCATGGCCCGCGGTCAGTCCAGCCACACTGTCTTCAAAAACCAAGCATCGGTCACAGTCCACGCCCAATCGCTGAGCAGCTATCTGGAAGCACTGTGGATCGGGTTTTGAACGATCACAGTCTTCCGCTGTCACCAGTTGGTCCAAGTGATTCTCCAAACCCAAGCGTTCGACCACATGCCGAACGCTCACCCGATCACTGGACGATACCACCGCGGTCCGCGCCACCCGTGATGCCGCGAATACCGTCAATGGGGCTCCCGGAATCGGTGGAGGTCGGACCTGTAGGAGCGCCGTATGAAAATGCTGTTGAAGCAGAACCTCCACCGGAACATCACGAAAAACCTCGTCTTGAGCACGCAACGTGCTGGCGATGCTGACCCAAGTGATGCCATGAAACCACGGATCCTCGATGGAGATCTGCACATCATACTCCTCGCAAAGCATCTGAATCGCGCGGGCAGTCAGATGTTCAGAGTCGAGCAGCGTCCCATCCATATCGAAGAGCACAGCCTGGATCTGATTCATCCAGTCGGGTCGTTCGATATGCTCGGCCATGACCTCTATTCCCCTTTCTCACCAAAGTATGGCAGTTGGAGCGGTTTTAGCGGCGAATTACCCGCAATGATGTCCGCCGCCTTTTCAGCAATCATGAGGACTGGAGCGTAAATGTTCCCGTTCGTGATGGTCGGCATGACCGACGCATCCACAACCCTCAATCCGTCGACACCGTGCACACGCAAATTCGGATCTGTGACCGTGTCCGACGTCGTCCCCATCTTGCACGTGCAGCTGGGATGGTAGGCACTCTCCAGTTCCCGTCGCACAAAACCGAGAATTTCATCGTCCGTCTGAACTGATGGTCCCGGAGCCAATTCTTCGCCTCGAAAAGGCTCAAAAGCAGGCTGAGACATGATGTTTCGGGTGCAGCGAATGGCCTCCACCCACTCCTGCTTGTCCTGCTCCGTCGACAGGTAATTGAATACGATCTCAGGGTGTTCAGCCGGATCGGCTGAAGTAATCCGAACATGGCCTCGGGCATCGGACCGAACCGGACCCACATGGACCTGATAGCCATGACCGGCCCGAGCGCTCGTCCCGTTGTAACGAATGGCAATCGGCAAAAAATGGTACTGCAGATTCGGGTACTCGACCGTCGCATTGCTTCGAATAAATCCACCGGCCTCAAAATGATTGCTGGCACCCACACCCGTTCGACCAAACAACCATTGAGCTCCAATCCAGGGCTGACGCCACCATTTAAGGGATGGGTAGAGACTCACGGGTTGAGTGCACTCATACTGCACATACACTTCTGCATGGTCCTCCAATGCTGCACCCACCCCAGGAAGGTCGTGGATCACCGGCACATCAAAGGTAGCCAGCAACTCCGACGGACCGATCCCGGACAACTGCAAAAGTTGAGGCGTATTAATCGCCCCACCACAACAGATAATCTCCCCTCCTAAAATCCGTTCTTTGTTCCCCTGACAGTCGATCTCTACACCGACCGCTCGGCGACCGTCGAAGAGCACTCGGTGCACCATCACGCCCGTCCGAACCGTTAAGTTGGGTCGGCTTAAAACCGGATGTAAGTACGCTCTCGCGGCATTCCAACGGCGCCCCCTGTAGGTGGTGCGATCAAACCGCCCGAATCCCTCTTGCTGATACCCATTCACATCATCGGTCAGTGGATACCCGGCCTCATTTGCGGCCTCGAAAAAAGCGTCAAAGAGCGGGTTGTCACAAGCAGGGGTTTCCAGATGTAGAGGTCCACCCTCGCCACGATAATCGTCTCCGCCCACCAAACGGTTTTCCAAGCGCTTGAAATAGGGAAGAACATGGGCATAGCTCCAGTTCTCAAGGCCCGGTCGTTTGGCCCAATTGTCGAAATCGAGAGGATGGCCCCGAATAAAGATCATCCCATTGATGGCGCTCGATCCTCCCAAGACTTTTCCGCGGGGTTGATATACGCGACGTCCACCCAATGCCGTTTCTGGAGCGGAGTCGTACCACCAATTGTAGGCCTTGCTCGCCAATGGATAGGTCAATGCAGCGGGCATGTGCAGACGAAAATCAAATCGATAATCGGGGCGGCCCGCCTCAAGTACCAAAACGCGGCGATGGGGGTCTTCACTCAGCCGATTCGCGAGTACACAGCCCGCCGAGCCCCCACCAATAATGATCTGGTCGTACAGCGGACCGTCACTGTTGCGCACAAGCGCCCCACTCACTGCGCACCCTGAGCCTTTCTCATCGACTGAGTCGCCACATCTTCCAGCCATCCCAAGTCCACTTGCTGATGCGCTTCACAGATAAACCAGGGTTCTCGAGAGTCCGGCTCGAGCATCACGCCATGCTCAATCAACTGCCAAGCAAAAGCCGTATATAGATCGCTATTCGTGACCTTCCAATCGCGATAGTTCGTGGGCACGCTCGAGCCAAAATGGATTCCAAACATGGATGCTGGACCGGCAAAACAATGCTCGACATCCGCTGCGGTAAAGACTCGACCCAGCACATCGCGAATCTGCGCACCTACTCGATTGACCGTTTTCAACGCACCCGTATTCGCCAAAACATCAAGGGTGGCATTCGCTGCACTTAGCGCCACCAGGTTGGCAGTATAGGTCCCTCCATGGACCACGCCACCCCCAGCACCGATCACATCCATGACTTCTGCCCGCCCACCAAAACAAGCCACGGGATACCCGTTCCCCAAGGCCTTCGCATAGGTCGTCAAGTCGGCATGAATGCCGTAGAGTTCTTGGGCACCACCGGGTGCTACCCGAAACCCTGTTTTGACTTCATCGATGATCAACATCGTGCCGTGTTGAGTCGTCGTCTGACGGAGGTGTTTGAGCCATTCGGGCGTCGCCGCAATGGACCCACAGTTCCCCATGATGGGTTCAAGAAGAACCGCTGCGATCTGAGAGCCTTTGGCCTCAAAAAGCGAGGTTAATGACTCAAAATCGTTCAACGGAATGAAGTCAACCAGTTCTCGAGTACTTGCGGGTATACCAGCCCCAAAGGGAATAATATCGGGATCTGTACCCTTCTCCGCAGACCATCCCTCCACATCACTCTTCCACATCATTTCGTCGGTCAGGCCGTGAAACCCTCCCTCTACGATGACCACCCGGTCCCGTCCGGTGAATCCACGCGCAGTCCGCAAAGCGCCCATCACCGCTTCCGTCCCAGAGTTCGCAAAACGGACCTTGTCGATATTGGGGCATAGGGCCTTGATCCGCTTGACTACCTCGATATCCATCGGTGTTGAAAAGCCCGAAATGGTTCCCAGAGCGGTAATGGCCTCAATCACGGCAGCATCCACGCGGGAGTCTCGGTAGCCCAGAATGATGGGGCCATAGCCCAAGCGAAAATCGACAAATTCTCGCCCATCGCAATCGGTGATCCGACATCCCGAAACGTGATCCACGAACACCGTCTGTTCCTCACCCCAGTAGCGGTAATTTTCGGCCACACCTTGCGGCATGTGGCGATGAGCCTCAGCCATTCGACGGGCTTGCGCATCAGCGGAATTTGTCATGGGTTCACCGTGGAAGTGGATGATGAGCCTATTGCTGGTGAAACCCCCGCATAGACTCTGCCAATAGTACCGATGATTCATCCCGAGTGTCGGAGATGATCTGAAGAGAGGGCCAGCTGTCCCGTGTCCGCTGGGGCTCAGCGTCGTCTTCGACCCAAAGCCAAAGTGAAAACAAATAGGGCACCGACACTCGAATACTTCGCATCACTGCTGCAACATCCCGACGCTTTGACCCCACCGGAGCGTTCATCTGCAGTATCTATATGCTCATCGACCTCCACAATCCCTGTGTCGGTTTCCGGTTTCACAATCTTGGATTCCAAGCCTTCCCACAAGGGGGCACAAAACTCGGCATAGTCACTGTCATCCGCACAGTGCATCAGCGGCCGCAACGATGAAAAGGGCTGTTCAACATCGAAATCGGCACCGTCTGTGCTTCTCGCCAGAGCTCCCCCTTCCACAAATACCCGGGTCGCCAACATCACACCGTCCGAATCCGTCTCCACACCCAAACTCATCGGCACCGAATCGACCTCTTCGAAGGCTCCATCAGCAGCACCATAAACAATGCGATTTCCAGACAACACCAACCAAATGCCGCCCCATTTATCGAGCGCACCATCGATGATGTCCCCGTCCACTGCGTAAACCTCTTGGAACGAGACCCCTCCATCTGTCGTCTTCAGCAGTCGATCATCCAAGTACGGCCCCATCACAAACCAAGCCGTATCTGGATCGGATGCATCCACAGCCAACACATCTAAGTAAGTGAAGGGATCGCTACCTTCGGGCACCTCGACCTCATGCTCAGACCATGTCACTCCGTCATCGAGACTTCGAAACACCCATGCCTGCATGGTTTCGTGGCGGATAGCCGCTGCCCATATGGCGCCCGACTCGCCTCGCGAGAACCCCAACGAGCGAAACTGACGATCCGCGTATTGCACATCTGTGGGCGTCCAAGACCGGCCGGCATCTGTGCTTCTGTAAATCCCACTGATTCGGTCGTCATTGTCGCTAACGAAAACCCCTACTGATGCATTTGTTGGCGACAAAGCCACATCCTTCACTTGCTGACCGGTTGCCCCCTCCGACACGGTCCAGTCACAACCGTCTGCCGTCCAATACAGACCTTGATCCGTGTCGCGAGCCTGAAGGAGATCGACAATGGCAGCGACCACTCCGCCCTCTGAATTCTGCGTGTATTGCGGGGTCAGCACAGCATCCGATTGTGTCACCGTTTCATGGCACCACCAATCGTAATGCACCGCATCCTCTGCACTCAGGTATCCCACTGTCGTTTCGATCCCGATCCGATCCGTATTCAGCGGTTTCACAACATCTATGCTTTCAATTCCTGCGCCCGCGTGTCCCGATACGGGCCCATTACAGAAAACAAACAGCCACACACCAAAAACGCTGACATACTTCCCGAACTTGGAGAATACGATGAACCGACACATAAAATTAGTATCGCTTGTAACGCTTGGGTTTGGGTGTGGATCGGAAAAAGATGATGAAACCATGGGCCAACCTCCCAACTTAAGCGACGCCGCCCGAGATGAGGGGGTCTCCGGAGAGGAAGGAGAGGAAGGAGAGGAAGGAGAGGAAGGAGAGGAAGGAGAGGAAGAGGTTGGCTTAGGCTCTCTGGGCGGAGGCAGCTCGAGTGTAGACGACGTCGTCATGACGATAGTGGGCGACAGCTCCGATGGCGTCAACAATCCTCGAGACCTGGCATTTAATCCCGGCGCCGAGGGTGAACTGTGGGTCGTCAACGGTCCCGATGACTCCGTAAGCATCTTCAACAATGCCGGCACCGCCGATCAAACCTCCGACCATGTCATCGATCCATTCGCGATGCATTTCATGGATGCGCCATCCTCCATCGCCTTCGGATCTCCTCTATTTGAGCTCAACAGCGCCTACAACTTCGCGACATGCCAAGAGTCCGTGAACACCTATGAAGGCTACCAAGAAGGGGACAACTTCATGGGGCCCACGTTGTGGAATTCTCATCGCGATGTCTTCGGTGAATCCAACCCCGAAGCCGTGGCCTACTGGACCGACCTCTACAACTACTACACCGACCTCGGCAGCCACATAGACATGCTCCATGAGAGTCCTCTGTGCATGGGCATCACCCATGATTACGACAACGTGTATTGGGCCTTTGATGGATACAACCAGAGCATCTACCGGTACGACTTCCAAGAGGACCACGGCATCGGCTGGGACGACCATGATGACGGAATTATGTTGCGATACGCAGAAGGTGAAATCGGCTATCAACCCGGCGTACCCAGCCACCTGGTCTTAGATCAGGATTCCCGACTGCTCTACATTGCGGACACCGCAAACAATCGAATCGCTATTCTCGACACCGAAACCGGGACGGAAGGCGGCTACCTTCCAAAAATGGAGCCCATGACAAAACACTTCCGTGTGGATGATTCGGAGTTGTGGACCTTTATTGATGGTGAGGATTTCGGTCTCAAAGCGCCCAGCGGAATTGAATTGGTCAACAACGAATTCTTGCTGGTCACCGACAACACCACAGGTGAAATCATCGCGTTCAATATGGTCGGTGAAGAGATCGACCGCTTACAGACAGAACTCGGCGAAGGCGCGCTCATGGGTATCTTCGCGCGAGACATCGCAGATATATGGATTGTGGATGCCGTGGGCGACCGAGTCTTCCGCATCCAACCCAAATAAGGTCACCACCTTACAAAAAGTGTTCTCGATATGGGTCACCGGCTTCCCCCGATACGCCCACATCGACACAGATCACTCGATTTGGGGCAATAAAATATGACGCCCGCAACAACCTATGAAATTTTAATAAATTCAAGGTTTAAGCTTAAAAATAAGGATATACCTGGGCCTATTTTCACCTGGATCTTCAGACTTAGTTGCGGAAGTATTTTTCTCCTTCCCAGTCAGCGCGTTACCGGGCGCTTGAGGAACCGAAAACATGTCCAAAACACTATCTGATTTCATTACCTACAAGGATGCCAAACTCGAGCGGAAGTTCTCCAAGAAGAAGATTCCAATAAACGAACTCTTGGAAGGCTACATCGAAGGCAAAATCGATTTCCACGGCGACGTCTATGAAATGCTGTCGCACCGGGAAGACCTGACCGACGAAGGCTTTTCCAGCGCATTTTGGTCCCAGTTTGGTTTCATTTTCAACCGACTGCTTCCTGAGGTGGTCCTCCACACAAAAAGCCAGGACAAGCGGATCGTTCGCGAGCACTACAACCGTGGAAACGACTTCTTTGAGTTCTTCCTCGGCCATCGCATGGTCTACACCTCCGGCTTTTACTTGGACGGAGACGATTCACTTGAAAAAGCTCAAGATCAAAAGATGCAACTCATCTGCGAGAAGCTGCTCCTGAAAGAAACCGATCGGTACATGGACATCGGTTCCGGTTGGGGAACGCTTGTCATGCATGCCGCACGTGAGTTCGGTGTAGACGCGACAGGAATCACCATCTCTGAAGAGCAAGCCGCATTCGCCACCGACCGCATCGAAAAAGCCGGTCTCACAGACAAGGCTCGCATCAACATCATGGATTACCGGGACATTCCAAAGGAGAAGTTCAACAAGATCTCCTGCGTCGAGATGGCAGAGCATGTCGGGTCCAAGAACTTCCGCACCTACATGCACCAGCTGTACGATCTTCTCGAAGACGACGGCATGCTCTTCTTGCAGATGGCTGGACCCAAAGTCAATGGCCGCAAGGAAAACCTCGGGTTTGGTCTCTTTATGGCCAAATACATCTTCCCTGGGGCCGATGCCGCACGGAAGCTGACCTGGATTTCCGACCA
>Ga0163180_10000731_pt1 | contig 18998 bp, 13 predicted proteins | sample AtlANTMetagenome_2_FD_109647 | JGI IMG/M metagenome (GOLD analysis project Ga0163180, IMG submission 109647) | Marine eukaryotic phytoplankton communities from the Atlantic Ocean - Atlantic ANT 4 Metagenome | ecosystem: Environmental > Aquatic > Marine > Oceanic | place: North Atlantic Ocean...
ACGTCCGCTGGATGCCAGTCGCTTTATTTCGCCGGTGCGCGTGGTTCGTGCTGTGAAAACAAGTAGCGGCGCTCGAGTGGCGATTAGTCTGCGCGAGGGAACGCCGTGGGCGATCCATACCAAGGAAGACGGACTGGTCTATGTGGACTTCACGCTCTCGGAGGAGCTTCGTGAAGCCCGACGTTTGGCGGCTCAAAGCTTCTCTGAAGTTGCTCCTTCGGGTCCGAAAGAACAGGGCCAGGAAGGTTTGAAAGGTGCTTATACCGAGGAAAAACTGATTGGTGAGACCGGCAAAGCCATGAATCCCCAGGCAGTGTTTGGTGATGGAAAAGGTGCTAGGAACCCCGCTTCTCTGATTGGAGGAATGGGCGGCTTTACCGTGCAATCCGATACAGCTTCTTCATCCCAATGGGTGGGTAAGAATATCGTATTGAATCTCGAAGAAGCACCGATTCACACTGTGTTCCGAATGATTTCCTATGTTTCCGGACTCAATATTGTATCTGGAGATGACGTGAAGGGCACGGTGACGGTGAGTCTGAAGGACGTGCCGTGGGATCATGCGTTCAGTGCGATTCTGAAATCCAAAGGTTTGGCGGCCCAGCAGTTTGGGACGATTGTGCGGGTAGCGCCAATCGAGACCATCAAGGCGGAGCAGCAAGCAATGGCAGAGGCCCAGGTGGCCAAAGAGAAGCTAACGCCGCTTCAGATTCTAGTGCTTCCATTGAACTACGCGAAGGCCACCGAGGTGGCTACTCAGATCTCGGCGCAGCAATCCGAGCGAGGCAGTGTAGAGGTGGATAGCCGCTCCAATCAAGTCATTATTCACGATACGGAAGCCAATCTTGCACAGTTGCGCGAGTTGGTAAAAACGCTTGATCAAGAGACCCCGCAGGTGATGATTGAGGCGCGTGTCGTTGAGGCAAGCTCACGCTACACCCGCTCGCTGGGCATCCAGTGGGGTGGTCAGCTCGATTCCTCGGCGCGTACCGGCTACAGCACCGGTCTGCTCTTCCCCAACTCTATCGGCGTCGCTGGCGGAACCTCGGGGGCAGCGGGCGGAGGCGGAGGATCTCAGGCCCAGTTCTTTAGTCCTGGTTCGGAGAATCTGGCTGTGGATCTTGGCGCAACAAGTAGCTTTGGTTCATTGGCATTCAACCTTGGGTCTGTGTCGAGCTTGGTGGATATTGACGCGCGTCTTAGCGCAATGGAGTCGGATGGTTGGGGAGAGATTGTGTCCTCCCCTCGCATTACCACCTTGGACAACACGACCGCTCAAATCCGCCAGGGTGCTCGGATTCCATATCTGTCGACTTCCTCGGGTGGTACACAGGTCGAGTTCATTGTGGCTGCGCTGACCTTAGAGGTCACTCCGCACATCACTTCGGATGGCAAGATTTTCATGAAAATGAACATTGAGAACAACCGTCCAGATTTCTCTCAAGCCGTTCAAGGACAGCCAGCGATTCAGATTAAGGAAGCCTCCACAGAGCTGCTCGTGGCCGATGGCGACACGACTGTGATTGGTGGCGTGTTCTCGACGGAAGAAGCCGAGAACGTCAACCGTGTTCCACTGTTTGGCAAGATTCCGCTCTTGGGGTGGATGTTTAGAAGCAAGGACCGTACGGTTGCTCGCAACGAAATGCTTGTGTTTGTGACCCCACGAATCGTTACCAATACGATCGACGAGTAGGTCGCCTTTGCTTGGCGGTGTAGCCCTTGTGGGCTTCATGGGTGTTGGGAAAACCACGGTGGGTCAGGCCCTCGGGCAGGCCCTCAAACTTCCCTTTTTGGATTTGGATCACGTTGTGGTTGAGCAAGAATCTTGCAGTATCGAGATGCTGTTTTCCGAGCGCGGAGAGCGGGCTTTTCGAGATGCGGAAAAGAACGCCCTGAATCGAGTATTGTCGGGAGCGCCTTGTGTTCTGTCATGTGGTGGTGGAACCCCGTGCCAACCTGGTCTGATGCAGCAGCTCAATGATTGGGGTCATACGATCTTCCTGAATGCGCCCTTTGCTGTGATCGCGGAGCGTGCAGTGGACGGAGGGCGGCCGCTTTGGCGAAATCGCTCGGAGGCTCTGACGCTGTATGAGAAACGCTTGCCTGTGTATAAAAAGGCGCACATTCACTTGGATGCTGCGCAACCCGTGTCGGTCATTGTAGATGCTGCTGTCCGTTGCTTGGAGTTGCGGCAATGAGCCAAGGTCAACAGTGGGTAGAACTGGGGGATAGGCGCTATCCCATTGTCTTTGACCGGCTTGACCAGTTGGGCACGACGATGGGGCAATATCGTGCTCCTGGGCCCTGTATAGTGGTGAGCAACCCCGTTGTTGGAGAGTTGTATGCGGACGCCTGCCTACAAGCGCTCGCGCAGGCAGGATGGGAACCAAAGCTCTTGTTCGTGCCGGACGGGGAGCAAGCCAAGACGATCGAGCATTGGTCGGACTTGGTGTCTGCAATGATTGGGCAGAGCGTAGACCGGAAGACGCCGATCTTTGCACTTGGAGGTGGAGTGACCGGTGATTTGGTGGGCTTTGCTGCTGCTGTGACCTTGCGGGGCTTGCCGCTTGTGCAGGTCCCCACCACACTGCTTTCGATGGTGGACTCCTCGGTGGGAGGGAAAACAGCTGTAAACACCCCTGCCGGCAAGAACCTTGTGGGGGCCTTCTACCAGCCGGAGCTTGTGTTCGTCGACGTGGAAGTGCTCGATACACTGTCCGATGACGAAATGCTCTGCGGTTTTGGTGAAGTCATCAAGCATGCCGTCATTGCGGGAGACCCGTTCTTTTCTCGTCTCGAATGCCTTGTATCAGCACTTCTACGTAGAGAACGCGCTGCATTGGAAGAGGTGGTTCGTGCCTGTTGCGCCATCAAGGCGGACATTGTCAGTCAAGACGAAAGAGAGTCCGGGCGCCGCGCGGTACTGAATTTGGGCCATAGTATTGGGCATGCCATTGAGCAGACGCTTGGCTACGGAAAAATTCGTCATGGTGAGGCGGTCGCGATGGGGGTATGGGCCGAAGCCAAGTGGGCGCATGCTCACGGAATCTGTGACGAGTCCACGGTGTCTAGATTGGAAGATTTGATCCTCGCTTTTGGGCTTCGTCTTCGGGTGAAATGCTCAAAAAACGATTTAGTCGAGGCTCTGTTTAAGGACAAGAAGATGAGTCGTGCTAAACTTTTACTGCCCGTGCCCGTTGGTATTGGTGAGATTCGTCTGGATCTCATTGACCCATCGGAGTTGCGGCTCGCCGCTGAGTTCGTCTCTGGGGAGATCTGAGAATGCTTATGAAAAATGCTGTTGCTGCTTCTGCTGTTGTGTTGATGAGCGCTTGCTTGCCACCGGGTACCGGTGTGGAAGCTCCATATTCTGCTGCACTTCAACTACCCGAAGACATTACGCTCTCGTGGGACCAAGAGTACAATGAGACCGATGACGGTATCGGTGCACTGATTTTGCTCGATCTGTTGGTTTACGATTCCGACTCGGGAAGTCCGTTGGACAATATTCGGGTTGAGGTCATGTCTCTATGGGGTGGCGTTTACCTGATTCCGAAAACCGCCGTGAAAACCGTGCCTGGACCTGAACAACCAGACCCGGCCGAGTGCGATGCGGACAATAACGGTGAGATCGATGTCGATGCACCGGATTCATGCTCTTGGTTCTGGGATACATCTGGCGATCAATACATCCAACTGTCCAGTGAATACGCGGGCGGTCGAGCACCGAATCTGATGTACGGCGCTACGGATGAGCATGGTCTCCTGCGTGTGCATGCATATGTGGACTCGATGCCGGCAAGTGCGGACAGTGAGTCAGGTGTGCTGAGCTTCGATCAAACAGGCGTTTGGGCATCGATTGGACATCAGAGCGGCAAGGTTCTGATTCTGACCGAAGGCGATTAGTTTCGGTCTGAATGATGGGCGTGCTTGAAGCGAGGGCGTGACTGGTGAAGATTCTCGTCCTCAATGGACCCAATCTCAATCTGCTCGGCATTCGCGAGCCTGATGTGTATGGGACGGCCACGCTAGATGGCATTCAGGCAGAGTTGTCTCAACTTGCCTCGGAGCTAGGGGTGGAGTTGGAGTTCTATCAGAGCAACCACGAGGGAGAATTGGTCGATCGCGTCCAGTCCGCTGTGGGTTCTATTGATGGCATTCTTGTGAATCCTGCAGCGTATACACACAGTTCGATCGCCCTGAGAGACGCTTTTTCAGCGGTTGGAATTCCATTTGTTGAGGTACACCTCTCCAATATTCATGCGCGGGAGGAGTTTCGGAAGCATAGTCTCCTGGCAGATCTTGCAATTGGCTGTGTGGTCGGATTCGGCTCATCGAGCTACTCCCTGGGTCTGCGGGCGCTCGTGGGAACCCTTCGTTGAGCGCGACCAATGCGAAATCTGCGGTGAGCAGAAACAGGAGATGAGCATGGAGTTGAATCGCATCGAAGAATTGATCGAGCTTTTGCGGGAAAAAGAGGTCGGTGAACTGGAATATTCCGAATGGGAAGGCGAGAAAGGCTTCAACATTCGGGTCAATCTCGGTGGCCAAGCTGTCGTTGCGCCCATGGCTGTCGCACCTGCTGCGGCTCCAGTTGCGGCAGTAGCGGCCGGAGACAGCGCCCCAGCGGGCGATGAGCACCATGTGGTGGATTCCCCGATGGTCGGCACTTTTTACCGTGCACCCTCGCCGGATGCATCGACCTTTGTGGAGTTGGGAGACCGCGTTCAGGTGGGTCAGACCTTGTGCATTATCGAAGCCATGAAGCTCATGAACGAGATCGAATCGGATGCTGCTGGTGTGGTGGAAGCTATTCTAGTGGACAACGGTGGCCCTGTTCAGTTTGGACAGCCACTGTTCAAGATTCGCGAGGATTAAGATCTTGTTTAAGAAGATTCTCGTCGCCAACCGCGGGGAGATTGCCCTGCGTGTGATTCGAGCTTGTAGAGAGCTCGGGATAGCAAGTGTTGCGGTGTACTCCGAGTGCGATCGCAATTCTTTGCATGTGCAATTCGCGGATGAAGCGGTGTGCATTGGGCCTTCCGAGGCCACCAAATCGTATCTCCATATTCCGAATGTATTGACCGCAGCTGATTTGACAGGCGCGGATGCGATTCACCCTGGGTATGGTTTTCTCGCGGAAAACGCAGACTTTGCGCAGAAGACAGGCGCCCATGGCATCACGTTCATTGGCCCATCGCCAGAGACACTCATCAAGTTTGGGGACAAGCTTTCTGCGAAAGCGGCAGCAAAAGCGGCAGGTTTACCCTTGGTGCCGGGCTCGGCAGGCGAGGTGAAAACAGAAGATGAAGCGGCAGAGATCGCAGCGCAGATCGGCTATCCCGTCATGCTGAAGGCTTCTGCAGGTGGTGGTGGAAAAGGGATGCGCGTCGCCCGAAATGAAGACGAGCTTCGGCGCTCTTTTACATTGACTTCGACCGAGGCGATTGCGGCGTTTGGTAATGGATCACTGTTTTTAGAGCGCTTCTTGGAGCGTCCTCGCCATATCGAAATTCAAGTGGCTGGTGACGGGAAAGGCAATGCGCTGCATTTTGCTGAGCGTGATTGTTCAATTCAGCGACGCCACCAGAAGCTGGTAGAGGAAGCCCCCGCTGTGGGGCTCTCCGATGACTTGCGGGAACGAATTCGTACTGCTGCGGTCGATCTCGTAGCGGATACCAACTACTGCACCGTGGGTACCGTCGAGTTCTTGGTGGAGGGCGAAGAGTTCTTCTTCCTGGAGGTCAATCCACGCATCCAAGTAGAGCATCCTGTCACCGAAGCGGTCACAAATGTGGACCTTGTACAGTTGCAAATCGCTTTGGCTGCGGGCGAAGGTTTGCCATTTGCGCAAAGTGAGATGCATGTGGAGGGGCATGCAATCGAGTTGAGAATCAATGCGGAGCATCCTCGAACATTCATGCCTTCACCGGGCCGGATCACTGGTTTTCACCTTCCAGGCGGTCCGGGAATTCGAATTGATTCTGCGGTTCATGAACAAGCGATGGTTCAACCCTACTATGATTCTCTGGTGGCCAAGGTAATTGTCCGCGCTCAAGACAGACCTTCAGCGATTCGTCGCGCACAACGTGCTTTGGCAGAGTGTGTTGTGGAAGGGATTCATACTTGTATCCCTCTACACCGGGATCTTCTGGCATCAGATGAGTTTCGGGACCTCGCGTTTCACACGCGGTTTTTGGAGGGCTGGCTCGAGGCGCGAGATAAGGAGTCCTGACTGGAGGGAAGTTGGCAACTTTCGACCGAAATAAGAAAGAACAAGAAGCTCAAAAAGCGCTGAGCAAGAACAATTACGAAAAAGCCATTGAGGCGTATGGCGCGCTTCTGCGGCATGATCCCCGCGATCGGCGTATCCGGCAAAAACTTGCCGACCTCTACCAGCGGGTCAATCGTAAGGATGATGCTGCGAAGCATTACAAAGAGCTCGCGCGACTGTATGGAGTCGATGGAAATCATCGGGCGGCCATTGCGGTCTACAAGAAATTGGTGACGCTACAACCCGCGGATTCGGCGTTGGTGGGTGAGTTGGCCGGATGCTACTTGCTGGCTGGATTTACCAACGATGCCATCAGTAATTACGAGCAAGCAATAAATGGACTTGAAGTTCGGGATCCAAAGCTCGCTGCCCAGTACTGTATGGAATTGCAGAAACTGAAAACCGGTGACGTGCCGCTTCAAATTCGGACCGCGGAGTTATTGGCTTCCTCGGGAAGTCAGTCGGAAGCTTTCGAAGTGTATCGGGCGATCATTGCGGATTTGAGACGACGCGGCCGCTTGGATGAAGTAGGTCGTTTGGCGAATCAGGCCCTGAAATTGAAGGATGACGCACCGGATTTGTTGCAAGATGCTGCGGAGGCCTGTCTGGCGGTTGAAGATGCCGCAGGCGCTTTGCGTCATCTACAGGTGGCGTATCAATCGGACCCGAAGGATTCCAGGACTTTGGAGCTTCTCGCACGCGCCTTTGAGTTGGGTGAGGACAAGGCCAAAGCGCGTCCTATTTTGATAGCATTGGCTGAGGTCTTGGCGTCTAAGAAAGCCTATAGTGAGCGTGTCCCCGTTCTCGAGAGAGCGATTGCTGTAGGAGCGGAAGACAAAGGGCTTTCAACCCAACTCCAGAAGGCAAAAATCGAAGCGCAATTGGCGAGTTTTCGCCTGACGGACATGGATGCGGCTAAGCCAGCGGATGAGGTTCAGGTGCGCTTGTGCACCCGGATGCAAGTTTTTCAACGCTATGGCTTCGGTGAGCGCGGTCTTGATGAACTAATGGCGATGGATGAAGGCACCAAGTCTGCTTTTCCTGTGCGCGCACAGGAGGCGGAGGTACGGATATCCCTCGGCCAAAGTGAGGAAGGCTTAGAAATCGCCCAAGGGATGCTTGCCGATGCAGGAGATGAGATCGATAAGTTAGAGCAGCGCCTTGCCGTGTTGACGGGTGCCGATTTGTCGCCTTTCTTCTCACAGATTGAGGAAGCTGAAGAGCCAGAGCCGGATGAAGAACCCATCGATATTGAGGCGATGGATGGCTTGCTTGATGATGCTTTGGGTGGGGTAGAGGAAGAGCTGGTTGCTGAAGGAGACGAAGCTGCATCCACTGATCAGATTGTCGAAGGGGACGAAGTTGCGGCCATTGAGCAGGTTGAAGAGGTGGAGGATGATCTCTTTGGGGATGATGATGAGGAATGGGTCGATGACGACGATGACGATGCGGCTTTTGATGCGCTGTTGAAGTCTGGTGGAACCATTGCGGAAGTCGATCCTGAAGAGGTAGCGGCTGAAGCAGAAGCTGGCGCGGATCTCGAAGAGGCAGAAGGACTTATCGCAATGGGTATGCATCCACAGGCGATGGAGCTGCTCGATGGTGTAGAAGGCTTGCGTGCAGCGACCCTGCTAGCGCACTGTATGCGCGAACAAGGGGATGCCAAAAAAGCGTTCGCGCACTTGAGAGATGCGGTGGATGACGCCGACGAAAGCGACCCGGCACAGCCTGGTGCTCTCTTTGAGTTGGCAGAGCTAGCAGGAAGAGCAGGCAAGCATCGCCCCGCTCTGCGATACTTAAGGGAGCTACAAGAGAGCTTTCCTGACCATCGAAGCACTGAGGTTTCGGCTCGTGTGAAAGCGCTCAAAAAGGTCCTTGCCAACTGAGCTTGCTTTCGTGCCCTATTCCGCTAAGAAAGAGCCACCCTCGCGGGTGTAGCTCAGTTGGTAGAGTCCGAGCTTCCCAAGCTCGTTGTCGCGGGTTCGAGTCCCGTCGCCCGCTCCATCTCGGAGGCGACGCGGATGCAGATGGCTCCAGTCGGGTTTTTGGTGTTCGGCTGGTAAGAATCTGGAGTAGGCATGGGTGAAATGCCCAAGAAAAAGCGAAATCTACGGCTTGTGAGGCGCTTGAAAGTCTATGGGTTCGTGACGCTTTTGGTGATGCTTTTCTTGACGGTTCTCGTACGGATGCCTTTCTTTAAATATTGGCTCAAAGGATTCGTAGAGGACCAACTCGAAGCCACTTTGGGGGCACGTGTGCAGATCGAAGTACTCGATTTGACGCTACTTCCCTTAGAACTCGAGTTGAGCGGCGTCAAAGTGTGGGGGGAGACCGATGCGATCATAGCGATCGACCATGTGGCTGTGGACTTTGATTGGGGCGGGCTTGGGGGTGTAAATACGTTGCACGTAGAGCGACCGAGTTGTGCATTGCTTGTGGTGGATGGGGAGTTTGTTGAGCTTCCTGGATTGTCTTGGGGGGATGGTGGAGGGGGAGGAAGTCCTTGGGACAATCTCTCCATTGAGGAGGGTGACTTTCGATTTTATGCGTCGAATGGTCGGGATGAATTTCGAGTCCGAGATGTTTGGGTAGAACCTACGGGACATGCGGTTGCAGATGCCCGCATTGGACACTTGGTTCTACGCAGCGGAGAATGGCGTCAAAGCGCTGAGAATGTAAGTTTGCGTGGCCTGATTTTGACGCCCGACAAAGCAGCCGTGGAGACCTTTGTGTTGAATACTCCACTCCTTCGTGTGGAGGGTGGTGTGGAGCGTAATCGGCTCCAAAACTGGTCGGGAGACTTGGCGGTAGCGGCCACATTGGATGAACTCAATGGCTTAATTCCAGAATCAACCCAGGTGAGTGGTTTTGCTGAGGCGAAGTTGTCGGTGGGGGGAACTGGGCCTGGTGTGATGGCTACTGGGCCTATGAAAGCGAGCGTGACCTTAGAGCGCGAGGGTGAACGACGCCGCAGTCATGCATTTCGCCAATTGGAGGGTGAGCTTTCCTTAGGAAAGGGCCAGTGGTCTGTGAACGATGCAAAGACGCCCTGGCGTGAGGGTGAACTCTCTTTGGGAGTGGATTCAGACTACGGGCTTTCCCACACGACATTGGAAGTGGCGGGGAGCGGGGTCTCTATGGAGCAGGTCTTGAAGTCGGACTTCGCATTTCGAGCTCCTTGGGTGGAGACCACGACGGATTTTAGCGCCCGTTTGAGCGGTAGCCTTCGGCCATATTCGTTGTCTGGAGATGCCCGCTTGCTTGCTCAAGATTTGCGCGTGGTGCCAGGCGGTCTTCGACCGGATCAAGTTGAAACCTTTGCGTTGGAACGCACAGAGGCGAAGGGGCGCATCCACCTGGACGCTCACAGGTCTTATTTTGTGGCAGACGAGTTGGTAGCTCCAGATTCGAATGGGCGGGCGGAAGTTTCACTCTCGCGAGGTGCCTTTCCGGAACTCCTTGTGGATTTGGATCTTCCCTTGTTGGATTTTTCATTGCTACAGCCATTTGGAGGTGTCGAGCTTGGGGGGCGAGGCAGTCTCACTGGAAAACTTTGGGGCCGCTTGGGGGAAGATTTACAGGTGGATGCACTTGTAGATGTTCGACGCTTCGAAGCCTTGGGGCTGGAATGGGCCGACCGCTTGAAGACTCGGATGCGTAGTCGGGATTTGAAGACGCTGAGCTTCCAACCAGTGCATGCCTACAAAGGAAACAGCCTGTTGCAGGGATCACTCGAGTTGGACTTTCGCCCAGAGGAACTGGAGTTGTCAGTAGACTTGGTGCTCGAGGATACCCATATTGAGGATCTTCTCAATATCGTGGAGCCCTTGCCGGGTGTGGATGGAATCGCAGAGGGAACTGTGAGCTTGTCTGGACCACCTGAAGCACTCAATGGTGAAGTGGATTTGGACCTTCATCTTGTGGATCTCTTTGGCGAGTCTTTTCCTGAGGGAAGTATGGATGCCCGGGTACAAGCGGGTCGTATCGTTGTAGATCCACTCTTCTTGCATCGGAATGCCAAGCGGGAGTCTGTGCGTTTTCGAGGCGCTGTGGACAGTTGGGACTGGTCACTTCTCGGGGAGATTCATGCGGATGCACTCACACTGGAACCGAAACGCCTGGGTTCGGTTTTGGATGGTACCTTGTATGCAGATGTTGGACTCACTGGTAGCTTGATGTCGCCGATACCCAAAGGCCGTCTCGCGCTTCGGGACGGGCGCTTTTTGTCAGAAGATGTGGGTATCAGTGTGTTGTCTTTTGAGCGCATCGACGATGAAATTGTTTGGGTCGGGGAGCTTTTCGAAGACACTCTTTCTGTGCGAGCTGTGCAGGAGTTGGGTGGCTTGTGGGGCTATAGTCTCGAAGGGGGGTGGCGCTCTTTCCCTGCCCATGTCGCCTATCCAGTCGCCGCAGATGGAGCGTCGATTGCCTCTCATCTGGATGGTGGGTTTGTGTTTCAAGGCAATTGGCGTGAGGGGCGGGATTCCGTACATGGGCGTGCATCGGCGGAACGTTTTGTGACCCGATGGCGGGATTATGAACTGAGCAATGACCAGCCTTGGACCGTGGATGTACTCGCTGGAAAGCTTATCGCGGATGATTTGGGGCTTCGTGGCAGCGGAATGGAGGTCAATGGAGACTTGTCTTGGGGGAAGCAGCACCTCAAGGGTGGGGCGACGGGCACGCTTTTATTGGAGCTGTTGCCGGCTTTGAGCCCAGGTATCGAGCAATCGCAGGGGCCAGTTGAGGTGACACTCGATGTCGACACAGCCCGGGTTTCTGGGCCCACTGCGCGACTTGAGGCCGTGACCACTGGGGCAAATCTCCGGACGGAGTGGTTTCCACATGCGATGGAGAGTTTCACCGCACGCTTGTTGGCCAGCGAGCAGGGGTACTCGGTCTCGGGTTTGTCTGGAGCCTTGGGTGGGGGGCGCTTCTCGATTGATGGCCACGTACATGCTGAAGAGTGGCGGCCGAAACGATATGACCTGCAAGGTGTTCTGACCGATGGTCGCATTCGCTATTTTTCCTTTCTCCCCGCTCTCGAGGGTGACGCGCGTTTGAGCCTCGAGGGCCCGGTCGATCAGCTCATGTTGTCGGGGGATGTGGAGTTGGATGATGTCCGGTTTTCTGACCGGATCGATTGGGAGGAATGGGTCTTGGACGTGAGAGAGTCCAAGTTGGTGGAAGAAGTGGAGACGACGGAGTCCGATCCGCTTTTTGCGTTGGATCTGCGCGTCGTTGGAAAAGGCACGGCCCGGATTCGCAACAACCTTGCGCATGGCAATGCCGATGTGGACCTTCAGGTCACCGGGGATAGCGAACGTCCTGGTGTGCTGGGCACAGTTCGTATGCTTCCAGGTGGTCGTATCTTTGTGCAAGACAGAGAGTTTGATGTGGAGCGAGCGGAGTTGCACTATGTGGACCCGTGGAGTTTTGATCCAGACCTAGACATTCTGCTCAACACGGAGGTTCGTTCTCGGGAGGAGTCCTATCGGATTGATTACCGTGTTGGAGGACCCTTCTCGGATTGGTACACGGTGGCGAATTCCGAGCCGGCTTTGTCTCAGGCAGACATTAATGGCTTGCTGTTATTTGGATTGACGCGTGAAGAGCTGGAGCGATTTGGTGGCGTCAATTCGGCCTTGTTGATGGAAGGTGCGGACTTTTTACTGCATGGGGTTGGGCTCGACAATCGGGCCTTGGATCGGTTCGGTGGCCGTAGCCTTCCCTTTGACCGCGTGGAGTTGGTCACAGGGGTTTCGGAGCGGGGAAGTCAGGTGAATTCGGAGACACGCATCTTGCTCGAGAAGCAGATAGCTGACCCGTATAATTTCGATGTGAGGCTCGAATTCAATCCGTTTCGCAATGTAGAGAACTACTTGGAATTGGAAAAACAGGTGGGTGATTCTTTCTACATGACTCTGTACCGTTCGTCGTTGGAACAAGAGCGAGCAGTGAATCTCGGTGGTGCATACGGCCTGGATTTTAAAGTGCGATGGGAACGCGAGTGAGGGTTGTTTGGGCCATCTGTTGGTGCTTGGTCATGGGGGCGGTGGCACAGGCTACTGAATTGGCTTGGTATGTGGAGCGTCCTATCAGCCAGGTCAGTCTGGAAGCACCGGAGGGCGGGTTACCCGAGGACAACTTGGAGCCCCTTCTCAAGAGCCAGCAGGGTGAGGTCTTCTTGGCTTCCCATGTGCGTGCCGATTTGGCCACCTTGTATGGGACGGGTTTTTTTGCAGAAGTTGAGGCACACGTCAGGCCCTGGGTGGGCTTTGATGAGGAGGGAGAAGCACGCGATGAAGTGTGGTTGATTTACCGCGTCATTGCTGCGACGGTAGTCGCCGATTGGAGCTTCTCTGGGCAGGAATATTTCTCAGCGCGTGAGTTGGCTCTGGCGGCTGGAATCGCGAGGGGGGATCGCTTTCTGGTGGAACAAGAAGGTCCTCGGGCCATCATGGCGATTGAGCGCCTGTATGCGACTTCTGGGTATCCTGCTGCGAAGGCTGTTCTCGTTTCCGAGGATGTGGGAGACGGTGAAGTAGATCTGCAGTTTAAGATTGAAGAAGGGCCGCCGCGGCTTTTGGAAGAGGTCGAAATCGCCAAGAGTCCAGCGCTTGGGTCGGCACGGATGCGACGTATCGTACGACGCGCTGGTCTAAGAAAGGGGAAGCCGTTTACCGCGGAGATGTTGGAGGCGGCTCGCGTCGGTCTGGAGCAGGCCCACCGGGATGCAGGGTGGCTCGAAGCACGGATCAATGCGGTGTTGGATGCGAAAAACATCCGACAGGTGGTCTTCTTGATTGAAGCCGGTGAACGTCTGAGGTTTGTCAGTGAAATTGCAGGCATTCGAAACGATGAACTGCGGGACGCCTTGGGTATTCGTCTTGAGGATCGATTTCGTAGTTCGGATCTGGAGGATGGTCGAGAGCGTATCGAGGAGAAATTTCGGGGACAAGGTTGGGTCGATGTGGAAGTGGAGTACACGGTTGACCAAAGCGCTGGTCAGAAGCGCATTGAGGTGCGTGCGGACTTGGGGCCACGCCATGCTCTGACAGAATTGCTGTTTGAGGGCGCAAATGTCTTTTCAACCGAGTTCCTAAAAAGTGCGGCCGAGGAGGCAAGCCCAAGTGTTATCGCGCAGGAGCTGGTGGTGGAGCGGGCCGTCAATCGTGTGCGTGATGACTTGGTCGATTTGTATGAAGCCAAGGGCTACCTGGCTGTTCAGATTGAGCCGCAACTCACAGTGCTAGAGCGCAACTCGGAAGTGGTACGGCATCGCTTAGTGTTTCGCATTGACGAGGGACCGCTTGTCACACTCTCGGAGTTGGTTTTTTCGGGTGTGGCCGAAGAGCTGATGGGGGAAGTGCTTGCCCTACAGACCCAATTTTCAGGTCAGGTGGTGGACCACGGCGCCTTAGAGAAGGCGGTTTCTGAGTTGGTAGAGAGTCATCGAGAGCAAGGCTATCTGGCGACAAGAGCACGCATTCGAATGACCGTAGACCCCGCTTCCCACCGGGCACGTACTAAGGTCGATTTTGAGCGTGGAGAGCAGGTTGTGCTGCGCTATGTGCTTGTGAGCGGAAATCAAAAAACGCTCCGTCATATCATTGAAGAATCGGTGCTCTTGGAGGTGGGCGACCCTGTCTCCCCATCCCTGATAGCGGAGACCCGTCGCCGATTGTATGCACTGGGTTTGTTCTCTACTGTCGAGGTGCTGCTGGATGGGGATGGGAGGCATTATCGCGACCTATTGGTCCGAGTCCGTGAGAAGCCATCATTGGCGATGGAACTGGGCGGTGGTGTTGCGACGGATTTGGGAGTCCGTGGCTTTACTCGCGTACAGCGGCGCAACTTTTTTGGAATGGGGCACAAAGTTTCAGCGCTCGGTGAGATAGGTCTTGGGTACAAAGGTGACAGTTGGCAATTGGATGCGGCATCTCCGGAGTGGCGTGCTGCACTGCGATATGATGCGCCGCGTTTCCCGTCACCGAGTATTGCCGGTCATGTCGATCTATTGCTCAACGAGCGAGAGCAAGAACCGACCTATCGGCTGGGTAGAACGGGAGGGTTTTTTGGGGTCCAACTCGGAGGATTCGAGAGCGGTGTGCAGGTGTCTTTCGGGTACCGCTTCTTTGGGCATCGTTTGTATGACGTGGATCCTGGGGCACTTGTGCTGGGTGATCCTTGGATTGCCTTGTTGGAGGTTAGCGATCCGGAAGATGTGGCCACAGCGCTTCCTGGTGGGCTGCGTTGGGAGAGCGGGCCGACTTTTCTCGCACTATGGGACCGACGGAATGACCGTTTCAATCCGACACGAGGCACTTTGCTTTCCTGGCAGTGGGAGTTGACGGATCCGGGTGTCGCGGAACAGATCACCCTTCGGACAGAGGGTCAGATGCAGGCTGTGATGCCAGCTGGTCCAGTGAGCTTTCATGTGGAAATGGGCGCTGGTTTGGGGTGGACCCAGGGACGTAGTACAACGATGGCGTTGGAGAAGCGCTTCCGCATGGGGGGTGCAAACAGTCTACGCGGCTTTGCGTTGGACACAGTTGGACCAAAGAATCGTGTCGCCGTTAGTGACTTGCCATGGCCTTCCCAAATGGAACCGGTTGTCTCAGAAATTTTTCGGGACAATCCGGTGCGTTGGGTTCCAACGGGAGGAGACTCGATGCTTCGGGCGTCCTTTGAAATGTGGACCCCACTCAAGAAACTTGGAGTTCCGGCGCCGGGCACATCACTGGTGGCCTTTGTGGATGCGGGAAATGTGTTTTTCACGGATCCGACGATTCTTGCCACATCGAGTCTGGTGGATCCCGAACCTCTCTTTCGAGTGGGAACAGGCTTGGGACTTCGTGTCAGCACGCCGGTTGGTCCTGTTCAAATCGACTGGGGCGTCAACCCAGCGTATTACACGGCGGCTTGGTCTAAAGAACGAGAGGAGGAGCCTTGGAGGCTTCATCTGTCATTGGGTAGTCTTTAGGACAGGTATCCGAATCGGAGTCCGCGAACGGAGAGCAGGCAGTGCTGCTGTCCCAAGCGGTCGAGAATCCCGTCTATGACGAGGGCACCCGCCAGTAAGAACTCGGCACGTTTGGGCGAAATCGCTGCGATTGACTGACGGGATTCAGGTGTAGTGTTCCAGAATTTCTCGATGCAATTTTGAAGGGCTTGGCGAGTCATTTTTCGACCGTGGATCGGATCGGGATTCCAGACTCCCAGACCAGCATCTATGGCCCCTAAGGTTGTGGCCGTGCCGGCCATAGCGATGACGGTATCGACCCCTTGATGTAGTGGGATCTTGGTGACGTGCTGGCGAATATGGGAACACAGGGCTTGGTAGTTGTCGTGGCTTGGAGCGGTGATGAAATCTTTTCCAAGAAACTGTTCCGTGAGGCGTGCAGATCCAATTTCGAGGCTTTCCCACCAAGCGATGTTCTCCTTCTCGCCAATGACGACTTCGGTAGAGCCCCCGCCTAAATCGATGGTGGCGATCGTCGATTGACCGAGAGAGAGGCCGGATTGTGCCCCCTCGAAGCTTTTTGTCGCCTCTTCTTCTCCGTCGATAATCTGAAATTCGAGGCCAGTTTGTTCGCGTACGTCCCGATAGAATGCATCCGCGTTTCGGGCTCTTCGGGAAGCCGATGTGGCAATTGCACGAATTGATGTGGGGTTGAGTTCATGCATGCGAGCGATCGTCGCGTAGTCTTTCAGTGCACTGAGTGTGGCCTGCATTCGGTCGGGAGCGAATTCTCCTCCATCACCCAAACCTTTGCCCAAGCCCACAACTCTCGCCTCGTCGTGAATCACACGCGAACCCTCAGTCACGGTGAGCAGGACGGAGTTGCTGCCTAAGTCGATGACTCCGCGGCGCTTTACCATGCGGGTGGAGACCATGCCGGGTTGGTGTAGCCTCCGCGGCTATGCGTAAGCTGGATTTGATGGGTGTTGTCGGCGGTACTCATCCAAATCTGCGAGCGGCCTGTTCGCGTGGAGGAAAACGCCAGGTAATTCCCATCCGGCGACCAAGTGGGGTCTTCGTTGTTCCCCATGTCTTCTGTAATCCGAAGGCGCCCTGAGCCATCTGGATTGATGGTGAAGACATCATAGCGACCGTCACGACTCACATAGGCGATACGGTCTCCCTTGGGCGACCAAGCGGGGTCGGTGTTGTGGGTCCCGTCAAAGGTGAGTCGGCGTACATTGCTGCCGTCTGCGTTCATGATGTAGATCTGCACACCGCCGGAGCGTTCCGAGGCGAAAGCGATTTGGCTGCCGTCCGGGGACCAGCTTGGTGAAACGTCGATCCCGGATGAACGTGTGAGCCTCTTGCGGTTCGCACCTGTAGTCGACATGGTGTAGATGTCCGAGTTTCCTCGGTTGGAGAGCGTGAGTGCGATGAGATCGGCAGTAGGGTGGAAGGTGGCACCACTGTTGATGCCTTCTTGGGTAGAGGCCGGGCGAGTCTTCCCCCGTCGAAGGTCTGCAACGTAGAGATCCGGATTTCCACGGCGATAGCTGGTGTAGGCTAGTAGGCTACCGTCTTTCGACCAGGCTGGTTGGAGATTGATGGATCCGTTGCGTGTGATGGAGCGCAGGTTTTGTCCGTCGACGTCGAAGACGACGATTTCCTTGTTGCCAGTGGACCGGCTGACTGCTGCAAAACGCGTGTTGAAGATCCCAGGCTCGCCGGTCACTGCTTCGATGATCAGATTCGACACCTTGTGACCTGCTTGGAGGAGGTGTTGCGGTTCAAATTTAAACGAACGACCGAGGAGTTTGTCCTTACCGGGTACGTCATAGACATACAGGGTCACTTCAAGTTGACCGGTGCTCAATGTATCGAGACGGGTCTTGGCCAATACGGTGGCATTGCTGGTCTTCCAGTCGCTGTAGTCAAAGCTACCGGGCTTGATGCCGGCCTGTTTACTTTCCAGAAATCCATCCGCGTTGAGAATCCGGAAATATCCGGACATTTGCATGTCCGATTCGACCAGCTTCCAGAGTGTGTCCACACTTGCACTGTTGCCTTTCGGGCGAGGCAGTGCGAGAGGCAAGTCTTTGCCGCCGGGTTTACTGATTTCGATTTGTAGGCCTTCAATCGTCGGTGTGTTTTGTGCTGCCGACTGGGAAGGAAAAACGAACCCAAGCAGCCCCACGAAGAAGGAGAGGACTGCGAGGTGGTGTGACAGAGAAAGCTTGGATGGCGTCATGATCAATTCGTGGTGTTGTCGAAAGTCAGAAAGAGGTAGGTGGATTTTCCAGGCATGCGGTCAGCGGGTGGTTCGGGAAGTTTCCCGATGTTCTCGACAGCCTGTCGAGCGGCTGCATCGAAAGAGACATCACCACTCTTTTGAGTGACTTTATGCTTGATGATTCGTCCTGTTTTGTCGACCCAGATCTGCACAATCGCCTTCAGGGGTGTGCTTTGGAGTGGGGCAAAGCTGGAGAGAATGAGTGTTTTGACGCTCTCAGCCCACGCTGCGATTACCGGGTCGCCCATGGCGTCGGCTGAGCTGCCGGTGGCACCCTCAATCCCATCTGGTGAGGATGGGCCTCGGTTCGTTTTGCCGATGGGGGCGTTTTTCAGGCTTTCCAGGTACTTTTTTCGTTGAGCGGCAGCGTCATCTGCGGAGGGTTTTTTGGGCTTTTCTTTCTTCTTTTCTTTGACCTTGCCTTTGACCTCGACAGGTTTCTCGACCTTGATCGCCATGTCGCTCTGTTGAGGCGGAGGTGGGGGTGCTGTCTTCTTCGTGGTCGTACCACTCGGTGGGTCAGGCGCTCGGGTGGTGCGGTGAAGTTTTGCGGACTTGGGCACCGCGCCAAGGTGGATTTCCATCACTTTGTCTTTGTCGATAAGCGGCCCTTTGTCCCCACCGCTTGTCTTGCTGACGCCCAGTAGAATCCCGATCAGTGCGGCGTGCATCCCGAGAGAGATGGGCAGTGCGAGGCCGGCCTGAAAGGGTTTTGGAACGAGGGCGCTTTTCATAGAAGGCTATTTCTCCTGGATGGCTTCGGTCACCAACCCAACACGTGGCACTCCTGCTTGCTTCAGTTGGTTGATAATTTTGGCGACAAAGTCATAGTCGGCTTGTGCGTGGGCTCGGACGAAAAAGCTTGTTCCTTCTAAGCTTCCCGTACCGTCCTTGGCGTTATCGAGCAGTCCAGTCAGTGTTTTTTTGAACTCTACGGGACTCTTGGGCAGGGGCTTGTTGTCGTAGAAGTAGGTGCCGTCTTGCATGACATCCACAATGACTTGTTTGGCGTCTTGTTCCGCAAGCGCTTTGCTCTTGGTTTGGGGCAACTCGATTTCTTCGCCCTGCATCTGCACCATCATGGGGGCGGTGACCATAAAAATGACCAACAGCACCAACATCACATCCACAAAGGGTGTGACATTGATCTCGCCCATTAGGCCACGATCATTTCCGCCGGAGCTCATACCCATTGCTCAGCCCGTCCGGAAGTGTCGTTTGACGATGTTCAAGAAGTCGCTGGAGAAGTTTTCCATCTCACTGCTGAGCACACGCAGACGGGTGTTGAAATAGTTGTAGGCCATGACCGCGGGAATCGCTGCAGCCAAGCCAATCGCCGTGGCGATCAATGCTTCGGAAATCGCGGGTCCAACGATGTCCATGTTCGGTTGGCCTTCCATCTGTGCAAAGGCATTGAAGGCCATCAGAATGCCCCATACGGTACCGAACAGTCCGATGAATGGAGC
>Ga0163180_10000733_pt1 | contig 18959 bp, 19 predicted proteins | sample AtlANTMetagenome_2_FD_109647 | JGI IMG/M metagenome (GOLD analysis project Ga0163180, IMG submission 109647) | Marine eukaryotic phytoplankton communities from the Atlantic Ocean - Atlantic ANT 4 Metagenome | ecosystem: Environmental > Aquatic > Marine > Oceanic | place: North Atlantic Ocean...
ACAGTTAAGTATTTTAAACTGATACCAATAGAACTTGACCACGAAGATGGTCAACTTACAGCTACACAAAAAGTAAAGCGAGCGGCTATTACCGAACAGTTTGCCGAATTGATCGAGAGTATGTACTAATGGATCAACTTTTACAAGGCATATTCGACGGAGTAGCTCTAGGAGCTAGATACTCCTTAATAGTTCTCGGGTTTGTAGTCATCTATCGAGCAACTGGAATAATTAATTTCGCTCAGGGAGGATTTCTTCTGATAGGTGCATTTTTGACCTATAACTTCAGCCAAACCTGGGGATGGAATTTTTATCTTTCTTTGCTTCTATCAATGATTGCCACTGCAATAATCGCAATTCTCATTCAGTTATTACTTTTGCACCGTTCATTAAAAGAAATATCTGGTGGTGTCTTTTGTTTAATTTCTTGGTCAGTATTTTTTTACAATGGCAACAGTCACCTAGTTTCATTGATACTTGGAATTTTCGTTGGGGCAAGCGTTTATTTTTTAATCAAAAAATTTGAAAACCGTTTCGGAGCAAGTCAATCAAATGATTTACCAATCTTTGGGTCAATCATCGTCACCATTGGCATACTTTTTGTAATTAAACAAGTAGTTCCATCTATCTGGGGTTTTGCTGAAAAAAATATGGGAGACCCGTGGGGTTTTAAGATAGTCAAAGTAGGTGATTTAGTTTTCACGCACGCAAAGCTTTGGACAATTGCTTTAACCGCAATTGCACTTTCAGGTTTTTTCTTAGTTAATCGGTTCACGAAAATCGGTATAGCAATGAGAGCTGCACATTTCGACCACGAAGCAGCTTTTGCTCAAGGTATTTCTTTGAAGGTTGTCTTTGCAACCGCTTTCGGAATCGCTGGTGCAGTAGCTGCTTTAGCTGGAACTGCAACTGGTGTGGGAATAGCACAATTAACACCCAATATGGACCTAATAGTATTTCTTGCTTTTCCAGCAATGATATTAGGAGGTTTTGATTCCCCTGGGGGGGCCGTGATAGGAGGAATCATCGTTGGAATTATTCAAAACTTGACAAAGGTATATCAGCCCGAATGGGATTTGGATTGGTTAGGAGTCGGATTCGACAGAGTAATGGTCTTTATCGTGATGCTTATAATTTTAATGATCCGCCCCTACGGACTTTTCGGCACTAAAGAAGTGCACAGAGTGTGAGTTGAAATGGCTAATCCTTCAAAAGAACTAAAAGTTAGATATCAGCAAGATCTAATGATCTGGCGAACCCCTTTATTGAAAGCCGGTTTATTAACTCTGTTATTTCTTTACATTTTGAGTCCGATAATTTGGGAGAGTTTTGTAGTAACTAAATTTCTTGACGATATAGGGCTAACCATGACAACGCTTAATTATGCTGGCGTGTTTGCTGTTGGAGCAATTGGTTTAAATTTGCTGACCGGATATACGGGGCAAGTTTCACTAGGCCATTCAGTTTTTGTTGGCGCCGGAGCATATTTCACTGCATATGCAGGATCAACATGGGATTTACCTTTTATAGTCTGGTTGCCGGGATCACTTTTAGTTGGTTTTCTAATTGGTTTTATAGTGGGACCCCTCGCGCTGAGACTTCGAGGAAATTATTTAGTGGTTGTGACCTTAGGTTTAGTTTTCTTAGGTGACCACATTTTCAGAAATTGGAAGTCAGTTACTGGCGGGAGTACAGGGGTTTCGGTTACAGGAGCTTCATTAAAAGTAGGTCCTATTGATTTTAGAAACTTTGAGGTTTTCGGTCATGAGTTTGAAAAATCCCAGTCATTTTTCTGGCTCATTTGGGGTTTCGTAGCACTTATTGCACTACTTGTTAAAAATATAGTGAGAACAAGACCAGGAAGAGCATTACAGGCGGTAAGAGATCGTGACATCGCAGCTGAAATAATTGGAGTGGATCTCTTGCATTACAAGACTATGGCATTTGCAATTTCTAGTTCAATTGCTGCTCTTGCTGGAGCACTTTTCGGTGTATTGCAGTCATTTATAAGTCCCATAGATTTCGGCTTGTTAGTAGCAATTCAATACATAGCAATAATTATTTTGGGAGGAATGGGAACGATTCACGGATCGATAATTGGTGCTCTTGTTGTAGGAAGTCTTCCCAGGCTCGTTGAAAATATTTCTAGAGATTATGACCTTCCCGGAGTTAGCGGAGACCAAGGAGGAATTGGAGGCATGCTCTCTATCTCTTCCCTAAATCATATTATTTATGGCTTACTTATCGCCGCATTTTTGCTGCTCGAACCTCGAGGAATTGCCGGAATATGGATACGCATAAAAACTTATTTTAAAACTTGGCCTTTTTCTTACTAACAAAATTTTCGTATGGTCATTTGAATTCAACGCGTGAGAGAATTTAATACCAACAAAGATTTTATTCAGCAGGGAGAGTTATGAGTAGTATTCGATACGGAGCTCGATCACAAGAAGCACTCCGGAATAGAGAGCTTGAAGCAACAGGTCGGGAGACATGGTCAGATTCTTTAGAAGCTGTTTATGAAACTGATCCTGATGTAATTGCTGCTGTTCTGCCACCACCTTTAGAACCGGGACCAGAGCCACTAGTAAGGCTTAACATCTCAACAGTAACCATGCCTGGAAATTTAGTATTTGGTGCTGGATGGTTCGGAGTTCAAGCCTGCCATGGGGAAGTTTTAGGTGAATACCCGTTGTTAATGCCGATGACCACTGAACAAGCAACCGTTGGAGGTCGCGAGACATTTGGAGAACCCAAAAAGATTGCTGAGATTCAAGCAAAAAGAGAAGGTGATGATATTCACAGCACAATAAAGCGTTTAGGTTTTACAGTCGCAGAGATAAAAGGGAAGATCACAGGTGAAAGAGATCTAATATCAAATGAAAGAATCGATTTTTATTTCAAATTATTTCCATCACCTGAAGGACCTACAAAGCTTGATGGAGATCCCTTTATAGTCCATTCAAAAAAATCTTCACGTGAACGAAAAGCAGAAGTTGTAGAAGGTGAAATTATTTTGGGTGATTCACCATTAGACCCAGTAGCGGACTTACCAGTAAAAAAGTTACGTTCGATTACTCTTTCGCAGCGCGCAACAGTGGTCAATGCTCGCACTGTGGGGACTGTTCCAGCTGAAAATTTGATACCTTTTGTTCACCAACGTTACGATGATCTTTCGGTTCTAGGAGCAAAAGATACTGATGACTAAGGAGAATAAATGTCCATTGAGGTAAGTACAGGTGAAGAGCCATATTTAATTGTTTCTTCTGATACGCATGCTGGGCTTCAGTGTGAGAATTATCGCCCCTATCTTGAGTCTTCTCTACATGATGAATTCGACAAATATGTAGCAGAAAGGCACGAACATCGACGAATTACTGAAGAAGTTAACGCTGAATTCCTAGAGAAATGGGAAGGGGAAAACAAGGAGGGTCTTAAAGGAGCATATGACTCGTCAGTCAGAAATGGTGTTATGGATGCTGATGGCATTTCAGGTGAAATAATTTTCGCTGATGGCGATGCTGTTACAGGACAAGAATCACCACCTTTTGGCGCTGGTTTAGCCGCTGGCCAGATTACTGATCCAAAACTTGCTTTTGGGGGAGCAAGAGCGCATAACCGTTGGTTAGAAGAATTTTGCGGCGATGACCCTGTTAGACGTGCTGGAATTGCTTTAGTCCCAATAACCCACGATGTAGATGAAGCTGTGAAAGAAATCGAGTTACTTGCTGAAAAGCCCGGTATTTATGGTGTGATGGTCCCAACTATGTGGCATGGTTTTCCTCCTTACGGGTCCGATCATTATGACAAAGTGTGGGCAGCGTGTAGTGAGACCGGTCTCGTCGTTCATACTCATTCTGGTGAAGCAGATTTTCCAAGCTATGGAGAAAACATAGCTATGTATATCAGCGAGGTGCCTTTTTGGACGCACAGAATCTTGTGGCAACTTTTGTTTTCAGGTAAGTTCGATCGTTTTCCTGGATTGAAATATGCAGTAGTCGAATGTGGTTCATTTTGGATTGGAGATATTTTATGGAAAGCCGACATTAATTTCGGTGGCACAAGCAAAATAAAAAAAATGGGTTCAAGGATGAAAGGATTAATATCGCGACTTCCATCAGAATATTTTGGTTCGAATGTTTTTATAGGTGCTTCCACTATGTCGCGAGAGGAAATCAGACGTAGACACGTCAATGGAATAAACGCCTTGATGTGGGGAACTGATTATCCACACCCTGAAGGATCCTGGCCAAACACAGTAGAGCGACTTGAGAATGATTTTAGAGATGTTTCAATTGAAGACACTCGCCGTTTGCTCGGGATTAATGCCGTTGAATGTTACGGACTTGATTTTGAAGGACTAAATGCTGTTGCAAATCGTGTCGGCCCAACTCCGGCAAAACTCAACCAAGACCCAGAATTAAGAACTTCTAAAAATGCGTTACGTGAAGCTCGTTGGTGGCTTGATGAATACGGTTGCGAATTACAGTACTGAGGAATCCATGGATGAACATCACGTCATAATTTCAGCTGATAGCCATTGTGGTGCAGATTTACGTCAATATAAAGATTATTTGGAAACTAAATTTCATAATGAATTTGATGAGTGGGCAGATGTAATTGAAGCTGATCAAATCAAAATGGATGAACTGTATGCAGGCTTAGAAAAATCACCGCGAAATGTTGGGATTGGGGGAGATCCTGAACTCGATGCAGACCGTAACTTTTCAAGCTCTCGGCGCCTGAAAGAACAAGAAGATGATGGTGTGGTAGCTACGGTACTGTTTCCTAATACCACACCACCTTTTGCACCCCCTGCAGCTAGCCCTTTTGAAGCTCCTCCTTATAGTGATGATTTCGAAAAAAGATGGGCTGGTTTAAGAGCCCACAACCGTTGGCTAGCAGACTTTGTTTCTGAAGCACCAGAAAGACGTGCAGGAGTGGCACAGATTTTCCTTGGAGACGTTGAAGGTTCAGTAGAAGAAATTAAGTGGGCATTTGACCATGGTCTAAGGGGGGGAATTTTGGTTCCTGGAGCTCCTCCTGATTCACCATTTGAACCCCTATATTCACCAAGTTATGAACCGATATGGTCCGCAGCAGCAGATTTTGAAATGCCTTTGAATCATCATGCCGGAGGAGCAACGCCAGATTTCGGATCTTATTTTCCAGCTTCATTAGCTGTTTTTATGATTGAAGTTACGTGGTGGAGCCAAAGAGCTCTTTGGCATTTGATGTTTAGTGGGGTTTTTGAACGACATCCAAATTTACAGTTCGTTAATACCGAAACTGGCACTGCATGGTTGCCTGACACATTAGAAAAACTTGATTCGTTCTACGAACGAATGAAATATGGGAAATATGGTTCGGAAACTATTTTTGGTGGGATGGCAGTTGAACAGCTGTCACTAAAACCAAGTGATTATTGGCAAAGGCAGTGTCATATTGGAGCGAGTTTTCTGAGACCAACTGAGGCCCATTTATGTAAAGAAATCGGTATTGAGAAAATTATGTGGGGGTCAGATTATCCGCACACGGAAGGTTCGTATCCACACACGCGTGATCACCTTCGTTTAACTTTTGCTGATTTTTCGACAGAAGAAGCAACACAGATTTTAACTGAGAATGCTGCTCGCTTGTACAAGTTTGATGTTGATGCATTACGGCCATTAGCTAAAAAAGTTTGCCCGACAAAAGCAGAGGTAGCAACTCCAATAAATTATGCAGAAATAGCCGAAGATGCAAAAGGTTGTCCTGGCATGAATCCTCTGAATCAGGTGCAACAAGTATGACTTTAAAACCTCTAGATCTTAAAAACGAAATAGCTGTTGTTACAGGTGGAGCGAACGGAATAGGAAAAGGAATTGTAAAAGCTCTTCTTGAACAAGAAATGAAAGTAGTTATAGCTGATATCGAACAGTCAGTGCTTGATGCGACGGTAGAGGAGTTTTCAAGTTTTGGTGAAGTATCGGGTTTTGTGACTGATGTAAGTGATCCTGTTTCAGTTGAATCGTTAGCGGATCATGTTTTTTCAACTTTTGGTAAGTGCACCTTATTGTTTAATAACGCAGGTGTTGGTTCGGGGGGTGGTGGCAAAGCATGGGATCATGAACCAAATGATTGGAAATGGTGTTTTGGTGTAAATGTTTTTGGAATGTCGAACGGTGTGATGGCTTTTGTTCCTCGAATGCTTGAATCAGGTCAGCCGGGTCATGTAATTAATACTTCTTCGGGAGATGGTGGCTTCGCGCCGGTTCCGATGGCTTCGATTTATGCATCAAGTAAAGCCGCTGTCAGTTGTTTTACTGAAGCTTTGCAGCATCAACTTGTTTTGGAAGACAAAGACATTGGGGCTTCTGTTTTTTACCCGTCGGGTGGTCTGATGGATACGGGTCTTTTTAATTCGCAGAGAAATCGTCCGGACGAATTGGAACGAGTTAAAAATCCCGCCAAACGTAAACCGATGACTTTTGAAGAATTAAAAAATATGCTCGAAAAGTCAGGTCGTGAAATAAAAGTGGCAGACCTTGATGAGCTTGGCAGATTTGTAGTTGAGAGTGTTATCAGACGTCAATACATAATTGCGAAAGATCTGGAAGAAACAGTTCTACTGCTTCACCGAAGAGCTGACGCAATAGAACGTTTTGAAGTGCCACCTCATCATGAAATGGGGATTTGATGTTTTGTAAAAATGGCGGAAGGTGTGGGATTTGAACCCACGGTGACCCGGAGGCCACAACGGCTTTCGAGGCCGCCCCATTCGTCCGCTCTGGCAACCTTCCACTTATGATGGTACTGCTGGTTAGAGATTCATCAAGTTTATTGACGATTAACGGCGAAGAAATCGCTCAGAAGTCCTGAACATTCTAATGATCTAACTTCTCCGATAATTTCTACTTGATGATTGAGACGAGGATCGACTCCGAAATTGTAAAGCGACCCTAAAGATCCCGCTTCCATATTCGGCGCTCCCCATATAACTTTTTTTACACGGGATGCCCAAATTGCACCAGCGCACATGGGACAGGGTTCAAGTGTGACAACTAGGGTAGCTTTTTCGAGTCTCCAGTTTTTTACAAATTTTGCTGCATCTCGTATAGCAAGAATTTCTGCGTGTGCAGTTGGATCATTTGTTGGTTCTCTTTCGTTATGTCGACTTGCAACAATTCGACCATCGATTTCAATAACCGCACCTATAGGTACCTCGCCAGCATTTTTCGCAGTTATTGCTTCTTGAATGGCAAGTCCCATTAATTCATCATTCGTCATATGCGCACGATAACTCTTTTATAATTTTGCGACAAAGACTCTTTTAAGAAAAATTTTTTAAGGGACAAAAAGTCGGCGGTATCCTTAAGTTAGGTTCATTTTTAATCTTGGAAGGTTGCGAGAGTGGACGATTCGGTCACCTTGGAAAGGTGATGTGGCCTCCGGGTCACCATGGGTTCGAATCCCATACCTTCCTCCAGTTCTAAAAAATCAAATTATGTCTATATGATTTTTTATGTGTATCTTTATCTCGTTTCCTACGAAGACACAGTCTCCTACTAGGCTTCGTTTCGATGGAATTCACATCTCTGTATCGCCGGTATAGGCCCCGTTGTTTTGCGGATATGAAAGGTCAAGGCCATGTAGTTGCTGCTTTACAAAATGCAGTGAGACAAAACCGTGTTTTCCATGCCTATTTATTAAGTGGGCCTAGAGGTACGGGTAAAACAACAGCAGCTCGGATTCTCGCAAAAGCATTAAATTGTGAACAGATTGATGACGGCGAACCTTGTTGTAAGTGTGATTCATGTTTATCTATCGATAAAGGAAACTCTTTCGATTTGCACGAATTGGATGCTGCTTCGAATAATAAAGTAGATGATATTCGTGATTTGTTGTCAAAGGTAGCCTTGGGTACACCCGGTCGAACCAAGGTTTATCTATTGGACGAAGTGCACATGCTTACTTCTGGAGCGGAAAATGCATTGTTGAAAACATTAGAGGAACCGCCGGACCATGTCGTTTTTGTGATGGCAACAACAGAACCGCATAAAGTTGTGGAAACTGTGAGAAGTCGATCACAACATTTAGAACTTAATTTGTTACCAACAGACCAACTTCGCGAGTTGCTTGAAGAAATTGTACAAGACGCAGGTTTAGAAGTTGATGACGAAGGTTTAAACCAGGCGATTCGCGAAGCTAAAGGGTCAGCACGCGATGCGCTTTCTGCACTTGACAAAATAATTGCTGGAGGGTCAAGTGTTCAAGGAAGTTTTATTGATGACTTATTAGAAGGAATAGCAACAAGTGATTCTAAAAAGTTACTTACAGTAGTTAATGACGCAATCGCTACGGGCAGAGAACCAAGACTTGTTGGAGAGAATTTATTGTCCTCTTTAAGAGAAGCATTTTTGTTTTCGATGGGAGTGCCATTAGAAGGTTTAACCGATGAAGAAAAAGAGAAAATAAACAAATTTTCTGATCAAGTTACTCCTGCTTTGATTACTCAATCATTAGAAATTTTGGGACTTGCTCTAGTAGATATGAGAAGATCACCAGATTCGCGTGTGGATCTTGAAGTTGCAATGGTCAAAATTTCATCTAACCAAACTTCTTCAGATTCCTCTGTATTTGATTTATTGGAATCCAGAGTGACGCTTCTGGAAGAAACAATTAGAGATTTGAAGTTAACTAATGGCACTGGAAATCCAAGAGATAACTCTCAGGTAGTTTCTGACCATAGTGAAGATTTAAGTAAAAAACCTTTAGAAGATGAATCACCGCAAAATTATTTGGGTAATAACGAAGGTGACTCCTCAGAAGATATTTCGAAAATTGATGTTGAAAAAAAAGATTTCCCAACTAAGCAACAGTTTCTCGATTCATGGGCAGAAGAGCTGTTGTCCAAACTCTCGAAGAAAGCAAGAGCCAGATTTTCGGCAGGCAGACCAGTTTTGGTTGATGAAACCGGTGTGACAATAGCCTTGCCGAATGAACCACATCTCAGACGTTGTAGTGAGTTATTAGGTGAGTTAGAAGCAGCTGTTAAGAATACATTTGGTGTTGTAATGCCAGTTTTACTTTCAGTTGATGATCAATCAGTATCTTCGCTTCCAACACCTAACCCTGTAAAACCTCCAAAACCAGTAAATAATGATGAGGATCTAGATCTATCTGAATTGGTTGAGGCAGATCCTAATTCAGGTTCAGCTGTTGAAAGACTTTCAGAAGCTTTTCCTGGTGCAGAAATAGTTGAATCAGAATAGGACTATTTTAGAAATGGTATTTTATGTACATTGATGCTGTAGAAGAAGTCATTGATGCTCTGGGTCGATTGCCAGGTATTGGACCAAAATCAGCGCAAAGAATCACGTTTCATTTGATGCGTCTTCCTGTTGAAGATATAGAACTTTTAACAAGTGCGATTTCACTGATGAAAGAGAAGATTAGATTCTGTGATTCTTGCTTTAATATTTCTGAAGAAGAACTCTGTCCCATTTGTAAAGATAGTCAGCGTGATAACGGAATATTGTGTGTTGTTGAAGAGCCAAAAGATATTATCGCTTTAGAGAAAACAGCTGAATTTAGAGGTCGATATCACGTTTTGGGTGGCTCTATAAGCCCTATTGATGGCATTGGGCCTGAGCAGTTAAAAGTTTCTGAACTTCTCAGACGAATTGAACCTGGAAGAATTGAAGAAGTTATTATTGCCATGAATCCAAACATTGAAGGCGAAGCAACCGCTATATATATAGCTCGTTTGCTTGAACCATTGGGTGTAAAAGTTACAAAAATAGCTAGTGGACTGCCTGTTGGAGGAGATTTGGAATACGCAGACGAGTTGACTTTAGGAAGAGCATTAGTGGGACGTTACCCAGTTAATGAAGAATATAAAAATGTATAAAATGAACGCCTGCAACTGGGAAGCTATCCAGTTGCAGGCGTTCTAAAGTTGGGTGGAGGGAGTTTCCCAACACTTTACGATTACATTACAAGATTTACAAAAATATGACAAATTTGTTACGGAATGCTTTAAAAAAGGTTAAACATAAGTGAAAATTGTAACGGGGTATTAAGTGATATTAAATCAAATTGATCATGTAGCAATAGCTGTACACGATTTAGAAGCAGCTATTAAATATTACGGCAAAGCTTTTGGGGCTGAAGTATGTCATCGCGAGATAGTAGAAAAAGATGCCGTAGAAGAAGCATTAATTAAGGTTGGGGAGTCTTATATACAATTAACTACCGGCACTAGTCCAGAATCACCTATTTCTACTTTTTTAGATAAAAGAGGAGAAGGAATTCATCATATTGGTTATCGCGTTGATGACTGTCAGAAGGCTTTAGACAGTCTGGTGGCAGCAGGTGGGAGAGCCATCGATGAAAAACCAAGGCCTGGCTCACGAGGGACGACTGTTGCTTTTGTTCATCCGAAAGGATCTTTTGGAACCCTTATTGAACTAGTGCAAGAAAACTTTTGAGAATTAAAAAATAATGGAAATTCACCTAGTCGATGGCACATATGAATTGTTTCGACACCATTTTGCAGTTCCCTCACATAAGACTTCAGAAGGTATCGAAGTTGCTGCAACGCGCGGGGTGTTAGGGACCTTAGTTCGTTTACTAGAAGATGGCGCTACTCATATTGGAGTTGCTACTGATCATGTAGTTGAGTCGTTCAGAAATGATTTATTTGATGGTTATAAAACTGGGGAAGGAACTCCCCCAGAAATTATGTCTCAGTTTCCTCTAGTCGAAGCTTTGATTGAAGCAGCCGGGTTTATTACATTTCCCATGATTGAATTTGAGGCTGATGATGCTCTTGCTTCAGCAGCTCGTATAGCTAAAGAAGATCCGTCAGTAAATAGAGTTTTAATATGCTCTCCCGATAAAGATCTAGCACAATGTGTTACAGATGATGGAAGAGTCGTTCAATTCGATCGTAGACAAGAACTTATTTATGACTCGTCGGCTGTTAAAGAAAAGTTTGGAGTATCACCTGCATCTATTCCAGATTTTCTTGCATTAGTAGGAGATTCAGCTGATGGCATACCGGGGTTGCCGGGTTGGGGTGCAAAATCTTCGTCACTTTTGCTAGCCCGTTATGAAAAAATTGAGAAAATTCCCTTAGATCCAAATAAATGGGATGTCTCTGTAAGAGGAGCGACCAAACTAGCTGAAACACTCTCACAAAATTTTAAAGAAGCACAACTATATAAAGATCTCACAGTTCTACGCGACAATGTCCCTGTGATGGCTAAAGTTTCTGAACTTGAATGGTTTGCCCCCAAAAAACATTTTATTGAGTTATGTAATCGACTTGATGCTTCAAAGTTGGCAGAAAGACTCAAAAAACTATCAAGATGAAACTTAATTTGTTAAGAGTTTTTGAAATTTGAAATTATTTCCGAAACAGAATCGAACCGAGAAATAATTTCTCTGTCTTCTGGTTTAATAAAACCCGAAGAGGTAATGTCATCAAGCAAATCGACAAAACTTAACCAGAAGCCGTTGTTATCTAACAGCATTACTTTTTTATATTTGTCGTGAAGTTTTAACTTAGTCCAGGTAGTTGCTTCAAAAATTTCTTCAAGAGTTCCTAATCCGCCCGGTAAAGCACAAAAAGCGTCGGCTCTTTCATACATAGTTTTTTTTCTTTCATGCATTGATTCGACTATGACAAGTTCGTCTAGAGAAGAGTGCGCCATTTCCGTTTCTAAAAGGTTTTTTGGTACAACACCCATTACCCATCCATCATTTTCCAAAACGGCATCTGCTATGGTGCCCATTACTCCGATTCCGCCACCACCGTAAACTAAGCCAATTTTGTTAATAGCTAGAGCTTCACCCAATTCTTTAACAATTCCATGAATTGTTTCATCGGTACCCATGTATGCCCCGCAAAAAACCCCAAGCCATTTATTTGGATAATTTTTATTATTTTTAGAATTATTCATATTTCTACTAAAACTTTTATTTTGAATTATTTAAACTTGTTGACTACTTGATGCTATATCCCACATGCCGGTTAACCTTTTTGCATGGTTGATAATTCGATGGCAGACCGTATTGAAGATTTACGACGTCGTAAAGATGAAGCAATAAACGCAGGTCCGGACAGGGCTGTAGAGCGACAGCATGAAAAGGGAAAGCTTTTGGCGCGCGAAAGAATCGATTATCTTCTTGATCCTGGTTCTTTTCATGAGCTTGACATGCTTGCGCGACATCGAGCTCACGAAAGCGGAATCGAAGAGCGGCCTTATACAGACGGAGTCATTACGGGTTGGGGAACAATCGATGGACGAAAAGTTTTTCTTTTCGCTCAAGACTTTACAGTTTTTGGCGGGGCACTTGGAGAAGTTTTCGCTGAAAAAATCCATAAAGTGATGGATCTATCCTTATCAGTGGGTGCGCCGCTAATCGGTTTAAACGATGGAGCAGGAGCCCGAATACAAGAAGGGGTAGTTGGTTTAGATGGTTATGGTGGAATCTTTTGGCGAAACGTTCAAGCTTCAGGTGTAGTACCTCAAATCAGTGTGATCTTAGGACCTTGTGCTGGAGGAGCTGTTTACAGCCCCGCAATGACAGATTTTATTTTTATGGTCAGAGAAAAATCTCATATGTTCATAACAGGTCCTGATGTTGTTAAAACTGTTACAGGTGAAGAAGTCACTTTGGAAGAATTAGGCGGTGCTTCAAGTCATTCTACAAAATCAGGAGTAGCTACATTCGTTGGTGAGGATGAAAAGCAAGTTCTTGATGAAGTTAAAACTTTGCTGTCTTATCTACCATCTAACAATCTTTCAGAAGTGCCTTCATTTGATACCAGTGATGACAGAGAGCGACTTTGCCCCGAATTAAATAACTTGTTACCTGATAGTTCAACTCAGCCTTACGAAATGAGAGAAATAATACAAACGGTCGTCGACGATGGTGAGTTTCTTGAATATCACTCATCTTGGGCCGCGAACATTGTTTGCGGATTTTCACGTTTAAACGGTAGAAGTGTTGGGGTGGTAGGAAATCAACCGACTAGGTTTGCTGGCGTGCTTGACATTCAAGCATCCGAGAAAGCAGCACGTTTTGTCCGTACTTGTGACGCATTCAATATTCCACTTATAACGTTTGTTGATGTTCCCGGGTTTTTGCCGGGGGTTGATCAAGAATATGGTGGAATCATTAGACACGGAGCCAAGCTGCTTTATGCCTATTGTGAAGCGACCGTTCCGCGCATTCAGGTAATAACAAGAAAAGCTTATGGTGGCGCTTATGTAGTTATGGATTCAAAATCAGTTGGATCAGATCTTTCACTTGCATGGCCAACTGCAGAACTTGCTGTTATGGGCCCTCAAGGGGCGGTTGAAATTATTTATCGTCGTGAATTACAAGAGGAGAAGAACCCAGAGCTAAAACGAAATGAATTGGTTGAGGATTATCTTGAGCGTTTCGCCAACCCTTATATTGCTGCAGAAAGAGGATTTGTAGACGACGTTATTGATCCAGCTGAGACACGTAAGCGATTAATTGATGGATTAGAAATGTTGGCTTCAAAGAGAGCCGAAACTCCGCGACGCAAACATGGGAATATCCCTCTTTAGGAAAGTATGGAAGTTTTAAATATTGAAGCAGAGGGTGCTTCCACGGAAGAGTTGGAAGCTATAAAGATTGCTCTTGAACAAATAGGATCTGATATTTTCAGCGCTAATAATGAAAACAATGGAGACAGAGAATCAAAGCAATGGAAATTCTCTGGCAGATGGTGGCTAGAAAACAATAATGCTAACTACCAGAGTGGAGTATGGGAGTAGCAACTTTATTCTATTTCGATATTTACTGAACGAATAAGTAGTTGTCTTTTCGGGCCGCCTCCGTAAGGCGAGTTTTCATCTTTTTCATATAAGTCCATCATTTTTTTTAGAACAGATAAGCCTTGTGTATCTGTTTCGCCAAAAACTATGTAGCTGCCTTGATTGTCAAGCAGACTGACTTCATCTCCTGTCGAAAAGAAAAATTGAGCACCAGAACTATTAAGGCCAGATGAGCGAGCCATTATTAATTGGCCAGGAGAATAAGTGAAAGGACCTTTTACACCTCCATTACTTAAAGGTAAGAAAAGTCCCCCCTCATCTGAAATGGTATAACCAGGTCCTTGATCTGACCAATCGTTGGTGTGCGGCGAACCACCTTGAATTATTGCTATAGACGGGTCAAGACGAAAAAGAAGTGTGTTGTCGTAGTAGCCATAGTTAGTCAATACAACGAAATTGTTTGTTGTATTGGGAGTTAGAGAAGTGTCCAGAGCAACTCTAATTTCACCCTCTGTTGTATCGAAAATAGCAGTGTGGGTTTTCTGAGGATCTATACAGCGAGGAGGGCGTCTTGTGAAGTCAATAGTTCGTGGAGAAGACTTATCATTTTTTGGACAATTTGTAGGGAGTATGTTACTAGAAAATTCATTATCACTATTTTGGTTGGAATCTGAATTTGAGAAAACTAGAGCGACTCCACTTCCTAGGAGAACAAAAACCAAAAGAGCAGCAGTAATTCTTGTTTTATTAGAATGGTTTCCTGAATTTTCTATCGGGCGTCGAGTTTTTTTAACCATAGATAGATCATATTAATTTAAGTTGTTTTAGCAATATTTAATTTGCGCAAATCTGATGCCTTGGGGCCGCTAGCGTAGGTATCTATGGGGTTACTTGTTCAAAAGTTTGGTGGAACTGCAGTAGGAGATCCTGAACGTATACGAGCTGTTGCGGATCATATTGCACGTACTGTTAACAGTGGAAATCAGGTAGTAGTAGTTGTTTCTGCTATGGGTAAAGAAACTGATGAACTTTTGCGTTTAGCTGAAGATGTATCAAGTAAACGACCAGGTCGTGAAATGGACATGCTTATCACCGCTGGTGAACGGAAAGCAATGTCTTTGTTGTGCATGGCTCTTCATGATCTAGAGGTTGAAGCTGATTCGTTTACAGGAAGTCAGGCTGGTTTTTTGACTGATACGAATCATCAAAATGCCAAGATTCTTGAGGTGAAACCCGATCGTATAAAGAAGGCCTTATCCGAAGGCCGAGTTCCAGTCGTAGGAGGTTCTCAGGGGGTTTCAATTGATAATAACGTTACTTTTTTGGGAAGAGGAGGTTCCGACACAACCGCTGTTGCTATAGCACACGCAGTTAAAGCTGATGCATGCGAATTGTACACAGATGTAACAGGTGTTTTTACGACCGACCCCCGTATAGTCCCTTCAGCTCGACTTATGTCAAATGTATCTTTTGATGAACTTTTAGAAATGACAGCTACCGGTTGTCCTAAGCCAGCAATGCGTTCTGTTGAATATGCCCGAACTCATGGAGTTAAGTTGCATATTCGTTCGGCATTCACATGGCAAGAAGGAACATGGGTAGGAGAGGAGAAAATAGAAATGGAACAAGCAATAGTCTCGGCGGTAACTCATGATACTTCTGAGACAAAAATGACAATTTCAGGTGTCCCAGATAAGCCTGGTATAGCTGCGGGTGTCTTTCGCGCTCTTTCTGATGTTGACGTGAATGTTGACATGATCGTTCAAAATATTTCAGAAGACGGTGTCACTGATATCTCCTTCACAGTTCCACATGGTGACTTAGAAGTTTCAATGTCAATAGCTGAGAATTTAGTTGGAGATATTGGAGCATCTGGAGTTTCATCAGATACAGAAGTAGCGAGGGTTACTGTAATCGGAGCCGGTATGAGATCAAATCCCGGTGTAGCGGCATCTATGTTTGAAACTCTTGCTGAAAATGGAATTAACATTCAAATGATTTCAACGTCAGCTATTCGAATCAGTTGCATGGTCGCAGAAAATCAAATTAATGAAGCTGTCGAAGCACTCCATGAAACTTTTGGATTAGCAGAATCTTGATTTTTCTCTTAAGTATTTTTCTTCCATTACGAAAAACATTTTCCGAGTAAAGACTATGTTTCGAAGAGTTGTTTTAAGTTTTTTCCTCACAGCCTTTTTAAGTTGTTGCGGTTCTCAAGTAACTGTTGAAGGAAACAATGATTTTGAAACACTTCAAGATGCTAGGACTCAAGTTAGTGAACCGAACGGCTCTCTACTACAAAGAGAGTTCTCCGTAGACCCTTATCTCTATAACCTTTCTGACTCCCAGATGAGTTGTGTAGTAGATCAACTCCTTAACTTTTTTACCCCGGAACAAGTTAGTGATATAACTAGCGAAGGCCCAAATAATGAGCAAAAAGAGACTGCCCTTTCTGCATTAGAGATATGTGATTTACTGGTTACAATTACAAACTTAGGCATCTTAGAAGGCGTTAATCGTTCCTTCGGAACTTTCCCGAATGATACAGACTGTGTTCTTTCAACTATTAGAGAAAAAGAGCTAGTTCCGATTTTTGAAATTTTATTTTCTGAAATTGATTCATTGGAAATATCTGAAAGAGTAGAGACAACATTATTAGAGAGCCGGATATTAGATTTTTTAGTTACTTGTGTGCTAGACGCACAGTTTGGTCATTATCAAAACAAAGATTTTGTATGTAGTGGCTTATTTGACCTTACGGCGAAAATGATGACTGGAATTATTCGCAGCGGTATTCAAGTCGAAGATGGTCCGACAGTTAATCCTGATTTGTTAATTAAATTGTTCTCATTGTCCGATGAGATTTATATTTGGCTTTCAAAAAATGTTGATGCATCAATGACAGATGATGCATCAATAGTTCGCGACGCCTCTATTTATGTTTCTAAAGTGATGCTTGAGTCTTTTAAAGATTTAGGAGATGATGCCAAACCAGAAGAAGTCTTAGAGGCAATGTTTGTTGCTGTAGTCAGATTAGATGCTGAGTTGGCTGAGGAAAGAATTTCGATTAATCAAGCTCAAGAGAGATTAGAAAAATACCTAATTTCTGTTTGTGGTGATTCAGCTACATATCTTTTTAATCTGCTGTCTGGAATAGGGCAAAAGATTTGAAAATATTAATTAGATCCAAAAACTTTATTTTATGGGTTTTTATATTCTCACTTTTAACAGGCTGTGGAGCGACTCTTCGTAGTTCTGAAGAAGTTCAAAACAAACCTGTAGACGCTTTGATAAAACCAGATAGTAAGGAAAATCAAATTCTTTCAGAAAGTGAAGAAAATTCTTTTGATTCAAGTTTCAACCCATTCCCTACGTATGAACCTTTAACAACGGAAATCCCAGAAGGTTTCTGTCTTGCTCTTGCGAAAAAATCTGCTCAACTGATGATTGACATTGAAAAAGAGTTGTCCTCAGCAGACGTAAATGAAGCCAAAGTTTTACAGGAACTAATTCTCACTTCTGAAGAGTTAGTCAGTTGGGTATCAGCACGCGTTCCTTTTGTAGTAGCTAATGAAATCTTTGAACTAGTTTCTTTTTATGAGAGGCTAGCTGAAAAATTAAAGTCTGTTGAATCTCAAAATTCTACTGAAGTTCGCATTCAAGTCTTAATTTCTTCTTCTTTACTTTCTCTAGATTCTGTCAGCCTCGAGTCTTTTTTAAACGCTTCAAATCAACTAGGTTTATATGTCGATGACTCTTGCGGTCCTGGATACCCATTATTAAACACATTTTCTGGTTTAGTTTCCAATCAAAAGGTAACTAACTCAGAAAAGTCAGAGAACATTATTAATGATTTTCTCGATATTTGGTCTAAGGAAGAAACAGAAAATATTGTTACAAATTAATTTCTTAAAAATTTATTAAAAACAGTTAAAAATTTTGAACACTGATTTCAACACCCGTAGTCTGAATACATGAATATCGCTGTTGTTGGGGCCACCGGACAGGTTGGCCAAGTCATGAGAACCCTTTTATGGGAACGAGAATTTCCTGTCGGGGATATTAGATTTATGGCATCTTCTCGTTCAGCTGGAACTACGTTGAAGTGGGGGAACCAAGAAGTAATTGTTGAAGATTCAGCAAAAGCTGATTGGTCAAATGTTGATATCGCTTTATTAAGTGCTGGTAAAACTGCCTCGCTGGAAATCTCACCTGTGATAGCAGCTTCAGGAGCGGTAGTTGTTGACAATTCGTCAGGATGGAGAATGGATCCAGAAGTTCCATTAGTAGTTAGTGAAGTAAATCCTGAAACTCTTGTTGAAATACCAAAAGGTATTGTTGCAAACCCTAACTGTACAACAATGGTTGCCATGCCCGTTTTATCTCCACTGCATAAGCGTTCGGGGCTTTTGTCACTCAGAATTTCAACCTATCAAGCAGTTTCTGGCGCAGGTTTAGCTGGCGTGGAAGAACTAGATGGCCAAATTAATTCAGCTACGGGTAAAGCCACTCAACTTGCTTATAACGGCAAGGCTCACGAATTTCCTGAACCTAATTCTTTTCCACAGTCAATTGCTTTTAATGTTTTACCGCATGCAGGTTCTTTTGTTGATGACGGTCGGGGTGAAACCGATGAAGAGCAAAAGTTGCGGAACGAAACCCGCAAAATCTTAAATATTCCTGATTTATTAGTTTCACCTGTATGCGTTAGAGTCCCTGTATTTACCGGTCACTCTTTAGCAATAAATGCTGAATTTGAAAAGCCTATTTCCCCTGAGGAAGCCACAGAGATACTTTCCAATACTTCTGGTGTTACTTTATGTGATGTTCCGACACCAATTGATTGCACAGGCATCGATGAAACTCTTGTAGGACGTATACGAAACGACGAAACAGTAGAAAATGGTTTAGCTCTATTTCTGTCTGGTGACAATCTTCGAAAAGGTGCTGCATTGAATGCAATTCAAATTGCAGAAGAATTATTAAAACGCTGATAAAAGAGAGAAAGGCCTAATTATGAAAGTCGGAATTACACTCCCCGCTCAATTTCCATTTGGAAGTACAGAACAAATGCTTCCGATTTATGAGGAAATGGGAGCTGACTCATACTGGGCTCCAGATCATTTACTAGGAGTATTTCACCCGGCTTTATGGTCAGAG
>Ga0163180_10000734_pt1 | contig 18958 bp, 12 predicted proteins | sample AtlANTMetagenome_2_FD_109647 | JGI IMG/M metagenome (GOLD analysis project Ga0163180, IMG submission 109647) | Marine eukaryotic phytoplankton communities from the Atlantic Ocean - Atlantic ANT 4 Metagenome | ecosystem: Environmental > Aquatic > Marine > Oceanic | place: North Atlantic Ocean...
CTTGCAGATGGCTGGACCCAAAGTCAATGGCCGCAAGGAAAACCTCGGGTTTGGTCTCTTTATGGCCAAATACATCTTCCCTGGGGCCGATGCCGCACGGAAGCTGACCTGGATTTCCGACCATCTCCAGGCAGCCGGATTCGAAATCCATTCCGTCGAAAACGTCGGCAACCACTACTCGGTCACACTCAAGCAGTGGTACGACAACTGGTTGTCCAACGAAGATGCCGTCATGAAAGCCTACGGTGACTGGTGGTTCCGACTCTGGAGCTTCTTCCTCGCTTGGGCCAGCCTTGTGGCGAAAGAGGGACAATCCACTTGCTTCCAAATCTTGTGCAACAAGAACACCCGTAAGCTCGACCGCAAAGTCTTCTTTGGCGGTGCGGAACTGGGTGAGCGCGCGCAAAACACGTCCTTGGCCAAATGCCATGAGCGTGCACAAGCCGCCTTTGACTCATACGAAAAGCCTGCTGAGGCCGCTGAAGCCGCTGTTTAAGTCGTTGAATCGACACACAGCCTGACGCATAATGGACGCCCGAGCGTTGGATTCTCATCCACCCTCGGGCGTCGTTATATCTGGCACCACCCGAGGACTCGCACATGTCATTTGAAGTCACCAAAGCACTGGTCAAAGAGATGCTCGATGAAGACACCAGTCTTCAAACCATCTCCAATCAATTCAGCCTGGATGAAATCTGGGACATGCTGGAAGACAAAGATCAGATTGCCAACGATGACCAACTGTTCGAAGCGCTGATGGATGTGATGTACGCCACGCGACCCCAAGGAACGCTGTAGACTGCCCATTCAGCGATCCCATTCAGGCGGCCTCATAAGGTCAGCGTAGAAGACAAGATCCCCCGACCTCAATTGTGTGGTTTTTGTTCAATGCTGCGAGAGCAGGTGTGACTCCCTCTGAGCGCGTCTACTGTGAATTCATAAGGAGATCTTATGAAACCTACTCTTTCTGTTTTGCTTCTCTCCTCGATGCTTGGCTGTGCCGGCAGTACCGCACCGGACCAAGGCGATGCCGGCGGCGACACCGTTGACGACGCCATTGACGATGCCAACCCAGTCGACGATACAGACCCCATCCTTGGCGCTTTGAGTTCGTCCGACATTAGCGATGTGGTTCGCGAACACACCCCAATGATTAAGGCTTGCTACGAAGAAGGGTTGGCCATCGACCCCGATCTCTCCGGCCGAGTCGAAATCAAAATCGTGATCGGGTCGACTGGTGCAGTCACCCAAGGCGAAGTCAATGAATCCACTCTGGATTCACTCGATGTCGAAGACTGTATTCTCGACGTGATGACGGGTCTGCAATTTCCGGAGCCCGAAGGCGGCGGCATCGTGATTGTGACCTATCCCTTCGCGCTGGCTTCATAATCAATCATCGGAACCGAACCCTCCGCTGAAGCGTTATAGGTGTCGTCCATCCATGCGAAAGTGGCGGAATTGGTAGACGCGCTGGATTTAGGATCCAGTAGGCTTGTCCTGTGGGGGTTCGATTCCCCCCTTTCGCATTCCTTTTTTCTTGCGAACATTCACTTCATCACCGGATCCACTGGAACCCTTAAGGAATCGAAATGAAACTTCTGATCTTGATTGCTGCCCTATTCTCTTCTGTTGCCACAGCGGCTGAAATCGACGCAAAGCGTTCCGTATTCAACTGGAAAGGCTCCAAAGTCACCGGTAGCTTCCACGAAGGACGCATTTATCCCAAGTCATCCACTGTCACGCTTGTCGATGGTGCCATCGCCACAGCAGAGGTGGTCATGGACCTCAACTCGTTGACCGTCACGGATATCGATGACGAAAGCAAGGCCGGAAAGTTTCTCAAGCACATGCTGAGTACCGACTTTTTCAATGTTGCAGAGTTCCCGGTCGCCACGCTGACCGTCAGTTCCATCGAAAAAAATCAAGCCACTGGAGCGCTCGCCATCTTGGGTCAAAGCCAGCCCGTGTCGTTTCCCATCAAGAAAGAGGGCGAGAAATACGTCGGCAAAATGCTGTTCGATCGAACCGTATTCGGCGTCACCTATCGCTCGGGCAACTTCTTTGCCGACCTGGGCGACAAGGTGATCAACGATGAAATCGAAATCACTTTCGAGGTTTACGTCAAGGAGTAGATCAACGCTCCTATCGATGCCAACGCAATAGCGTGACCGAGTCTGGACGAATGGTCATCCGGTGGGTTCCGTCTGTGCTCGCTATGGATGACACAGGCTCGGTCATGTAGTCCCAAAGCTCTGCTTCAGCGGCTTCAAAGTCGAATCCATCCGTCGCAAATGCGCGATCAGGCCAACGCCGGTACGCCTCCGCAAAGGTGTTTCGATACGCATCCAACCGGTATGCATCGGCCTGTCCCCACCAGCCGTCTGCACGCAAGGTGATGTCAAAGCCTTCTCCCACATGGCCGACTCGAGGCGCCGCGAAAGCCAGCGCATCGGCAAGCGCCTCCGCTAAGGCTGGGTCCAGCCCGGGGCATGCATCTATCAAGTCCGCGGAACTGGTCGCTGCAGTCGCCAGCGCACTGAGGGTGCTCTCTTCATCATCGGTTTCAAACACCGAACAGCCTGCAATCCCTGGCGCCACTTGCGACTGATACTCCAAGCCTTTTTCCAATAATCCACGAACGAATTGCTGAGATACGGTTCGATTCTGAGCCACCACCACCGCAAAAATCTCATCTCCATCCCTTGCCGCCAGCACATGATGAGGCTGTTCGCCGCCCAATTCGTTGGCCACCACCAGCTTCTCGCCCTGCAGATGGGACAACATCCAAAACGCAGTGGCAGCGGGCTTGGGCAGATTGTTGAGGGTCAACAAGCCCATACGTGAGTCGACCATATCCGTCGTACCCCAGTCCCAGACCTCAAAACGATACAGACGATCGTGGTCTTGTCCGGCCATGCTGGCTGCCATGGCCGCATCCTCCACAGCCCCGCGATGGTCGCACAGAATAGAGGTGTCATCGACACCCGTAGGTGTGGGCACTTCCCCCTCCATACTCGCAATGGCAGTGGGGTCACACACCGAGACGGCTGCGGCACCGTAGCCCAAAGACGACGCATACTCGCCCACATCAATGATAAGGCTCTCATCGTCTGCCCACGACCGTACCGTGCCGACCGAATCCTCCAACAGAAAGCGTCCAGGTTCTGAGTAGTGATGGTAGGTCAGAAAGTCGTAGCGCTCCCCGCCTCCACACTCCTCCTGAATCGCCTGGAGAAGCGGTAAATCCGCTGGCCGTATGGCTTCGGCCCATGACGAGACATCCGGCCCACCGATCAGCACATCATCGCGACCCTCCACTGTTTCTTGAAGCCTCTGTAAAGAGGTGCACCACATTTGAACGAATTGGTTTTGGGTGCCATACCAATGGTTGGTATCGGGCTCATTCCAGAGTGCGAACCGAAGCTGCCCAGGGGAATCCATAAGGTCCAAACCTTCCGACAGAGTCCTGTCGACGTAGTCCAGCCATGAGACACCTGCGACCGTGTCGAGAACAGGCGGGTTGTAATACCAATGCTCATCGTCGCATTGACACTCGATGTCCACTCCCGAGGGATTCCGTTCATCTTCGGCCGAGAGTTCAATCTCTCGAAGGACATGGTAGGTGTCCGATCCACCTTCCACAACACAGCCGGTACAACTGGAATTGAGAAAGGCCGGCGTCCCCCGCAAGGTCCACATGATCGGAAAGCCCTGCTCATTGAGCATCGAGAAAACATCGCGATTGCTCACCGGACTTTCGAGAACAAATCGACCATATTCGACTTTGTCCCATAGACGAACAGGCCCTGGAACACAGCCCTCCGGATTCGGACACATCAAGCGCATCAGACGACCGTAGTCCTCTGTATCTGTCATTTGTTTCCCCGCATCCAAATTGACAGCTCGAAATAAATCACCGAAGTCTCCACCCACCGGGTCTGCGGTCAAATCAATCCAAAGGCTGGAATCTGGAGGTGAGCCCGTGTCCGGGGGCGAACCTGTATCCGGAGGGGAACCCGTGTCCGAAGGGGAACCCGTATCCGGAGATGGGCCCGTGTCTGGAGATGATCCGGTGTCCGTCGAGGAGTCCGTGACTCCAGAGTCGCCATTTGCTGCAGCTTCCGGCGACGGAGCGCCAGAATCTGACTTCCCACACGAACCCAACAAAACCAACATCAACACCGCTATGGGTGGGTCCCATCGACGAATAAACATGCCACTTCTCCTCCGGTATTCTTACAAATACACTGTATCGGCGTCCAACTCATCAAAGGAGACGATCGGCATACAACGTCTGTTTTAAGAAAGCACCGCCAAACAGCCCTGAAAATAGCCTCCCAGTTGCCCCAAATTAGGCCACAAAAATAGGGTGACAAAGACGAGCGCTCTGCCTACGATGCTGAAACTGTCGGACGGGCGAGTTTTTAGCCAGCCTCGACGGCACAAAGAGTTTTCATGTCCCACATCTACCACAAGCGCTGACGCGCATCGCAGCCCGGAGGATCCGGGCTTCACCGCAAACCGGCTCGGTTGTTGGGGTAGATTTTTGTCGCTCCGACCTCTGGGTCAGGAGAGACAATACACGTGTCCAACCACATTGAACTCATCGAATCCATCGCCTCCGGCGTCACAGCCCATCATGCTGACAGCGTCGACAATGGACAATTCCCCCAAGCCACCGTCGATGCCCTAAGCGAAGCGGGACTCCTGGGCCTGATCAGCGCACCCGAAGTGGGCGGCCTCGGTCAAGGGCCTCGCGCCGCCGCCGAAGTCGTCGAACGACTAGCTCGAGAATGCGCCTCCAGCGCCATGGTCATCTGCATGCACTATGCGGGAACCGCGGTCATCGAACAACACGGCGATGAAGCGACCCGGAAAGCCATCGCCAGCGGTCAACACCTGAGCACTCTCGCTTTTTCTGAGGCCGGCTCTCGGAGCCACTTCTGGGCGCCACTCAGCACGGCGACACCGACGGACAATGGCGTCCAACTCAACGCACAAAAAAGCTGGGTGACCTCTGCATCTCATGCCACCGCCTACGTTTGGTCCAGTCAATCCATCGACGCTGAAGGACCCAGCACGATCTGGTTGGTACCTTCGAATGCCGATGGTCTCACTCGGCATGGCCCGTTCACCGGCCTGGGTATGCGAGGAAATGACTCCACGCCCGTTCAAGCGGAAAACGTCACTGTGCCCGCATCTGCACAACTGGGTGAGGATGGTGCAGGCTTCGGCATCATGATGGAAGTGGTGCTCCCTTGGTTCCAGGTCATGAACGCGGCCTGCTCCATCGGCCTGATGGAAGGGGCCACGCAACGCGCGTGCCTGCATGCGAGTGGTGCCAAGTACGCCCATCTCGAACAAGCCGCCCTCGCCGACTTGCCGACGATCCGGAACTACCTCGCCCGCATGCGCGTGAAAACCGACATGGCTCGCGGCCTCTGGCTCGACACCTTAACGGCCATGGAAACAGGCCGAGAAGATGCCATGCTTCGCGTCCTCGAGAGCAAGGCAGCCGCCGGCGAGACAGCCACAGAAGTGCTCGACATCGCCATGCGGGTTTGCGGTGGCGCCGCCTTCCGCAACGATGTGGGGGTCGAGCGCTATTTCCGAGATGGTCGTGCCAATACGGTCATGGCCCCCACCACCGACGTTCTTTACGACTTCATTGGAAAGGCCATCTGCGGCCAAGACCTCTTTTAGGAGATTCATCATGTCCAACACACTTATGCTCGGCGCTGTCGCCTACGACCCCAAGGTCGTCACCATCTGGGAAGGATTCCGAACCTGGTTCGCCGAACGCGGACTGGATTTCGATTTCATTCTGTACTCCAACTACGAGGCACAAGTCGCTGGCCACTTTGCGGGCCAATATGACGTCGCCTGGAACTCACCCTTGGCTTGGATTCAAGCCGAGCGCGTGGCCAATGAGCGCGGTCAAGCCGCCCAAGCGATCGCCATGCGAGACACCGACCAAGATCTCACCAGTGTCATCGTGGTTCGTGCCGATAGCGCGATTCAAACCATCGATGACCTTCGAGGAAAGACTGTGGGCGTGGGTGCAGGTGACTCTCCTCAAGCCACTCTGATTCCGCTCAATCATCTCGCGGACAAAGGCCTCGTGCCCGACACCGATTTCAACGTCCGGCAGTTCGATGTGCTCGTGGGGAAACACGGGGACCACATTGGAGGCGAACGCGATGCGGCGCGCGCACTCATGGCTGGTGAAATCGATGCGGCATGCATGATCGATGGCAATCATCTGCTGTTCTCTCAAGAAGGAACCCTTCCTGGGGGACAAACCCGAATCCTCGACAGAACAGCACCTTACGATCACTGCTGTTTCACCATCCTCGATGATGCGCCTGAGGCGCTGATTTCCCAGTTTGTGGAGCTCCTGATGGGCATGTCTTTCGACGACCCTGAAGTGCGTCCATTGCTCGAACTGGAAGGCCTCAAAGCGTGGCGAACAGGGCGTGTTTCAGGCTTTGCCCAACTCAATGAAGCCTGCGACCGCTTTGGGTACTTGGATGGCTTCCTCGCTGAGATGCGCAACTAATGCACCATTTGGACCTCGGTAAACTCGGCTTCGAACGGGGCGCTCACTTGCTGGTCAAGCAAGCGCTCCGCGAGATGGCCGTGGGTGATGAACTGCATGTTTCCGGCAGCGACCCATCCCTCGATGTGCATCTGCAGGCGTGGTGTCGTGCCAAAGGCCATGCCTGCACGGACACCACCATCACCAAAGGTTCAGCAGAAGAAGGCCGATGGCGGGGCTCAGAACAAGCGGGTCTGACCGATCCCTCCGCTGAAGGCGCGGTGGCAGACCACCCATCGGCACGATGGGGCTTGGCAGCCCGAGGGGCTCGCGTCGAGGCCAGCACACCCCCTTTCAACTTCGTTCTTCAAGACAAAGAAGTGGTCTGGACCGAGGACGCGGCCAAACTGTACGCTCGCGCAGCGGCGGCCCAATGGGACCCGGCAACAGCCATTGATTGGGACGCACCCATCACCCATCCCGAGCCGGTCGAAGATGCCGTCGTCCAAGTGATGACCTACCTGATCGAAAACGAAACGGCAGCACTGCTTGTGCCCGCCCGTTTCTTGTCGCAGATTCATCCCCACTTCCGCGAAGTCATGCAATTATTGGCCATTCAAGCCGCCGATGAAGCTCGACACATTGAAGTGTTTACACGACGAGCGACGCTCAAGAGGACTCACCTCGGCCTCTCCACAGCGGGCGGACAAGCGTCTCTAAAAACCCTGCTCGACGAACCCGATTTCGCCTTGTCCACCTTTTTGCTCTCCGTCCTCGGCGAAGGCAGTTTTTTGTCCCTACTCTGGTTCCTACGAGACCACGCCCCGGACCCCATTACTCGAGCTGTAGCGAGCCTGTCCGCCCAAGACGAAGCCCGACACGTGGCCTTTGGTCTTTCACACCTGGCCCGCCATGCTGAACTCGATCCGGGACTGCACAGCCGGCTGGCCAACGCCATTACTCGGCGTCATGACAGTCTGGCTCAAACCGCAGGCCTAAACGAAGAGGTCTTCGATGCACTGGTCCTCCTCGCCGCAGGTTCATGGGACCATGACGCGATCGCTCAGGGCTGGGACGCCGTCGCCAAACTGAAAGACGATATGCACAGCGGCCGGATTCAGCGACTAGAACGACTCGGCTTTAGCCCTGAGGAATCGCGCACACTGTCAGCCCTCCACACTCGAAATTTCATGTAAGGGCATTCGATTGCTGCCCCATTACAAACCTTCACATCCCTATTCCGGATTGTCCCACGTGACTTTTCCTCGGTTACCGCGATCGGAAAGAATCTGTTTTGTCCGCTTCTGCTCAAGACTCGTGCGCGCCGCCTCACCTGGCACATGCGAGGGAGCGAGGGCATCAACCGCAGCACCATGGGTATCCACAACCGCGTCACCGACATCGCCGACCAGGGCACCGGCAGCAATCCCATAATTCTTGGTGCCTTCCCAGAGGGAGTCCACAGCGCCAACCCCAACAGCGGCCGTATGACCCAGCACATTGGATACGGCATTGTCACCCAAGAAGCCATTCACGGCATCGTAGGTGCTGTTCATATTGTTGACCACTTCTTCCGATGCAGTAGGCATTCCATTTGAGCGACGCCATTCGTCGGCACCCAGTTGAAGATTCATCGTGGCAGACACACCCTGACTCAGACCTCCAGGTACGAAGGATAGAGCGTTAGCCGTCGCTCCAACACCACTGGTCAACCGATTGTCGAAGTGTCTGTTCTCGTCAGCTACACCCTGCATATTCTCGACAAGCTGAACTCCATTCAGCACCTTATCGACATGCCCAAAGGCGCGGCCGGCAGAACTGTTGGGCGTCTTTCCACCCATTTCTGTCAACAAGTCTGGGGCGCCGCCAACGGTTGTCGCCGTAGCCAAATGCTTGAAAAGAGGCGAGTCTTGTATTGGGCTCGAGGGCAGTTTCTCGGCCGATGAAACCGGCCCTTTTTGCTGCGAGGGTCCAATGGTGGGTCCCTGCATCTCTTGTATTTTATGTTGTATGTACGAATTTCCGTACAAACCTTGGGGGCCCGCATCACACACCATCTGCTCAGGCGCAGGCTCGAGACAAGCGTTGTCTTGGTTTTGTTTGCGACGCTTCGCCACGATGGGAGCTCCGAACGTACGGTAATCTACGCACAAAATGTACGATTGCAATGTACAAACGCTCTATATGGAAGAGTATTCTATGCTGTCACAGACCTGTTGCAAAAGGTTCTGCACACCACAAAAAAAGGGCGACCTCGATCGCCACAGCAACTTTAGGACGGAAAGTTTTCGTCCACGTGCAAAAAGGTCCGCTTACCCGGCCCGTACTCACTAGCTCCCTGCCCAGAGCCCCGAAGCAACCAGCGCGTCGTCATCAACCCTTCAACCCCCACGGGCCCTCGAGCGTGAATACGGCCCGTACTGATCCCGACTTCAGCCCCAAGGCCGTACCGATATCCATCGGCAAACCGGGTCGAGGCGTTGTGAAAGACACTCGCTGAATCCACCAGACGTAAAAACTGCTCTGCTGTATCCGGATTCTCAGTCACTATGGCATCGGTATGGCCACTGCCATTGGCATGAATGTAATCGATGGCTGCCGACATGCTGGGCACCGTTCGAACCGCCAGAACCAGATCGCCATACTCCGTGTTGCCATCCCCATCAGTAGCGGGCTCCGCATCGGGTAAACAATCCCGACTGGCCGGATCCGCCCGAAGGGTGACACCGGCCGCTTGGAGCGCCTGGCCGACACCCTTCAAGTGAGGAAGAAAGGCCTCATGAACCAATAAGGTTTCTGTCGCATTGCAGGCCGATGGATAGTCGCACTTTCCATCCACAGCGAGCTGGGCTGCCATCGCCGGATCCGCCGCCTCATCGATGTACAAAGCACAGATTCCATCCGCATGGCCCAGCACCGGTATCCGAGTGGACTCTTGGATGTGGCGAACCATCGCGCCCGATCCACGGGGAATCACAAGGTCGATTTCACCATCCAACTCCAGTAATGCCGCCACACTCGCGCGATCCTCTACGCCCACCACAACGTGTTGTGGCAGTGCATTCGCCACCAATGCATCCTGAATACAGGACACCAAAACAGCATTGGTCTTCGCTGCCTCTCGGCCCCCCTTCATAATGACAGCGTTGCCCGATCGCAGCGCTAAACCGCCAATTTGAATGACGGCATCCGGACGACTTTCAAAGATAATAAGCAACACACCGATGGGGCTCATCACCCGAGTCAGCATCAATCCATCATCCAAACGTGTCTTCTTCTCCAGCCGACCCACTGGATCTGGACTCTCAGATAGAGCCTGAAGGCCCTCACAAAGAACGTCTATCTTCGAGTCCGACAGACGAAGTCGAGACAACAGTGGCGCATCGAGCCCATCCGCTTTCGCAGCGGCGATGTCTGCCTGATTAGCCTGCAGGATCTCATCCTGCCGTTCCTTCAAAATTGCAGCCAGTGCCACCAGGGATTGAGACCGTTTTTGAGCATCAGTCCCCGCAAACTTCCGCTGCGCACGACGAACGCCTTGAGCCAATTCTGTCAGTCCAGTCATTGTGTCTCCAACACTAAATGCTCACGATGGATCAATGCATCGTGATTTCGGGCATCAATGGGCGCTTTGCCATCCACCCATGCCCTTGCCTCTGCCGAATCGCAGCTGATCATGCCGCGACCGACCACTTCACCATCTGGGTTTTTCAGTTCCACCACGGCCCCACGCTCGAACTCACCTTGAATATCGGTGACGCCGGCTGCCAACAGGGACACTTTTCCGCCGACAAGCGCACGAATGGCTCCCGCATCCAGGCTCAGCGTACCCCGAGCAGGCGTGCCCCAGGCCACCCATCGACGATGAGCCGTGAGTCCCTTCTGAGCCACACACCATGTGCCCTCTGTTTCTCCGGCCAAAACGCGAGGTAAGGCTGAACTATCCAAACCGGAAGCAATGACGGCATGGCAACCCGACTTCACCGCTATTTGGGCAGCCTCTACCTTGGTTTTCATGCCCCCTCTGCTGATCTCCGATTTGTGATCTCCGGTCTCAAAGCCCGACCAATCCTCATCGATCTGATGCAAAATCTGGGCATCCGCATGTTCTGTGGGATTCTTATCGAAGAGACCGGGAACATCGGTCAGTAAAACCAACAAATCCGCATCCATTTTGCTCGCTACGATGGCACTGAGCCGATCATTATCGCCAAAGACCGGCGACGCTTGATCGACAAACTTCAACTCCGCGACAGACACCGCATCGTTCTCATTAATGATGGGAATCACGTTGTGGCGAAGCAACCGAAGCAGGGTGTTTCGGATATTGAGATACCGAGATCGGTTATCGAAATCCCCTGTCGCAACAAGTACTTGAGCCACCGTCACGCCATCCGCAGCAAAACGCTCTGCATACATCGCCATCAACTCACTCTGACCCACCGCTGCGGCAGCCTGGCGGTTGACCAAAGATCGAACCGGAAGCGCCATACCCAATTGGTGAGCACCCAGGCCGACAGCACCACTGCTGACCAGAAGCACTTCGACTCCGCGTCGATGCAGCTCACCTAACTGACGGACGATGGCCTCCAGTCGAGCCAGATCGAGACCACCAGACTCATTGCTGACCGCACGGGTCCCCAGCTTAATGACAATCCGGCGCGCATTGACCAGCGGTTCTCGTTGGAAAGAGACGTTCATGCCCCCCTGCTAATTGATCTCCATAGTCTGAGAAACCATCACTCGGCTCAGATCGGCTCCCTACTCCTCTGTGACCGCTGCTTCGTATAAACAAGAACTCACGGCCTCCTTGGCATTCACCGAACCCAAGGCCAACTCTCCAAGTTCTCGAAGCATCTCCGAGGCGTCCACCACCGGTTCCCCGGACTCACTCAAAGTCGCTCCCAGATCCGAGCCTTCTGCCTCAGCAAGGGTATGTTCCAACGCCGAAAGCAGTGTCTCCAAATCACCACCGACGGTGAGCTTCAGATTATTTCCTCGCAGGCGCGCTCGGTCGAGGGACTCCTGAGCCCCCAGCCTATCACCAGCCTGAGACTGCACCTGCCCCTTCTTACATAGAAATTTTATTTGTTCATCCGCAATGGGCTCCACTTGAGCTTCACCCGCCCCAAAGGCATCCATAGCTTCATCAAACAAGCCGCGACGGCCCAGCAGAAGTCCAAGAGAGCCTCTAAATACACCGGCTGCCGGAGGCACCGCTTCATCGCAAATCGATATCGCTCTCCTGAAGGCACTTTCGGCCTCATCCAGTTGGTCGAGCATAAAGAGGGCATCACCCAGATTGCCATAATCAATGCCCTCACCGTGTAGGTCTCCCACCTCTCGGCGGATATCGACCGTGACCTTCAGTAAGTCTACGGCACGGGAATAATCTCCCTTTATGATGTACAGATTGGCGAGGTTCCCTTGCGCCGTACCTTCTGCACGTCGATTTCCAGTGTCTTGATGATGCTGTAATGCTTGCTCGTATAAGGCTTGTGCCTCTTCATATTGATCCAGGTTGAGACGAACGGTCGCCAAACTGCTGAGAATACCTCCTTCATCGACTGCATTACCCACTTCTCGACTGATTCCGAGAGCCTGCTCATACAAGGCAATGGCCTGATCGGAATCCCCGATTCTACTGTAGACATTACCCAAATGCTGCAATGAACGGCTCTCCCCAGCCCTGTTTCCTGCCTTTCTATGAAGATCGTACGCACCCTCGAAGCAACGAATCGCCTCGTCTCCTTGTCCTTGCTCATACGCAATTTGACCGCGTTCCTGTAAATGCTCCGCTTCAACAAATGCCCGGTCGAGGTCATCATCAACCATGGACGAGTTGGTCACCACATCATGAAGCGAAGCGATGGATTGCCCCACATCGCTCTGATGACTCAAATTCAAGCCTGAAGCCCAGTCCCCATACGCCTGATCAAATGCGCGTTCGCTGAGTTCTTGAAGCGTCTCGCTTTCAAGCTCAAACACGTCTATTGACTCGTAACTCGCGTGATTCAGCCCCCGAATTGATGTGGACCGATAGTCGGCTGAATCGACATCTTGCCTTTGAGCATCCTCCGTGGGCGCATGACCACGGTCTTCGCCCGAGTCTGTTTCCACAAAGAGACTGAGTTCAGTAATCGATGTTCCCAGTTCACTATCACTGCTGACCTTCAGTTCCGCAGCAATCTGCTGGGCCTGCTTCAATGCCGTCCGAGCACCCTGTTCATCACCCGAGATGTGGCATACCCAACCTTTCCTGCATAAAAATTTCGCGTGCTCAACCGGTACCGCCTCTACCTTAGAAACACCCGCCAAAATCAATGCATGTGCCTGCTCTGAATGGCCTTGCTGAGCAAGAAGAACGGCCAGAGAACCGCTAAAGGCACCGGCTGCCCCCGGTACGGACTCTTCACAAATGGCAATGGCCTTCTGGAAGGCCAAGATCGCCTCGTCGAACCGCTCTACGGAGACCAGACTGACGCCGAGATTACCGAGAAAGATCCCCTCATACCGTTCAAGCTTAATAGCGCGAGCCAGTTCAATGGCCTGAGTGGTGTGTTCAATGGCCTGCTTATGTTGAGCCATGGCCTGGTAGACCGTTCCCAGGTTGCCCAAGTTGACACACTCGCTGCGTTTGTCGCCCATGGAGCGGAATATGGAAAGCGCTTGGGTATAGTATTCGACGGACTGGGCGTGCTGACCCCCATCCCCATATACGCCCCCAAGGTTTCCAAAATTGACTGCTTCAAAACGCTTGTCCCCGATCTCCTGAGCAATGTCGAGGGCCTGGGTGTAGTGATCTATGGCCTCTTGATACTGGCCCAGAACCTTATGAGTCGCTCCGATATTACTAAGGTGCCTACCCTCCTCTCGTCTGTCTCCGATGGCCTGAGTAATGTTGAGCGCCTGGATGTAGTGATCTTGAGCACGACCCTGATTTCCGTGCAACTGATGAACCGCACCAAGATGGCCGAGACATTCCCCCTCGGCACGCTTGTTTCCGATTTCCCTAAAGGTATGGAGCGCCTCATGCAGGGAAGAAAGCGCCTGCTTGTGTCGACCTAAGGTCTTGTGAACTAGCCCCAGATTAAGGAGTGCCAACCCCTCTCCACGGCGGTGCCCTTGAAGTTGAAAAATCTCAAGAGCACGCTGATAACAGTTCAACGCGTCGTCATAGCTGCTCTGCTCCCACTCAATTCTCCCCAACTCCAGCAAACGCTCAGCCTCGACCAAGCGGACTTCGGTCGACGGGATGACCCCATTTAAAGTCTCATCTCCTGAGGGATCCCCCGGTAGCAGTGCGGTGCCACTGGTGATGACTTCTCGAGCTTCGGCGAGCCGTCCACCAATTCGTAGACCCCGGCTTCGCTCAATTTCGATCAACACCTGAATCCGCTTGGATAATCCGCTCCGTTCCAACACTTTGGTGGCCAAGTCAACGCCCAAGGACATCGGGCCCTTCATATTAAAGACTTTCAGTGCGGCCAAACAACACAGCGGTGCAGTCTCAGTCGTCCCATATTCGACCCCCACCACCAGATTGTCCAAGTCACTGAACAGCGACATCCATCCCTCAGCACTGTCAAAACCATCGAGGGCTTTAAGGGCCGTTGCAGTCCCCATTTGGCTGAAGTAGTCGGCATGTCGTTCTTGAGACTGCCTCAGCGTGTCGCCGATCTCTTCACCGTCGACCAGCTTGTCGTGCGCATAAACTCGTATGGACTCGAGCAGGCTGTAGCGCACAATGCCGCTCTCAGCCCGATCCTTTCTCAGCAGGCTGTTGTCAATCAACTCGCCCAGGATGTCGAACATGGCCGGGACCTTCTTGTCCTCAGCCACTCGAATGATCCCCTCCGCAGCGGCCAAAGTGAACCCTCCTCGGAAGAGACTAGCCTGCGACAGGGCCGACTTAGCCCAGGGTTGAAGTAAGCCCCATGACCAGTCCAGCGCTCCATCGAGGGCTTGTGCATCCCGGCCTCGAGAGCGCAGCAGACTAAAGCGCTCACCTAAGCGTTGAGCCAACTCATCGAGACTGAAAAGGTATAGCCGAGCTGCGGCCAATTCGATGGCAAGAGGCAACCGGTCGAGTTGGTCGACCAGTTCGCAGAGCAGATCGCGGTTGGTTTCATTCCATTCGAAGCATCGATCCACCGCCTGTCCCCGTCGAATGAACAGGTCCACGCTCTCCAATAAACTCATGGGCTGGATGGGCACGACCGTCTCCAACGGTACTCCCAGTGGCGATCGACTGGTGGTCAAAATCTGCAGATTCTCAACATGCTGAATCCACTCTTCCGCCAGTGGGCCAATGACAGATGTGAGTTGTTCGAGATTATCCAACACCAACAAGGTCGGCTCAGCCGCAAGAACCTCAACCAAATGTGCCGCGGGGTCGGAATCACGGAGACGCACATCCAAGGCGCGTGAAACATTGAGCAGCACCTCCATCGCATCGGTGGCTTCGGTCAAACTACAAAATACCGTCCGGTTAAACCCAGGCCGCAACTCGTCTGCCAACTCTAAAGCCAATCGGGTTTTTCCAACGCCCGCCGTCCCCAGCAAAGTGACCAACTGTGTCCCTGACGACACATGAGACACGACAGACTCACGTTGGACCCGTCTGCCCACCAGGGAACCCCGCTGCAGGCGTTGGTTGTAAATTTTGTCGGCAAGCCGAACCTTTAAACGCGATCGAAAGGTTTCCTGAACCCCTGATGGAAGAAATCGAAGATGATGAGACAGCTGTTGTTCGAGCGCTTCCTGCTCCAAACGATCCCCAAGGGCTGCTGACAACACCAGTTCTTCCATACGGCATTCAGCGAGCGCTTGATGAGCCTCCTCGAGTCCGGGCGCATGGACCAACGCCCCTTGCAAACCTCGAACATATCGACGCCGAAGCATTCGGCCGCGCGCTTGAGCCTCTCGGTAGTGCTCCCAAGCCATCCAGCCGGCTTCACTGGAAACACCTTCATTCTCCAGCCGTCGATTGGCCTCCTCCCAAGCCAGGGAGGCCTCCTGATCTGTCATCCGCGCATCTTCAGCCATTTTCTCAGCCAAAGACACTTCTTCCAGTCCTTTGTCTCTCTTTTCAGCCCCTTCAAGCCAACCCTTGATCTCAGCCGCCATCAAGCCGGCTGAATCGGTTCTGTCGCCGATATCTCGGCACATGGCATTTTCGCAGATCTCCGCGAGTCTATCGGGGATCCTGTTCAGATAATCACGCTGTGTTTCGGCCGGTTGTTCCTCGGTGACCGCATCAAAATTCGATTCTATGTCTCCATCAAGGAGTGACCTAAGAACGGGCGGCGGATGGTGTTTGACTTGCTCAAGCACCGCCTCAACAGTCATGCCTTGAAAGGGAGGAGAGCCACTCAAAATTTCATACAGAATGGCGCCCAAGGTGTAGACATCTGTCGCCGTACCCACCTCATCCGTACGACCAAACGCCTGCTCCGGAGCCATGTAGCAAGGCGTCCCCGCAATGCTGCCCATCCGTGTTTGATGCATCTGTGATGTGGATCTATCGGTCTCTACCTGATCGTCATCGTGAAATTCAGGCTCATCTCTACCCATCACTTTGGCCAGGCCCCAGTCCACAACCAGCACCTCGCCAAAGTCACCAACCATCACATTCTCAGGCTTCAGATCACGGTGTATGACCCCCTGAGAGTGAGCAAAAGCAACGGTCTCACAGACTTGCTGAAAGATGCGAACCAGATCACGAAACGAAGTTCCGTCAGAGGCCTGGCGCCAATGCTCCGGACTGGAGTGCCGATGGACGCTCTGAATTTTCTTTGAAAACTCCGTTCCGCGGATTTGTTTCATCGTGAAATAGTGTCGGCCGTCCGGAAGACATCCCAACTCATGTACAGGAACAATATTTCGATGCTGAAGCTGAGCTTCAACCTGAGCCTCTTCAATGAATCGACTCACAATACGGGGTTTTCCGATCAACCTCTGGTGAAGGATTTTTATCGCTAACGTTCGCCGCAAATCGAGATCCCTGACCAGCCGAACCTCACCCATGCTTCCCACTCCGAGAAGTCCCAAGTCCTGGTACCGCCCCAACATCGGCACTTCATCGGTGGGCTCAATGCTATATCTACTGTGGGTAGATACAGCTTTACGGGTCTTAGGGGTATCCGACACCTCTTCTGCAAATACAGTCTCGTCTTCCCAAGCGTCGATCGTATGGGATGGAGTCTCCCCCCCAGTGGTCGTCTGACGAATGAGCTGCTCCACCTCCGAAGCGGGTACATTCCATTGCTTTGCGAAGGCAAAGATGATGTCTTCTACAGTCTTAGAGGTACTCATGCGATTGGGCCCAGATCCATATCAACCCAGCCATTGTAGGCCTCTAAGCCACCGCTTTGCTGAACTTTATCGAACACAATTCTGGAAGCACACCTTCACACGTTATGCGACGAATACAGTCTGAAAGACCACCGGCTACCCGTATTCTGCGAGACAAGTTGATGAAAAAAATACTGCCCTCCCTTCTGTTGTTGGGATCAGGGCTGGCGTGCACGGGTGGACCTTCCGAGAACCCGACCCTGTCTCCAGTCACGGCCGTACCGGAAATTGATCTCACTCAGTACGTCGGCACCTGGTACGAAATCGCCAGCCGTGCGAACCGTTTTCAAGCCAACTGTACCGGAACGACGGCCACCTACACACTCCGCTCCGATGGTGAAATCACGGTCCAAAATAAATGCTTTGAAGGCGGTCTCGACGGACCCGTCAAAGGGGCCGAGGGACGGGCTCGAGTGGTTGACCCCAGCGCGCCTTCTCAACTTGAAGTCACCTTTTTCTGGCCCTTCTGGGGCGACTACTGGGTCATCGATCTCGACCCAGAGTACCGCTTTGCGGTCATCGGGCAGCCGAGCCGGGAATACCTCTGGATTCTGAGCCGCACCCCCCACATGGACGAAGCGACCTATCAAGGCATCCTGTCGCGGCTTGAACAGTCCCAGTATCCCCTCGATGGTTTGAACAAGACGGTACAAGCCCGATAGACAACGGCGCACTCTAGTTCAAAACCTATTCTAAACCTGTTCAGATTGCATTTTACATGCTATGAGTAGCCACAAACGCACTCCATTCGCGTTCAAAGCTAATCAAAGAACCGGTACAGCGACATGACACGACTCCACCTCATATTGGCCTTCCTTTTTGCTTCGGCATGTTCTGGAGATGGGACCCAGAAAGACGTTGACGCCACCACTCCTGATGCCGAAAATACCGAACCCGCATGCACCCTCGACATCGGCACCCAACCCACCAATAGGTTGCCGGTCGGCGAAACTCTCTGGCTTCCAACAGAGGGCGATGCATGCGCCGACCTTGAGTGGACACTCCAAGACAGTGGATCCGGTGCTGCTTTTCTTCACACAGACGATGACCCCCGTTTCGTACCGCTGACCGAAGGGACCTGGACTTTAGAGGAAACCACCTCACAAACCACCCTTTCCGTGACCGCCATTTCACCCGACGCGATCCCGTTTCAAAACCTCATGTACCAGCCCAATCACTCGCTGATGGTCGTGGATGATGAAGTGTGGGTGGCCAGCGCCATCACCCCAAGCATTGGCCGCTTCGACTCCGAAACTGGAGACGCGCTGGGATCCATAAGTGTCGGGTCATGGCCCATTGCTCTTGCCCACGCCCCGTCGCTCTCCAAGGTGATTGTTGCCCAGGCGGGAAACGACAGCCTCGGTATCGTCGACACCGCCAGCCAAACCCTGATTGACAGCATCTGGATTGGCGACGAGCCCGCCAGCGTCATTGTCGATGATGAAACGTCTACCGCGTATGTGTCCCTGGAAATTGAGCATGCAATTGCCGTCGTCGACCTCGAAACCCACGAGGTCACAGATCGACTGGAATCACCCCCCGGCCCGCGTGCGCTTGGGCTGACTGAAGACGGGCAAACCCTCATCGTCGCAGGTCACCGTACGGGACAGGCGGCCCGCTACCCGTATGCGGAAGACGAGGAGACACAGACCGATATTGCAGCCATCGATGTCAACAGCAAAGAGACGATTTGGACCATCGAAGAGGCCGGAAATATCATCACCGATATCTGGGTAGATGATGCGGCTCACAAAGTATGGATCATCAGCACCGTGGCCTTCCCTGAACGCGGATTGGTCACGCTCGAATCCCCCCCTTTCGAGTCGCAGGTTCAAGAATACGACCTCTCTACCGGGGAGTGGTTGCGAACCACCGTCCTGGGTCCCGCTCAACCGGATGAAGGCTACGTGCTTGGCCCTCAGGCGTTGACCGTGCATGACGGCATCGTCTGGGTTGTGGCCCAAGACTCCGAACTTCTTGTGGGACTGGATTCAGAGACCATGTCCGAACGCGCCCGGATCAACATTCCGGGCGGACCGCGGGCTGTACTTCCCACAGAAAACA
>Ga0163180_10000738_pt1 | contig 18860 bp, 18 predicted proteins | sample AtlANTMetagenome_2_FD_109647 | JGI IMG/M metagenome (GOLD analysis project Ga0163180, IMG submission 109647) | Marine eukaryotic phytoplankton communities from the Atlantic Ocean - Atlantic ANT 4 Metagenome | ecosystem: Environmental > Aquatic > Marine > Oceanic | place: North Atlantic Ocean...
AACTTCTCGGCTGCAAGTGTCGAAATCGACTTTGTTCCAGCCGGATTCACATCTGGAACGAGTAACTTCCTGAGGTTCATGCCACGAAATAATCGACCCATTAACGACCTTGCACAATGAGCCAACCAAGGTTCCTTTTGGACAGGTCATTTCAGGGTACTTAATGGACGGTTTCGTCTCTGTGACCGCTTCTTTATTGCCCGTCAGTGAGAGTGTCGTTTTCCAACCATTTGCCTTTGACGGCGACTCGGTGATTTTTATCTCAGTATTTTGATTATCAAAAATCCTCAGTGTCGCGTTTCCAGTTTGCATAGTACTGCTGTGCTGTGGAACAAAGCTGAGCGTTTCAGAGCTAAAGCAACCGCGCTCAATGGACCAGCTTTGTTGATGGGTTTCAGCGGATACATGCCGCTCTAACTGACACTGAGTAAGCGTGCTGATCTTTTCGCACACCTGGTAATCCGGTAAATGCTTGGTTTCCGTAAATGGCGTAATCGTCTGAGTAGGCTCACAGGCCTCAAAACTACTTGGCATAAGGTTGGATACCACACACTTTGGATCGCTGGTTTGCAATCCACAGTCATAGGTATCGGTAAAACGAATGCATTTACCTTTATCATTGGTTTCGGCACATTCTGAAGACATGAAGCCACAGGAAGGATTCGCTTCAAGCACTTGGCAGGCCTGATTTTCAATCCCCTTATAGCTTTCGTCATCCACACTCACTTGTACACGCCGACACAAAGGCGATATGCCAGCCACAGGGCTTGGGGCAAAATAGGATTCACAAACTGAAACACCATTGACCACCGTACATCCGTTGGTTGAAGACGGCTGATCCGTGCATTGAATGCTGTAGTCTGAAAACTTCGTCGGGATATCCGCTGCTTGTTCGATACAGGATTGTGGCGACCAACTATCATTCATCACCACTTTGGTTGGATCAAAGCGCACCTTGATGCGTGCATACCCCTCACCACTCCCCGTTACCGATACTCGAATTTTCACCGGCACTTCTAAACCTGGTTCTACCGCTTTTAGCTTGGCAGTGAGATCGGTATTTGGATTGCGCTCCCAACTGGTACTGAGCTCGCAGCGACCTGCCGTTTCAGGTGGAAAGTTATTGTTCGGCCCAGACCAGACTTTCTGATCGCCAAGCCACACTTGCATGTAGTCATCCCATTTGGCGTACTCAAGAACGGCTGAGGTAATCGCATCAGGGTTCACGACTTTGAGTGTGATGGCCTGTTCAAACACTTTACAACTGCCACTCCAGTAGTTGTCGCCAATACGTCCTATCCAAACTTCAAGACACCCCTCACCACAGGAGCGAAGGTTCATCGGCCCTGAAACATGCTCAATGATGCCAGCCGTGTAATCGTGAGTAATAGTGCAACTGTTAACCGCTGTATTGAGCCTGTCGCATTGCTGGTAATTTGGACTGCCTTCACCTTGAGATTCACAGCCTGGGAAGCTTTGCGTCAATAGATTAGGGTCAGTTTGAACCGCATCAGTTAATGCCCAAAGCGGATCATTGACCATATCTGGCCGAGACCTGTCTTTGATTTGCTGTAGCGAACGAAATGCTTCACCCGTAGCGCCACTTTCGGATGCCATGCTCTCTTGGCGCTGTGTCCCCAATTGATTCATACTGGCATCAGAGCCATAAACGCCCGTTAAGACATCCAATGAGCCCTGATCCATACCAGGGAAAAGCTCTTGCAAGTTAATGGACTCATGACCACTGCCATTCGGCACCGACAATGTATTGCCATTGAGTGCGGGCATCGTCCAGTTTTGCAGCAATTGCTTACCTTCCTGTTGTCCGCTTAGGCCGGATTGGCGCTGCACATCAGCGGCCACACCATGTAAGGGCAAGCACGCCATAGTGATTGATAAAATACCCGCTAACACTCGGGTAAAAAGTGTTGGTTTCATGGTTAACCTCCCGAGTTACAGCAGTCTTGCCAGCGCCACAAAATGTAGAGCGCATCTTCACCGGCACCGGGGATCGTTCGCCACTCTCCCCATTTCATGGTGCTTTCACCGATGACATGCGCACTTTCAGTTTCCGGTACGGGGAAGAACATACTCATCTTGTATTGGGATTTCGGCAGCATGGGTTCGATAACAGGTCGGCATAGCGCACTGTTCCCCATTGTTCGCCTAGCAAGACCACGCCTGTGTTGAGCCGCGATTGCTCGCGCCGCTAAATGGCTGGTGTTTTCTGCTAATGAGCCAAAGGCTAAGGTGTGACCAGATAAGGGATAGAGATGGCCCCAACTGCCAGCACACCAAAACAACTGGTCGATGGGTTTACCAAGCGTTGATGAAGCAGCGTCAGCGGTACAAGCAGAGATAGCCAATGGATTGGCAACGGCAGCCGCTTCAGGCTGAGTAAAAAAGGCCAGTTCATCGTTCAGCCATGTTGGGTCCAATTCCGACAAATACATCAAGTCAAAGTCCATGTAACCATCGGCATTGCAATTGCCATCCATGAACAAATCGAGCATGACCAAAAGCGGAAAGGCGTAATAATGGTAATGGTAGAAAGCAAGATCACCGGTGTCGTATTCACCCTCGCCATGACCACCTTGCAGTCGCCTATCACCTAACGGTAAACGAATCCCTCCCAGGGAAGGCGAACAACCCGGCGTTCTGACCAGTTCAATCAGACGCGCTGGCTCCCACATGCTGGTAACAATACCTGGCCTTGGCACGCCTAAGTTGTCTTCACATAAGCAAAACGACTTGTTTGATGCGCCGCTTGGGACATTGCCAGAGCCAAGAGGAAGACCTGCAACCCGGATAGGAAAAATGCATGACCAGCAAACATCCGTCAGCAACTTGCCGGACAATAACCCCGCGTCTGGGCAGGTCAATTCGGCTTTTGCAGGAATAGCTGCGCTTAGGACAAACATGACAACGAGAGTCCGCAACAGACGATACGTATTATTGAGCTTTTTCATGAACAAGCTCCTTTGCTGGAATTTCTTCTATTTCAAACGCGAGTCCCTTTGCTTGAACAAACGATGGGGTGACTTGCAAATCAAAGCGCTGCTTTAGCGAGGCATTGAGAAGGTAAACCGGACTGTCCAATGTCTTTTCGAGCGCATTGAGGCGATTCCAGCCTTGGGCACGGTCGAGCTGCGTAGTGATAAGCGTAATGCGGCGCAGTGTCCTATCTTGGCCCTCAAGCCAATGCGCAACTGCGTCCACTTCTTCAGCGTTCGACGCATTAAACACCACAAGCTGCTGAGTAAACGGCAAGGCTTTTAGCGGGTTAATACGCGTTCCTGCTGGGATCAATGTTCGGCCATTGGCATCCAATAGTGGCCGCTGCATGACGATGGTTGGATCAACCGTTCTTATCCGATACTGCGTGGCTTTGGGTAAATCAGTAAATGTTTGGCGAGACCAGAAACGCTCAATGGCTTTTTTCTTTAACGCGCCCAGGTCAATCGACTGTAAACGCTGCATCGCCACTTGCATCAAATCCGGTTCTAAAATCGAATGAATCGGACCGCGTTTACCCAATGAACCGGTATTGCCTGTTTCAATTTGACGCTGCAACCAGTCCTTGCTGTAAACCCCTAGTGCACTTGCAGTCACCTTGTCATCTTCTATGCGGAAAATGGCAGGCACGCTAGTCACCCGCCAGTGCACAAAGGCTTTCGGATCGATTCGAACCTGAGGAACAGGATCAAGCCCCGTCATCAGGGTATGCCAATCACGGATAGCCGCCCCCAAGGTCTTTCCTTCAGGAATTCCCCGAAACAACACAATAGCGCCGGTAGCACTGGCCTCTTTAAATAGCTGCTTCAGTGACGAATCACCCAATGAGGACGACGCAAATATCAACCATTCATCGCTGTGTTTGAACGACACAGGTTGTTCAACCGGTGCAAAAGGCTCAATAAATTCAGATGAGCCATCCACAGCACTTTGTAAAATGCTGCGGCTCATTTCGACGATCTTTTTGTCTTCGTCAGACAACAGAAAAGGCTCTTGTGCCCAGGACACTTGAACCCAAGACAATGGAGCAACCAACAAAAATAAGAGACATAGTCTTTGCATCATCTACCTCCTACCAAAGCGGCCAAGCGCGACCGACAATCTGCTCGCGCTTAACGGCATTCCAATAGCGGGAGTCGAAACTCGTTGCAGCCTCGCCGGAAAACCAATATTCGTTTTCTTGCAGCGTCAATGAGCGGCTAAATTGTGATTCGGCCACACCAAGACGCTGGGCTAATGCCATGCCGGTAGAGACTTCAGCACCGTTCACCAGCACATGCTCAGGCGTCACATTGACTTCATCCCCAGGCATCCCTGTTAGGCGTTTAAGCATCCGAGTACCGTCGTTATATAACGGAGCGAGTCCTTTTGAGTGGAAGGCATACAAACCATCCTTAACGGGCTCTTTATTCCATAGGTCAATCAGATACACCGTGGTATCAGGCAGGCAGCGCTCTTGCTGGGTATCAATACCTATTCGGTAGCGCATCATGGCGTAGGTGCCTACCAAGGCCATGATTAACGCAAGAACAGTCAACCGGATGAGGTATGGCCGCCAAGGCATTCTTTTACGGAGTATCTGCATGAGACACCTCCTTTGAGCCTACTGGCACAAATACGGAATCATCAGCACCCACCACCGCTTGGGCATCCAGCACGATAAAACCGGCTGTTTTTAACTTTTCAATTTGCTGATTGGTCTGAAGCAACCTGGATTCGATGTCTTGTTCGCTGGCATTGGGGCCCAGTGACAACACCGCCTCCCCAAAATCCACGACTGCAATGGGCGTACTTAACGCCAACTGGCTGTGGATGGGTTCGAGTGTTTTCATTAAGAGCCAGCTGGTCATTAAACCGCTGCCTGCAATAGACAAAGTAATAGAGGCCATAAATGGCCAAAGCGTGGACTTATTCATAGCCTCGCTCCTTCAACAACTGAGAGATAGCACCAGCAACAGAAAGGCCTTTGCGCGTTAACTGTTTAATCGCGTTTACATCTTCTGCACGGGACGAGTACAACAGCTTGTGAAACGGATCGACGATGAGGCGGCCAATCCCGGTGCCCATTTCGGTAATAAAGAAAATTTCTGAATAGACACCCGTGACGGTATGAACCGTTTTCAGGTATTCATAACCGCCTTCACCTAGTGGCAAGCGACCTTCTTTTTTGAGTGCGTTGATGGTTTCAGCTTTTTGGCCAAGCAGGTACATATTGGCCGAGTTTTCAGCGATGGCTTTACCTGTAGGACTGTCATACAAATCGTTGACCGACTGCGTTACCGTTACAGCACTGCCGCCATATTTTCGAAATCGACGATAACCCGTCTCGATGAACTTACCGACATCACCTTGAGTCAGCAGATCCCAGGCTTCGTCAATGAACACAATCTTGCGACGATCCCGCTCACCTAAGTACATCTCTTGTTGGATTTGGTAGATAAGCTGAAGCAACACCACTTGTTGCAGGTGCTTGCGCCCCTTGAGCTCTTCTAACTCCAAAACAGTGAAACGGTTTTTGAAGCGAATATTGTTGTGACCATTAAAGAAGCGGCCATATTCGCCCTGTGTCGTAAACGGATAGAGCTGCTCACCCACGTCTTGCACACGTCGGTCTTCGTGATTTTTCAAGGCCTCTGCCACATCATCAACCAACATGGCACGACCTTTTTTCTCCCACAGTTCACGGGTCTGACGCTTTAGGTTGGCCATCTGAAAATCGGTTAATGACTGCGTAGGTGCGGCCATTGCGGCCAATAACCCAACCAGTACATCCGCTTCTTCGTCATAGTCCTCAACGATTTCAAACGGATTTAAGCAAATGCCACTGTCCCGCCCGAACTGTAAGAACTCACCGTCATAGACTTCACACAGCTTTTCATAAGAGCGGCCAACATCAATCACCCAGCATTGCCCGCCTTCTGATAGGTATGAGGAGATGATTTCGTTCACCAGGAATGACTTACCCGACCCCGATTGCGCCGCGATGCAACAGTTGTAATTACTGCCCGAGTCATAAAGGGATACACTCATGATCTGGCCATTACGGGAAACAAAGTTAATCACTGGCGTGCCCGTGCCTTTCCAATCCGCAAACAAAGGCAGCAAAGGGATTACATGTCGTGTCGCCATGGTCTTGAATCGAAACAAGTCGTTCATCGCCTGGCGGTCGGCACCAAATGGCAAGGCATTAAGGAAAATGGGCAAACAGAAGTACTTGTCTTCCATCAGCTCAAATCCAAGTTCTTTGAAATAGGTTCGAGCATTTGAAACAGAACTGATGGACGCTTCTTCCGTTGGTGAAAACAGCGTCAAAGTCATATTTGCCCGAATAGGACGATCACCTTCTTGCAAGGCTTCAAAAAGAACATCAAATCCCTTTTTCTTGGCTGCAAGCACCGGCACAAACTTGAGCATCGGGCCATAGGCCTGATTGACCGCCCATTGACGCTTCGTCTCTAAACGAGATCGCATGGCCTCAGCTGAAGGAAAGTGAATGGTGACATTCAGCAAAAAGCTGCCGCGTAAACCTCGACTGCCCGTCATCATATCGCCCGCAAAACTTGCGGCATGACCAAACCAGATCCGCTCAGGCAAGCGCTTAAATGATAAGGTTTTAACTCGGTAATCACCCAGCATCAGACCTTGGCTATCCACCTTGATAGCTCGGTCATAATCCAACACTTGCTCCCTAAGTGGTTTATCTGCCTCACTGCGGATTGGTGATGGATTGCGCCAAGAAGCATCTTCTCCCCAGTTAAGCTGCGCACTTAATGCCGCGAGCCAGTTTCGGTCAGTCATCTCCGTGACGCGAAAACCAACCGTTGCCAGCGCTTGCGAGAAAGAAGCCCGAAGCGCGGATGCTCGACTCAACTCACGCTCCGTCGGTATAGGACTTTCCAAAGGCAATTTGCAGGTGACGATCAGTTGAAAGTTGCGTACCTGAGTCTGGGTAGATTCTTCTATCGGTTGAACCGTGCCCCCATCGAGAAAATCCGCACGTTTGCGTATCGACGCCCTGAGCAATGGATCGGATTGACGATGCCGTAAGCCCATCATGCGCTGAAGGTCGGTTTGAATATCAGGCGAGGCGTACAGGCCAAATTGCAGCAAAGTGTCTTTTGGCCAGTCGTTGTTGAGTAGAACATTAACCCTGTCTGCAACAGACTCATCACCACCGGACAATGGGTCACATAGAAAACCAAAGCCAACACTCTGGTCTTCCATGAAAAACAGTTGCTCATCGTCTGAATAGGCTAATACTGGCAACAGCTCAGAATCGCGTTGCCCTGAATACAGAGAGGCTTTCATTAACGCCCCTCCAACCAAGCAGAAAGGTCATAAGGACGGCCTCGGCTGATGCGACCATCATTGGCGACAATGAAAGGCACACCTTGAATGCCCAGGATTTGAGCCGTCACCAAGGTACGCTGCATTGGTTCTAAGTTGCAGGCATCATCCTGTTCTAGGTTACCAATCCGGCCATTGAGCAATGCATCGGTTGCCGCTTTCTTGTCACGCGCACAGCCAAGCTGGCGAACCTGACGCTCTGAATCAGGACCAAGCACTGGCACAGGGAGTATTTGGAAGGTGTATTCTTTGGTTAACGGTAAGGCTTGTTTCAAAAGCTCATGGCAGTGCGGGCATCGTGGGTCAACAAAGACCACCACTTTCTTTTTGCCTTCGCCTAAAGTCAGTGGGTTCAAATCAGCCATTTTTAAGCCAAGGCGACTTAAGTCCAGCGTGTTTCCCGCTTCTCGAATTTCTTCAAGGCTGGTAAGCGGCTTTTTGGACCAGGCATCATAGAGCGTGCCATCAATGACGAACCGGCCACTGTCTGACATGAAAACAATACGGCCATTGCTTTCGACCGCTTTCATACCCGTGACAGGTAAAGAAACCATGCCGTCAATTTTGCCAACGGGCGACACTTCAGACACAGGTTCAGCTTGAACCAATGGAGACAGAGCAAGCGCCAGAATAATTGGAGATAGTTTTCGCATGAGGAGTCCTCGTTAATGTAAATCGAGGCTCCAGTCTATGCAGTTGTCCTATGTGGACTCGGTTAGATAGATTGAAGAAATCGCAATCTAACTAGGGGGCTTATAGCTCGTTGAGGTTTGTTATAAACGAATTACTCAGCGTTTGCGTTAACAAGCCAATCATCAAGTACTTGCTTCAATTTATCTAATTGCTCTTGATGTTTTGCTTGATTCTTTGCCAATTTATTTATGTTCTGCAACTTCCAACGAATCGCTGGCAAGTCTGCTGCATTAGGATAGTCAAACAATGCCCAGTCAGGTTGCCCTCTTTTGAATGACATAAGGAAAGCATGATCCCTTTCTGTGAAATGTTTTTGCAGTTCAATTAACATCATGGGCCTAACAGAGGCTAAGTCTTCGCATTCAACTTTTTCAAAAGTCATTCCGTCAAATTCTGCCTGAAATTTCTCATTCAGAGGCTGCCAGTTTGGCGACATGACTTCATTAATAGGCCGAGGGTGACTTAATGTATAGGTTAAAAAACCCACCAAAATCTCTCTCGAAATCCCTTCACTGCCAAGTAACATACGCACATCAAATAAGTCGCGAGGATGTTGGCGATCCATTGCAGCACACAATTTCCCACCATACAGATCGGGAAGACTGACTACCTGAATCTCAGCATAACCAAACTCGTCTTCAACAGACTCTTTAACTGGCATTATCTCTGCACTATGCAGTGTACCTCTGGCGACGGGCGACACTTCAATTTTGATTGTCGCAACCGGACTTGATACAACGATTCTCAGTTCATCAGCTTTATTATCCTGAAATGCCGCTCTGATATCTGGTTGAGTATTGATTCTGTCTGTAATGCGCTGCAATGCAGCCCTGACATTAACCAAAGCCTCATCTCTTGGTTCAAGTGGAAGATAAGCAAGATCAATATCTACAGATAACCGAGGAAAATCTCTCACAAATAAATTAATGGCGGTGCCACCTTTAAGTGCAAAAACCGTCTCTGTGGCTACCACAGGAAGCATTCTTATGAGCAAGGAAACCTGTTTGTAATATGGGCTGTCTTTATCCATTATGTTGTTCACCTTTTTTGACGCTTAATATCTCTGGCACTGTGATTTGATATCGCTCATCAAAACGTCCTTTTTCGACAACCTGCCGCTTTCCTGCACCCAATTTAATTCTTGTTTCATCTATGCGATTGATCCACTGGTGATCGTAGTATCGACCCAGAAATAGAAATATTCGGTTTGCCTGAACAGAGCTGCTTCGTTCAAGAATATCTTGTACTTTTCTAGGGCTAAGATTGACTAAACCCTGAAATAATTCTGCGACATGCTCAAATGAAATCAGCTTCCCAATCCCGTCTACCACTTCATAGGCAGCAAGTTCTGCACAGCTGACAGTGAGCTCTTTCTCTTTAACCGTGATCCTTTTCAAATCTTTCTCGGGATTCACTTCAAGCTTATGATTTCCACAGTAAAACCAATTCTGATAAGGGAATTCACGAAACCATTTTGGTAAGGACGACTTGTTTTTAACGCAAATCCAAACTTGCTCTTTGTTCAGCTGTAAATAGTGACTCAGTCCTTGGTGAGTTAAGCTGCTCAATCCAGCCAAATGAACTGAAACGCCCAATTGCACATCTAATGCTTGAATGGCATCAACCCAAGTTGGCTTTATATCGCCCTGCGCATTTGGACGATAGTACACACCAGAACTAAGCTTCTTTAGCCAACCGTTCTGCGCGTACTTTTGAGCCAACGAGTAGCTCACGCCGTTTTCAGTCAGCCATTGCTGAAGTACTAGCGCACCAGGAGAAGTATGAGCAACAAGCCAGTTTATTTTAGATGACATTTTAACACCCAAAGTATGAATATCACGAACAGTATAAACCATATAGTTTATTACGATAGGAATTTTAACACTTTAGGTATTAATATACCAAATACTGTAAACCAAGTTCGTTAATGTGGCGTCGCTGAAATGAAAAGGCCTACACAACATCACCAATAACCCGATGTTGTGTAGACCTAAGTTTGATTGCCTTAAGTGAACTGCCTACTGTGGTTCACATTCAGGTGCCCAGTAAAACGGCGCTAATTGCTGGAACTGTTGTGCCAATGACTTCTTGAGTGCTGGCAACAACAGGTAAAGTTGCAGACATAACACTTTCAACGACTGTTGGCGTATTGTAGAGACCCATACCGCCACCAATGCCCAAGGCAAAAGCCATCAAGCTTTGGCGAGCGATACCGCCCACAATACCCACCAGTACCATGGCTCCCGCTACGATCCGTCCCAAAGTACCTTGGGTCCAATCTTTTAGGGTATCCCACACATCAGTGAAAGCATCACCACCGGTGCCCGCAAATGAGGGCTCCGAAATCATTAACGCCATTAAACCAAGCGCACCAATGGTCATTAGGCGCTGAGTCTGAATGCTGCGAACTGCATTTGTCATTCGTTAGTTTCTCCGTAGATACTCAAGTTATCGCGCTTACCATCAGCTCCCGCTGAGGCTGAATCGCTTTGAGTCTGAAGTGGACGTAGCACTGGCGAAACCGTTCGAGGTGCTGACACCCCAATATCCCACCGGCGCGGTTCAATTTCGGTAAACACGTAGCTGGATAAATTCAGATCTCCACGGTCATCCTCCCAAGGCGCAATCCAAATTCGCATCACCCTTGAAGGAATGCGAATAGGTGCAGATTGCTGCGTCTCAGGTAATGCTGGATGGCTCAGCAGTCCTGTCTCTAAATCAGATTGTGAATACCCAGAGGGAGAACCAATTCGAGTCGCCACAGCATCAATCGTCTTGGGTGCAGCGCCATTACTAGTAAGCTCATAGACTTCACGAGCGGATAAACAGCGCACACCGTCAGGCATACCTGGGCATCCATATTCACTACTCCCAAGACCCAATGAACTACAGCCAGACAATAAGGTTGAGCCGACTGCCAATAAAAGTAATCCAGCTTTAGACCACTGTTTTGACTGGTGCTTTGGGTTGTTCTGCATTGCTGTCGTCATGGTTAACTCTCCTCTGGATACACATCTTATTGTCTGAAACGGACTTCGATCGGTTAGCAACATGCAGGATTTTTTCATCTTCTTGCACCTCCCCCTTGCGAAGCGGCTAATGACAAAGAGGCCCCACGAGTGACTATGACTTCAATTTTCCTTGCAGCGTCTACCTCTATGACTGGGAACATATTTTCAGCCATGTCCAAATAGAACTTGGCCACTCGATCCAATGCTTTACCTGTGCCTTTAATCGCAGCGCCTTGTAATGCTTCTTGGCTCATGACTTGCTGGTACAGCTGAGTATCACCGGCATTACCCGTCTGAATCGTCGGAACAGGATTTACATCAAATGCGCCAGCCAAGCCCTGAAGGAATCCGGCCATCATCGATTTGGCCACCAGCTGGCCTTGTTTCGACACTAATCGGCCACGAATACCGGCTTTGCCATCTTCACCCACAGCATAAGAATCCAGTCGCGTTTCAATGACGCCACCATCTTCTCTCACACATGAAATGGTCTCGCCTCGCAAATAAGCACGCTCAGAGCTCAAATCACCGTAACCTGCGGCGATCAAGAAACACTCTTTGATATCCGCTCTAAATCGGTTAGGTAAAATGGCTTCCTTTTGAATTCTCAGCAATGCAGGAAAAGGCTCGCGTCTTGCGGACTCGTGAGTAGGAGCATCCAAACCGGTGATCAAAGTACCTGAGATGATGCTGCCCGCCGGTAGATACAAAGGCGGCGCTTCTTGCACAACAACCTCTGGTTCAGCAACCACTTCAGGCTCAATCATACGAATCGTGATTGGCGGCAATGGAACATCTCGTGCTCGTGTACCGTGGCCATTGGCTGGCTGCTGATAGAGCGGATCAGGCAGCGGCGCATTGGCAAAATAGTCGTCTGGGTTAGACGGCAGAGGCTTTTCGTCTTTGGGTAATTCCATGGCAGATAAAGGCACTTCAAAACGGCTATTTGTGCCTTCAACTGCTGCATCACCTCCTGCGCGAACATCATCAAGTTCCGCTCTAAGGCGGGCCAGCTCCGCATTGACCTCACTTGGTATAGAAGGCGAACCTGGGCTTAGCCGTCCTGAATCGACGTCGCGACGCAAGCGCTCAACTTCACGACGTAACTGTTCATTGCGCTCACTAAGTAGTTTTACGTTCGCAGCCAAACTATCGACCCCAACATCACGAGTATTGGTATCCGTAAGAATGTGCCGGATCGTTTCCTGTCGGTTCCGACTGCTCGCGCCATCGTCAGGATTAGGTGAAAACACCATCACCATAAGAATGAGACCACCAGCAATACCAGCAACCGATAGGCCCCGCTTCATGTTCGGGCTCATTTGCTCCCATTGTGCTTTCATCGTTATTCACCTCCCACAAGAAGCGAAGGTCGCTGACTTTCCACCGCTTCTTCACGATGATTGCGAACAACCACATACAACTCAGTCTTTTCACCCGGCAACAAGATATTGCGAGGCCAGTAGGCGCTTGCCACTATATCTGGTGCATGACAGGCTATTTCACTGGCTTCTATCGGCCCATCGGCAAAGCTTTCAACCAGTCCTACATAGACGGTGAAGTAATGTCCCGTCACAATTTGCCCCTGCTTAAAACCAAACTTTAAGCCAGGCTGAAAACATTTCGGGCTTGTGTCAGTTTGGCCAGCTAAACGGATGTCATAGCCTTGTGGTAACTCATTTAGTGCAAGGCGTCTGAGTAAATCACGTAAGCTATCGACGTATGGCTGAGCCGTTTCCCAAGTGGCGGCTTTTCGGTTCACGACGCCCTTAATAGGCCACTGCTGACCATCAATAGCTAAGGTGATTTCACGCGGTGGAATACGACGAGGTACTAAGGTGACAGATAATGCGGGCGCTTCCTGACCAGGCGGAGTGATGTAAAGTGAAACCGGTGATTCTTTGTCCGTGGCCACATATACAACATTCCCCTTGATTTGCGTCTGAGCATCACTGGTTGTTCTCACCTGAGGCGATTCAAACGGCGTCACAATCCGATTCAGATGGCCAAGAGCTACAGGGATCAGTTCATTAACCCCCGGTGTCATCAGTAGCGTTGTTGGCACATCCGTTGAAACCGTATTGGTTTGAACCGGTGGATTTGCAGTAGCAGACTGCTTCATCACACTGGCTGGCACAATCGGCAATTCCACGTCTGCATACGACGCTTGAGATAACAGGACGCCACTCAAGCTCATTGCGATTAAGCTTGGTGTCATCCATCGACTAATTTTGGTTCGCATCATTCACCCTCCGGTTTTGCTCTTGGGTCAACTTTTCACGAACGCGCTTCGTTCTAGCTTGCCCCTCATAGGTATCCATCCAACTGAGCTTTGGACGGTATTGCTCAATATCGATCTCAAACTCATAGGTGCGAGTTTGGCGCTGTTCATCTCCAGATGGCCCAGAAACCAAGGAATAACCGGTCACAAAGACATGGCCGGTTTCATACTCATACTCCACTTGTCTGGGTTGGAATTTGAGCGTGACTCGGTCTTCGCGGATTTGTCTTGCCTGAATCTCCAGTGCATCGACCACTTGCTGGTACACCGCTGGAGAAAGTAGCGGCTCAATGGCAACCCGGATGAAAGACACATTACCCGGTGTCACGTTGCCCATAAGCTCAGCCAGGTAGAGTCCCCAGGATTCCAGGTAAGGTTGAGTGGCTTGGTTTCGTGACACTTCAGCCGTTTCAGACAAGGTTGGTGGTTGAATGGCCACTACGGTATTGCGAGAAAATGCCGCTACCGCAAGCAGCAAATTAGATAGCACCAGCACTGCAATCAGGAACCGCTGCCATCGGTTCTCTAATTGCGTGCCTTGCCATGATTTTAAAAACACGTCGAACTTCACGGCAGATAGCTCCTGATAAATGGGTTAGGGATCGTCTTGGCCTTGGTTGGCAACAGTCCGGCCCAGTAGATGGCGTGGAGAATAAAACCATCTGGGCGACCATCACGAAAACGCCGATAGAGCTTGGTTGTCACCAACCCCAACAGGCATAAAACCAAGGCATTACCGGTAAAAATGCCGATCACTAGCCCCAACAGAATGGGAGCCATCTCATCGGCACTCCAAAGCAGGAAGTGCGGCGGGTCATCGATATAGGACGGAATACTCACAGGTTCCATAGTCACTCCTCGTTGTTTGAATTGAGAAGTGAAGAATGCCTCGGGATTGGCAGCTTCAGTGGTCAGCTAGATGCCGAATTCTTGAAGGTTTTGAGGGTTCTGCTAAGACAATACTAACAATTGATCTTTTTGATGCGGTTGATATGATGGGGATATTGGTCGTGTCGAGACCAGCTGCCCACTTTAGCAAACCCGGACGGGACGACATGCATATCAAATTTATTTTTTGCTTAGGTTTTTTCTGCGACCTCGGCAGTGGGCACCGTATTCGCTAATAGGAGAAACTCAATGCAAATTACTAAAATCATTTCCTCTGCCACGGTTGAACGTTTAAAGCAAAAAGCACGAAAGCTTAAACGTGAAACATCCATTACACACACTGAAGCACTCGATGAAATTGCAGTTTCTGCTGGTTTTAATCATTGGCATCAGGTTGTACAAGCTAATGACGCACTGAAACCATCAGAAGTGGCATTATCTTCAGGATGTGTCATGGCTTTTGATGTCAAAGATGGTATGGATGTCGATACCAGTGATGGGGTTTTAATTGAAGACCACTTCTTGGAGATGCTCACTGAAAAGCAGCTATTTGAAATTTATGCCAATTCCCCTGATGAGGACGACGAACAAAACAGGCCGCTAAAAGAAACGCTATCGGATTCAGAGCTTCATGAGTATTTTCGAGATGATTGCTCATTCATGTACTTCCGTCTTGCCGAGCCTCATGCAAACAAACCGTTAAAAGAAGTATTGGCTCTTATACGACAGTACTCTTTTTGGATGCCTCAATATATTTGGCTTCAAGGCCACCTTATTGATACTTATCATTTGCCAGCGGAAGACGAGAATGGCAATACCGTAGGCGTAAGGTTTTAGCTCTACAAGATGAGGCCTCATGGGCCTCATATCTTCTTCTGCAAGTGGCTTAACGCCAACCCTGCCATCAATGCCAAGCCTATGATCAGCGACGGTAACACCTCTGGAGGAATGGCCAGCGGGGCGAACAATCCCATAAACAGCAAGATGACGCCTGAGCCCAAGATGATCATGCTGTAGCGGTGAATGATAGGGCTCGAAAAATCAAAGGTTGTCTTCTTGATCTTCCAGGTCATCAAACCGTCCCACAACGCCGGTAACATGAGAATAAGCGCAAAGGGCAACCAGACCATCAGTAAAGCAAATCGAGTGAACACTTGGTACAACACATCAAAAAATGCCTGAATACGGTCTTCTACCCAGACAAACCAAAAGCCTCCCATGTTCTCCATCCCTTTAGAGCGTAGTCGCTGCTCTTCAGTGGGGATTAGAAAATCACGCACAGATTGCTCCATCTGCGTATCCACAACCCATGACTGATACCAGCGATGGCTAGTTTGACCAATCCAATAGCTTGTTTGTGCGCCCAATTGGTTTTGGATCATCTGCTTCTCTTTACTGATGACCCGGCCAGTCCAATCACCGGGCACTAAAACGCCAATGGCAATAATCTCCAGCATCAGCGCCAGACACAGCAGCCAAACCGACTTATGCTTGCTCATGCCAAACATCCTCTTCTACTCGGGCCAGCATGGCTGCAACGGTTGGCGTCATAATCCGGGCTTTAATCACTTGTTGAAGCCGCTTTGTCGATGTACGGCCACTAACATAACGCACATCAATACGTCCTTCAGCCAAATACGCCATCCGATTTGGACGATTACGAATCCAGGTGTGGAAATACACACCATCCACGGCGGCCCACTCGAAATGGTCAGGATCACGCAGGCGAATCCCAGTTAAAGCACTGGCAGCAGTCCAGGTAAGCGCCTCAATGAAATGCCACAGGCGTACACTGTCATCATCACAACTGACTTCTTCATAACTGCCCAAGCCATTACACAGACACAAATCAAAGATGGAATGGCCATCTAAAGTGAGCGCATCCGTTAAGTAGTCCGCTAAACAGTGTACTGAAGCCAAAGCATGAGGCCAGTCGGTTTCAAGCAGTCTTAAGGCTTCCTTGAACTGAGGGTTATGTTGCTGCCACTGAGCGAGCATTTCTTTACTGGTAAGTGTTGTCATTTTCAGACAGACAGAATGATGCATACAGACTCCTTATGCTGCCTGTGTAGAGCTGGTTAAAATAGGAATGCGGCCTTTGATCACGCGGCCACCTGAAAGCTTGGCGATGTACTCCAGGTTGGGAAGCTGGCCTAATAACTGCGGTGGAAACATATCGCCTTCTTCCTCCATCAAGCGTTCACCATGATTGCCGGTAAACAACGCGGGGCTGTCCGAGTTGGACGACATACCTTGAGTTTGCATGATGTACTGCAACCGAGTCTTAGGCAGATTGTCGGTAATGTACTGCTGCGTTTCGGCATCCATCACCCGAAGAGCTATCAGGTTGTTGATGTTACCTAACACCTGGCGTGCCTTAGCTTCACTGCCTGTACGAGCTGCAAAGTCAGCAAAGGTCTGAGTAGCAATCACACAACGCATTTTTGCGCCACGGCCTTTGTTGAGCAGTTGAATGAAGGGATCGTTGACGACTTCAGCCGCCTCATCGATGAAGATATTTACAGGACGATTTTCAACACCATAGTTATAGCGATCACCGGCCACAGCAGTGAGATCGGATAAAAGCAACGAACCAATGGCGCTGCCAACCATGGCGTCGGTCAATGAATCCAAGCCGATATACGCCACTTGGGCATTGTTGATAATACGGCCAGAATCCGTAATTAACCGGCTGTCATCCACGTCGTTTGCAATCGGTGATAACAGTGGACCTAGTTCACTTGAGGTGAGCATATTGAGCACCGGCATCAGTGAAGCTACCATCTTGGAATAGTGGGTTCTATCATGCTCAAACATGCTCAAAAGGCCTTCCAAATCGGTATTGGCGGCAATGGGCTGAATGCGTTCGTAGTAAAAAATCAGCATCGCCATGGCTTGTTTAGCCAAGGTATTGGCCTTTTCAGTAAAGCGTTTAACCTCCACACTAAAGTTCGGATACACCTGCTCCCCCCAGGCTGTGACGGCTTTTACTACCAAGCCTTCTGGGCCACCTTCCAAGAATCGTCTCAGTGTTTTCAGATCAGGACGCTGTGACGTAAGCAACAAACCTTGCACTATGTTATTCAGTGCCATTTGGCCAAAGGCTTTAAATGGATCAGCACCGGTTTCAGATGGGATTAATGCCGCAATTCGGCTGGCAATTTCAGTGCCCCGGTTAAAGTTTCTAAGGGGATTAAGACGTACTGAATGCTCTGGAAAACCCGGATGAAAATACACAAAGCGCTCAGGACTACCGGCGGCAATACAGGCTCTCTGTGCATTATCCTTAAGTTCTTTGTCTCCCTTGGGGTCAATAATAATCACGGCTTCATTGCGCAAAATGGCCTGGGTGATCATCGCATCAAAGCATCGGGTTTTTCCGGCACCGGTCGTACCGACAATTAAGGTGTGCCCCTCAGTGTGACCAACTGGCTGGTACACATCTTCATCTTTGGGCTCGACACCATGAATCCAGGTCGAACCCATTTGGCTATTCTTTCGATAAGAGGCGTGACCTCGGTTAAGCAAGGTTTGCTTATCCCGCTTTAGGATTTCATAAGCGCGTTGGGCATGGCGTTGGTCCCACTCAAAGCCATACCCTAACCACAATTCATCAGGATGTTTTGCCATCACCTTTTGCAAATGCGAAAGCTCCATAAAAGCCAAAGGTTTGCCTTTTAGCCCCTTCTGCAACTTATGAAGACGGTAAGCCTCAGGCAGGCGATACAACGCCATGCCCGAGGAAATCCCTGTCATCCACCAAAATGGCTCAGGTGGTAGCTCAGTCAGCATTTCTGCGGCAATTGCCCCAGTTGCACCAACCAGCCAACCTGCTGCTGCCATGGCTTCATAGTTCGTGCGCCAAGGCATCTCATATGCGTTTTCTTTCATTCATGCTCCGCAAAATAACCGTTTACAATCCGCTTAACTTCAAATGGATTAACGTTTAGCGTGAGCGGTAAACAGAACCGTTTCCCCCTCATCAAACTGGCATTGGTCACTGGCCGAGATCCCCCGAAACAGCTGTCCGGCTGGAATGCCATGCGCATTGGCGACTCGGCGTAAGGTTTGAATCGTGACGCGAATACCATCGGCACTATGATCCACGTCTGGGTAATCGCCATCGGTCAGTAAGATGGGCAAATCTTTCACAAAATTAACCATCTGTTGGCGCTGCGCGTGTTTGGGGTCTGTACTTGAGTTCGCATTGGGCGCAATCGGCTTTTGCTTACGCTCCGCTCTTGTGGAGGGCTCTTTTGCTTGGGCATTGGTTGTCTCTGTTCGACTAGGATGCTGTGAAGCCTCTTCGTTCTGAATTGCTGCCGCCGGTTCTTCGTCTTGTTTGGAGATGTCAATCAGTGCAGTAAGCCCTTTAGAAATCGATACTTTCAGCAGCAACCCTTGCTCCTGAACGCCATCATTCGTAGTCACAGTTCTGGCCTTACGTGTCGGGTTTGCAGGATCTAGTTCAAGCCAATCTAATTGACTGAGTTCAGCAAGCAGTTTTCGAGGAGCACACCAATGTCTTACGGCATCGGGATAGCGGATCAGTATCTGTTCACCAACCACAACCAACGCGCTGCTGGCCCCTGGGAGCCACGCCAATGATTCAGGGAGATTCAATG
>Ga0163180_10000739_pt1 | contig 18849 bp, 19 predicted proteins | sample AtlANTMetagenome_2_FD_109647 | JGI IMG/M metagenome (GOLD analysis project Ga0163180, IMG submission 109647) | Marine eukaryotic phytoplankton communities from the Atlantic Ocean - Atlantic ANT 4 Metagenome | ecosystem: Environmental > Aquatic > Marine > Oceanic | place: North Atlantic Ocean...
CAAAATCAAGATTAAAAGAAATCATTAAAGAAGAATTAAGCTTAATGGATTCTTCGAAAGAACAAGCTTTGGAAGAAGGTCTATTGGATAATGCAATCCAAAGGCTAAGGGCAGCAGTAGCTCAGGTTCCAGAAGAAGATAGAGAAGAGCTTCAAGATGTATTGGCATCAATCGCTCAATTAGGTGATCGAGCACCCGATGCTCTTAAGGCTGCAGCACACGCTAAAACTGGCCTTACACCTGATAAGCCCACATCTCCTGGTGTTAGATACACTGAGGAAATTGATGAATCGGATATGATAGGCGAAGAAATAAATGAAGATAACTAAAGCTAGACTTTCTCAAATTATTAGAGAAGAATTAAAAGAAACTATTGGTCCGTTTTCTATCGCTACCGGCTTTAACCCGGAACCTGAAGGATTAGGACCATCAGATCTTATGGACACTTCAGAAGAAGATCCGGATGCAATTTATAACAACGTTAAAGTAGCGTCTAGAATTTTAGAAGAACTTCCGCTGGACGTATTACCAGAACATGTTGTCGATGCAGCGCAAAATCTTCGCGATGCTCTTGTTGCTTTAGAGGAGCAGGGCTACGGAAGCAAAGTAGGCTCGCATGACGACGCTGTTCCAAATTTTCCAACTCCGAGTTGGGCACAGGATAAAGAGGAATCTAAACCAATATTGACTAGAGACGCGGGACCAACAGGCTATTAAAAAAAAGCTTGACTTGATCCTTTTAGTTTGCTAGAATGTATTGTGGCTCGTAATGAGTAGATATATAGGATAAGAGTATGCGCATTGCCCATCTGGCAGATGTTCACATTCGGAAATTAAAGTATCATACTGAATACAAAGTTGTGTTCAAACAACTGTATGAGATTTTAAAGAAAGAAGAAGTTGATAACATCGTTATATGTGGTGACTTAGTTCACACAAAAACCGACATGAGTCCAGAGATGATCAGTATGGTCAGCTGGTTTCTGTCTTCATTGGCTGATATAGCCCCGACAGTTGTAATTCTTGGTAATCACGACGGAAACTTGAAAAACAGTGGTCGTCTCGATGCTTTGACGCCAATTGTTCGTTCGCTTGATCATCCCGATCTATATCTATTGAAAGACTCGCAAGAGATGAAGCTTAAAGACGGCTTCTATTTTAACGTGCTTTCTGTATTTGATAGAGATAATTGGGTTAAGCCGTCAAACAAAGATGCAGTTAATATTGCACTATATCACGGCTCTATTACCAGTTCCAAAACAGATATTGGTTGGTCTCTAGAACATGCAGACGATGAGATTTCTATTTTTAGAGATTTTGATTTTGCTTTTCTTGGAGATATTCACAAAACAAACCAAGCATTAGATCCGGAAGGCCGAGTTAGATATCCAGGTTCTACTATTCAGCAGAATCACGGCGAGACTAATGATAAAGGGTTCTTGATTTGGGATATTAAAGACAAAGAAGAGTTTACGGTTAAGCATATCCCAATTTCTAATCCAAAGCCGTTTGTCACTATCGAGTTGACAAAGAAAGGCAGGATGCCTAAAAACACCTCTCCACCGGAAGGAGCGAGGCTGAGACTGGTATCGACTAGTAACTTGTCTTTGGATGCCGTTAGAAAGGCAATAGACGTGGCTAAGCACAAGTTTAAGCCGGAGGCTATTACTTACCTTAGCAGAGCAGAAGATAACGCTAGCGTTTCTGAATTAACAAAAGATCTAGAGCAGGAAGATTTAAGAAATTTAAAAACTCAAGAAAAACTTATTTCTGCTTATCTAGAGCAATATGAAGTTACAGAAGAATTGTTAGATACCATTTATGATCTTAATAAAAGATACAATACTTTAGCTGAACAAGAAGAGGACGTTGCCAGAAATGTTAACTGGCGGTTAAGAAAAGCAAAGTGGGATAACCTTTTTAATTATGGTTGTGATAACGAACTAGACTTTGCTAATTCTCACGGAATCTTAGGTATTTTTGGAAAGAACTATTCTGGAAAATCTAGCATTGTAGATAGCATTCTTTATACTTTGTATAATTCGACTTCAAAAAATGTAAGAAAAAATCTTAATTTTATTAACCAAAATAAAGAGTCATGTGTTGGAGAAGTACAAATTGATGTTGGCCACAATACTTATTTGGTTGAAAGAACATCTGAAAAATATACTAAAAAGCTTAAAGGCGAAGTTACTCTTGAGGCAAAGACTGACGTTAATTTTGTTAAACGTAATAATGCAACAGGAGAAGAAGAGTCTCTGAATGGCTTAAGTCGCATGGATACCGATAAGAATATTAAGAAGGTTTTTGGCACTCTCGAAGATTTTCTTATGACATCAATGGCTAGCCAGCTTGGATCATTATCTTTTATTAATGAAGGTTCGACACGGCGCAAAGAGATTCTCGCTAAATTCCTAGACTTAGAGTTGTTTGAAAAGAAATTTAAGATAGCAAAAGAGGAGGCTTCTGAGATCCGCGCTGCACTTAAAAGACTAGAACATCTTGATTTTAAAGAAGATATTAAGTTAGCTAATGAAGAATTAGCAATGAACGAAATTATTGCTGAGAGAAAAAGAAAAGAATGTGATTCTCTAAGCAAAGATATAGAAATATTAGCAGAGAAGCTAAATGAACTTAACTCTGTAATTGATTCTATTCCAGCAGAAATAATTGATATCAATTTTGTTAATCAAGAAATAAACAAGCAAGAAAAAACTCTGCAGGATATTAAAGAGCAAAGTACAAAGTTTAATGAAGGTTTGCAAGATAGCAGCGATTTACTTTTGAGGATACAAGAGTTTATTGGTAGCTTTGATTATAATTCTTATGAAGAGAAAGCCGAGTTAGTAAAAGAAAATACAACTAAGATTTCAGAATTTGAACAAGAGCTAAAAGTTCTTGAAATGAATTTAAATCACCATGGTGAAAAAATTAAACTTCTTGATGAAGTACCATGTGGTGATAAATTTCCTAGCTGTAAGTTTATTAAAGACGCTTATGATTCTAAAAATGAAATTGGAGAGCTAAAAGTTTCAATTAAAGATTTAAGCATATCAAAAAATGATGTGGAGGCTGAAGTTTTAGAGCTAGACCCAAATAAAATTAATGATTACTTAGAGAAATATGACAAACTTTTGGAAAGGAAGAATGAAATCCAGCGCTCTGTCAACAATGCTAAATTAATGATAGAGAAAAACAAGACTAGATTTCTTAAAACACAAAACTCTCTAAAAGAATTAAACGATAAAAGAGAAACTTATAATGATAATAGAGAAGCTATAGAAAACCTTGAAGAGCTTAACAGGCAGAAAGAGCATCTATTTAACAAGCATGTAGAATCAAAAAATAGATTTGAAAATTGTAATGAAGAAACTCTAGAGCTTTATAAAATTCATGGTTCCTTGGAACAAAGGGTAAAAAACTTAAAACGTCATGAGCAAGATTTTAAAGATCTTCAAAACGAATATTCTTGTATTGATTTGTTTCTAAGATGCATGCACAGTAATGGCATATCATATGATGTCATTAAAAAGAAGCTTCCCGTTATTAACGAAGAGATATCAAAGATTCTTACGAATATCGCAGAATTTGAAATCTTCTTTGAAGAGGATGGCAAAAAGCTAGATATCCAAATTAAACATCCGCGTCACGATCCCCGTCCTATCGAAATGGGTTCCGGAGCAGAAAAAACTATTGCTGCAATGGCAATCCGATTGGCGCTGTTGAATGTCTCGACTCTTCCAAAATCTGATATATTCATTCTTGATGAGCCAGGAACGGCTCTTGATGAGGATAATATGGAAGGCTTTGTTAGAATGCTGGACATGATTAAGATACAGTTTAAAACGGTTGTGCTAATTTCGCACCTAGACTCGTTGAAAGATTGTGTCGATTCTCAGCTTATTATTGAGAAAAAGGACGGATATGCTTATGTTAGTTTCTAATTATATAACAAGGAGGTTTATGTTATGAGTGAAGAGACAAAAGCGTTTTTAGATAAAGCGTTGTCAAAATTGACAAGTAGAAAATTGTTGGTCTGGTTGACCGCTACAGGGCTAGCTTTGGCTAGCAGCGTTACCTCTGAAGATTGGGTAGCCGTTTCTTTGGTCTATATTGGATCCGAGGCAGCAGTTGATCTTGCTTCTGTCTGGAGGCATGGACGGTGACGTGGCCGGCTGTAAAACTAACAGCTAAGAAAAGCTGGGTCATACTGAAAAATTATTGGTATGTCCCAGCAATTCTTATTTACACTATTATTATGTGGATTGTTTTCAGAAAAGACAACAGCCGTTTAATAAAAATGTTTGATATAGCTGACAAAAAATATAAAGAAGAGATTGATGTTTTAAACAAAGCTCATCAAAAAGAAATTGAAGAGAGAAATAAAATCATTCAAGAACACAGAGCTATATTAGAAAGCATTGAAAAAGAATATGATGTTAAAGTCGAAGAATTAGAAAAGAGAAAAAAGAAAGAGCTAGACAAGGTTGTTCGTGAGAATAAAGAAGACCCAGAAAAACTAGCAGAAGAGATGAGCAGGCTATTTGGAGTTAAAAATGTCTAAAAGAATATTATCGTTATTTATGGCTATAGTCATGGCCACAGCGCCTACTATCGTATTGGCAGAGGAAGCTGAACAAGAAGGCCAATTAACAACCATAAATAAAGGCGAAGAGGCTCCGTACTCTGGAATACTTTTAGATTCTATTGCTGCAGCAAAAATAAATATTGATAAGAAGTATTCTTTGCTAAAGTATGATCTTGAGTTAGATTTAGAAATTAAAAAACTAAAAGCGCAATACGATCTACAGTTGGGAACTCTGCAAGCACAGCATGATTCTCTTGAAGATAAACATATTTCTTTGTTAAAAATAAAGAACGACGAGATAGATAGATTAAGGGACATAGTAAAAGATAATCCAAACGATCACAATCATTGGTGGCTAGCCGGCGGAGTAGTTGCTGGTATTGTAACATCAATAGCTATATTTTATGCAGCAGTAGAAATTAAGGAAAATGAATAAATGGGAAGAGGTCGCGTCAGAAGAGGTCAAAGAGCTATAGCAAAAAGGCAAACTACACCGGAAACAGAAACGATCTTTAAAACTGTTGTAGTAGATGGACAAAGCAATGTTATAGCAGACCAAAAAGCTGATAGACTAACATTAGACGAAGGCGCGAATATTGTTTTAACCACAAATGCTTCGACCGACACCATAACGATCACTGGCAACGTTACTTATGCACATAAAAATTACTTGCTTATTGGTTATGAAAACTCTGGAGCGTCTGATACTTCTGATTTAGGTCTTATCTTTAAAAGAGGTGGCGTCAACAATCAAGCTTTAGTTTGGGATGAGAGTGATGATCAATTTGCTTTTATCGAGACAACCTCAAATCAAAGCACCACAGGTGTGGTAAATATATCTGCTTATTCACCAGTAAAAGCTTTAACTTATATAACTCCAAGTTCTAGAAGACTAAAAGAAAATATCGTTGTAATAGATAATGCGGTAAACAAGCTAAAAAAATTAAGAGGCGTTTATTTTGATTGGAAAGAATCTGGCAAAAGAGATATAGGATTTATCGCAGAGGAAGTAGGAAAGATAATTCCAGAAGTTGTTACTTACGAGGACGAAGAGAATGCTTCAGGTCTCGATTATTCTAGATTAACTTGCTTATTGTTGGAATCTATTAAAGAACAACAAATAACAATTGAAAAACAAGATAAACATATAAGCTTTTTGTATAAATTTTTAAAGTTAAATAAATCAACAAAACCATAGATTTACGTCTCTAAACAAACTTTTTTTAGTATATTCTTAGTTTTTTATTTAATGCTTTTCCTTTGTAAAGGTCTACTTAACTTGGGCAGGATAATTTTGTCTTGTCCATAATTTTGTAAACCATATAATAGGGGGAAAATATTTATGGGACATTCATTACTAGACGGAAAGCCAACTGCAGCGCAGTTTGGTGGAAGCGTCTTACAGTTAAACATAACTTCAAGTCGTTATGACGCGGAAACAAATGCTGCTTCGGATCAAGTTGGTGCGCTGCAAGCTTCTGGTTCTGTTATTCGACTTTTTGCTTCTGGCTCCGATCTGGAAACCAGCAGCCTCACAACCAATGGCCTTACAGCTAGTCTTTACTTTCTAAAGCCATCAACTGACAACCTTGAGTTATCAAAACCAGCTCGTGTTCTCGGACACAATATTGACGAGACTATTAGCGGTGGTTGGACATACTCAAGCACGCTAACTGCTCAAGGTCTTGCCAATCTTGACGGCGGTATCGAAATTGACAACAGTGGCAACAAGTTCACTGTTAGTACTGCTGGTGCCGTGATGGCCGCAGGTCTTTCTAACCTTGACGGCGGTATCGAAATTGACAACAGTGGCAACAAATTCACTGTTAGCACTGCCGGCGTAGTTGTTGCTGCCGGTAAAGTTACTGGCGACGAGTTCGCTACTGATGGCAACGAGTTCACTGTTAGCACTGCTGGCGCAATTGTCGCAGCCTCTGCCGACATTGACGATGTACAGATTAATGGTGCTACAATTGGCCACACCAATGACACTAGCTTGATTACTCTTGCTAATAACACAGTAACTTTCGGTTCAGATGACGATGTTAACATCTCTAAAACTTCCGGTCTACAGCTTGGAGGAGCTGCTGTTACTTCAACTGCTGCTGAACTCAACTTGCTTGATGAAGCCGTTGCCAATACCGTTGTAAACAGCAAAGCTGTGATCTACGGTTCATCTGGTGAAATCAAAGGTGGAACTATTTCTGGTTCTGCTTTGAATATTCCGCAAGGCACTCTTTCCTTCAATGGACAAGCAGTTTCGGCAGAAGCCAGTGAACTCAACTTGCTTGATGGTTCTTCTGCTGGTACTGTCGTTGCATCCAAAGCGGCTATTTATAGCGCTGGCGGTGCTCTAACAGCTTCTTCGTTTACTGCTGGTACTGTCGAAGCTACTTATGCGCAAATTGATCATCTTGACGTCAACACAATTAACAGTGTTACCAAGACAGTCAACACACTAGAAGTTGCTGACAAGTACATCGTACTTGCTTCCGGTTCAACTGGCGGCAACGTCAATGGTGCTGGTATTGCTTTCGGTGGTCACGGATCAGGCGACGGCATGGAAGGCCCAACTGCTGCTGCAGCTACTTTCTCATATGATGACACAGTGAAAGCTCTAGTTGCTTCCGGTTCGTCTAACATGGGAATCCATCTTTCGGCATCTGGCGATTTCATGGGAACTGGCGTTAAAGTTGCTGGACGTATCTTTGGTAGTACACTCAGCTTGAACGCTGGCTCTAACGAAATTACTGCTGCTGAACTTAACGTTCTCGACGCCGTGACTCCCGGTACTGCTGTTGCTTCTAAAGCTGTTGTTCTTGATAGTAACAAGGATATCGGAACTATCCGTAACCTTACCATCGACGGTGTATTCACCGATGGCAACTATACCTTTGACACTAGCGGAAACGTTACTGGCTTAGGAACTGTTGGTTGTGGTGCAATTACATCGACTGGCAACTTTTCCGCGGTCGGCACCATAACGGGTGATACCTCGCTTACCTTGGACTCCACCACAATTACTACCGCTGAAATTGGCGTTCTCGACACTGTTACCCCTGGTACTGCTGCTGCTTCTAAGGCAATGGTTCTAGACTCTGATGCTGATATCTCCGGAGGTCGTAACCTTACGATTTCTGGTGAACTTGATGCTGCTACTCTAGATATTTCTAGCACTGGCGACGTCGCGGGTACTCTTACTTGTAGTAGAGCCTCCGGAACCGGCCTTGCTGTTACGTCAAACGCTACTATTAGTGGCGACCTTGATGTTGACGGCACAACCAATCTTGACGCTGTTGACATTGACGGTGCTGTCCAAATAGACAACACAGTCACTGTTGGTGTAGATGATACTGGCTATGACGTCAAGTTCTTTGGAGGTACCTCTGGTGCGTACATGCTCTGGGACCAGGATGTTGATGACTTAAAACTCGTCGGCGCTGCAGGTCTTATTGTTCCCGAGGGTCAATTCACTCTTGGTTCAACTGCTGTTACAGCAACTGCTGCTGAGCTTAACGATCTTGCCGGCAACGCTGTTGACGCGAGTGACTTTACCAAGCTATCTAATGTTACTTCAACTGCTGCTGAACTCAACTTGCTTGATACAGCTGCGTCTGCTATTGGTAGATGCTATCCTAGCAAGGCTGCAGTTTTCAGTTCTTCAGGTTCACTCTCGGTCAGCGCGATTTTCGGCCACGATCTCGGCTCTGGCGTTGGGTTGTCTCTTGACTACTCGACTTGCGGTAGCAATACGGGCAAGATTATGTTGAAAGACAACCTTGCTAACGCTCTTGAGATTCAACAGGGCGTCGGCGGAAGCAAAGTCTCTTACTTGAAATTTGTTTCAACCGATAACTCTGAGTCTGTTGACATGGGAGTTGATCTTAACTTGGCAGACGGTGCAAGTGTTACTGCTGATGCGTTCGTCCTTAATTCTGATGAAACCCTCAAGAAAGATATCAAGACTCTTGATAGCGCTCTTGACAAGGTTATGTCGATGAGAGGTGTAACTTACCAGTTTAAGCACAATCCAGAAAAACAAGAGGTCGGTTTCTTGGCTCAGGAAATGAAGAACTCTGTACCAGAAGTTGTTTCTACAACAAATAAAGGTACTCTTGGTATTGATTATGCTAAGCTAACTTCAGTACTTGTTGAAGCTGTCAAAGAGCAGCAAGAACAAATTGAAGAATTAAAGGCAAAGCTTTCGAAAGATAATAGCTAAGCCTCGTTAACTTTTGTTAACAATGTCTATTTTTAGACAGCGCCCGCCCGGAGATTTTCTCCGGGCGGGTTATGCTTTTTTTGGTTAAAATTAAATAAAAAGCATTATATACTATAAGTTATGGAAAAAGACTGGAACTATATAGCAAAGCTCGAAAAGGCTATTTCAAGTAAATATGGCCAATTGACTACTCGTAATCCTAAATCAGATTGGGATGAAAATAAAGAAAAAGAGTATCTTGAGCAGTTAAAAGAGCTAACAGAGAAAGAGCGCAAAGTAGAAGATCAACTAGAAAAGGTTGAAACTAATGGTTTTTTAGTTCCCAAAAAACTACTTAATAAAGAGTTAGAAAGAACTTGTTTAGTTTGTGAAACTTATTCATTTGATATAAAAGATGATGTGTACATGTCAAAATTTGATTGTTGCTTTAAATGTTATGTCCAGTATGTAGAAGGACGAGAGGAGCGCTGGCAAAAAGGCTGGCGTCCAAATAAAGGAGATTAGTAATGTCACAGAAAACACTAGATGTTGTTAGAGGGATAGCCCAAGCTGCCGCAAACGCCTATGATGGCGCGCACGACGCTAACGGCGAGCCTATTAAATTAGGTCTTAAAAGAGAAGAGGGAAATCCAATTACGGATTCTAGAGTTGTTGACGGCTTTAAGGTTAGAGTTGACGGCAATAAGTTGGTCGTACTTTACCAGTCAGATATTAAATTAAGAGACGTATATTCGACAAATTATGAAGATGTTATTAATAGTACATTTTCTGATATTGTAAAGTTTCTTAAGAAAGAATATAAGAGTATAACTGGAAACGCCTTGTCATTATCCGAAGACGGAGAGCCTGACATTATGATCCAGAAGACCTCAAAGGTTAGAGTTTGGTGTCAAGCCACGAAGGCTTATAAGATCGGCAACCTAGACGGTGTAGTTGATCGTTTAGAGCCGTCAGAAGATAGGCTAGACAGCAGCTTTAGAGAGTTCTTAGGTTTAGGCGGATTAGGCAAAAAGGCCGAGAATAAAAATCAGAGAGCACCACAGAAGTAATTGTGATGTCATACGAAATCTCAAGAGACGAAGCACTCAAAGAGATAGTTAAGTGTGGTAAGAACGCTGGCTATTTTATTAATACTTACGCAAAAATCTCTCATCCACTTAAGGGTCTTATTCCCTTTAGAATGTTTGATTACCAGGAAGAATTAATAAATGATTTTAATGACTATCGATTTAATGTTATTTTAAAAGCACGCCAGTTGGGTATATCAACTATCTCAGCAGCTTATATTGTTTGGATGATGATGTTTCATCGAGATAAAAATATACTTGTAATTGCGACAAAGTTTAGCACTGCAGCAAATCTTGTTAAAAAAGTAAAATCAATTATCAAGAACTTGCCGAGTTGGCTAAAGATAGCTACTATTTCAGTTGACAACAGAACTTCTTTTGAATTATCTAATGGATCTCAGATTAAAGCGTCTTCTACGTCAGGCGACGCCGGCCGTTCAGAAGCTCTTTCTCTTCTTGTAATTGACGAGGCCGCGCACGTCGAAGGTCTTGACGAGCTTTGGACTGGCTTATATCCTACACTATCAACTGGTGGTCGCTGTATTGCACTATCAACTCCAAATGGTGTGGGAAACTGGTTTCACCAAACATATGTTGATTCAGAAGAAGACAAAAATGATTTTCACTCGACTATATTGCCTTGGGACGTACACCCTGAAAGAGATCAAAAGTGGTTTGAGAAAGAAACAATGAATATGTCTCGCAGACAGATTGCTCAAGAGCTTGAATGCAATTTCAACATGTCTGGTGAGACGGTGTTTCACCCAGAAGATATGGAAAGAATAGAGAAATCTATAAAAGAACCAAAGTATAAAACTGGCTTCGATAGAAACTTCTGGATCTGGGAAGAATTTCAGCAAGGCTCTACATATTTAATCTCTGCAGACGTTGCTCGCGGAGACGGTGCCGACTTCTCTGTCTTTCATATCCTAAAAATAGAGACAATGGAGGTTGTAGCAGAATATCGAGGCAAGCCTACACCAGATATATTCGCAAACCTTTTAAATGAAGTTGGAAAAGAGTTTGGCAACTGTATGGTTGCTATTGAAAACAACTCAATTGGGTGGGCAGTACTAGAAAAACTTCAGGAAATGAACTATCCTAATATCTATTACTCATATAAGTCTTCACATGACTATGTAGACCCTATTACAGCCGAATATAAATCAAATACAGTAGCTGGTTTTACGATGTCACAAAAAACGCGACCGCTAGTTGTGGCTAAAATGGAAGAATTCATTAGAAATAAACTAATTACAGTGTATTCCAGGAGATTGTTCAACGAAATGAAAACTTTTGTTTGGAATAACGGTAGACCACAGGCTATGAAAAAATATAATGATGATTTAATTATGTCGTGCGCAATTGGTTGTTGGATAAAAGACGCAGCGTTCACAGTAAACCAAAGAGATTTGGAATACAAGAAAGCTTTCCTTGGCGCAATTACAAAAACTTCATCAGAAATAAATACCACAATCCCGGGTCAACAGGGATTTCGTCCTATAGAAACAACTGACGAAAAAAAGAAATATCAAGAATATTTATGGCTGCTTAAAGGTTAAAAATGGCTGACAATAAAAATAATCCAAGAAATTCAAAAAATATATTATTCCGAAAGCTAACAAGATTACTTTCAGGCCCAGTTGTAAACTATCGTAGGCAGCTTCCTAGACAACCACACCGTAGAGAGATATCAAAGTACAATATTCGCTCATCTTCCGGTCAACAGTTTAAAAAGTCTGAATATAATCCATACGATTCTATTCAAGCTAATTACATGTCAAATCAAAACCGAGCAGATCGGTATGTTGACTTTGATCAAATGGAATATACACCTGAAATTGCATCTGCGATGGACATATACGCAGACGAGATGACAACTTCCAGCGATCTTCAGCCACTTATGAGAATTAGCTGTCATAACGAAGAGATTAAAACAGTTCTAGAAAATTTATACAAGAATATTCTTAATATTGAGTTTAATTTATTCGGCTGGGCTCGCACAATGTGTAAGTACGGCGATTTCTTTCTTTATTTAGATATTGATGATCAAGAAGGAATTCAATATGCAGTTGGCTTGCCTCCTCAAGAAATAGAAAGACTTGAGGGTGAAGATAAGACTAATCCAAACTATATTCAGTATCAATGGAACACTGGCGGGATTACATTTGAGAACTGGCAGATTGCACACTTTAGAATTTTGGGTAATGATAAGTATTCTCCTTACGGAACTTCTATTTTGGAGCCGGCCAGAAGAATTTGGCGCCAGCTAACTCTTATGGAAGATGCTGTCATGGCTTATCGCATTGTTAGATCTCCAGAGAGAAGAGTTTTCTATATTGATGTTGGCAATATTCCGCCAGCAGATGTAGAGCAGTACATGCAGAAAGTTATGACTCAGATGAAGAGAAACCAAGTCGTTGATCACGATACTGGCCGCGTTGATCTGCGTTATAATCCTATGAGCGTCGAAGAAGATTATTTTATCCCAGTACGAGGCGATACTTCTTCTAAAGTTGAATCTCTCCCTGGCGGAACATACACTGGAGATATTGATGATATCAAATATCTGCGAGACAAACTATTTTCTGCGCTAAAGATCCCTGCGTCTTATTTGGCACAAACAGAAGGCGGTGCAGAGGAAGATAAAACAACTCTCGCACAAAAAGATATTAGATTTGCAAGAACTATTCAAAGATTGCAAAGAGTTGTAATTTCAGAGTTAGAGAAAATCGGCATTGTCCATCTTTTTACTCTTGGATATAGAGGCTCTGATTTAGTTTCATTCAAGATTGCTTTAAATAACCCATCCAAGCTAGCTGAAATGCAAGAGCTAGAACATTGGAGAACAAAATTTGATGTTGCTAGCGCAGCTACAGAAGGTTACTTTAGCAAGCGTTGGATATCTGATAATCTGTTTAGTATGTCGGAAGAAGAGTTTGTTCGCTGCCAAAGAGAAATGTTCTATGATAGAAAATTTGAGGCTTCTCTGGAACGTACCGTTGAAGAGGTTACTGCCGGAGATGATCCTGGTGGAGGAGGCTTGGCTGATTTAGAAGGCTTAGATGATGCTGGAGATCTTACAGGAGATTTGGCTCCTGAAGAAGAAGCAGTCGCAGCCGGCGATGAAGAATTAGCAGTTCCGGAAGCAGGCGCAGACGAGCCGGCAGATACAGGAACGCTGTTAGCCGCTCCGGCAAAAAGAGATGATGGTAAAGAGGTACCTATAAAGCTAGTTAGAAAAAGAGGTACGAATATAGAAACAACTACACCGAAATCTAAAAAGTGGTATATGCCAGAAAAAAATCCTAATTATGCCGGCTCCGCAAGGCAGCGCCATTATAAAGGTGTATGGGCAGACGAGCTAACAAAAAACACTACAAGAAATATCTTTAAGGGTGCAGATGATATGCGACGTTTAGCAAAAGGTATTTCTGAGAGTTTAGAGTCTAATTATAAAAGAGATGAAGATAATTTATTAAAAGTCGATCGCGAGATTAAGCAATTGATTAATGAAATGGAATTGTTGGAGACAAAAAAGAATGAAGTTTAGACACAATAAGAAAAGAAATACAGCTTTTTTGTTTGAAGCGCTTGTAAAAGAATTAACAAAGTCAATTGTCAAAAATGATTTACAAACAAAAGAAAAAATTATTTCCTTAATTAAAGAAAACTTTAAAAAAGATAGTATTCTAGCAAAAGAATTGAAGATTTATAAGTCTCTTCTAGAAAGCAAGAACTTATCCAACAGAGTGGCAGAAAAGTTAATTTATGAAGCTAGAAGAGAATATAAAAGTTTAGATAGAGAAGTTGTGTTTGAAGCGCAAAGTAGACTCATCAACCAAATAAATAAAAAACTCTCAAGAAATATATTTTCTAACTTTGTACCACAATATAAAAATATTGCTACAATTTATCAACTATTCAGCGAAGAAGATGGCCCTAAAAAAAGAGTTCTGCTAGAAGAAAAAGTTATTCAGCAGTTGAGCGCGCCAACAGAAGTCTTAAAAGAAAAGATTATTCCTACCGACAAACTCGTGTTTAGTACTTTCACGAAGAACTTTAACTCAATTTATTCTAAAAACTTACAAGAAGATCAAAGAGAGCTTCTCAACAAATATATTACTTCTTTTTCAGATAATGGTATTGAGTTTAAAATTTTCTTAAATGAAGAAGTCGGCCGCTTGAAAAACGAAATGACACAATCTTTACGGTCAGAATCTGTAAAGGGTAATCCTTTAATTTTAGAGAAAACACAAAAAGTTATTCAGACCATAGAAGAATTCAAAAACACAGAGATAACCTCTAGTATGATTCAAAAAATTATGAAAATTCAAAGCTTGGTTAAAGAGATACAAAACTAATGGCGATTACAATAAAAGTTGGCAAACAACAAGAACAAGATAATTTACCAGAACAAGAGCAGCCAAAAAAAACTACGACAACAATTAAATTAAACGCTCGTAGAACTTTAGATGGCAATGTTATTATTTTCGATCATAGAGATATCGATATTGTTCTTATGCCAGAGAAAAGAAAGATTGTTGCTTTTGCAAAACAAGTTTTTGGAGACGAGGTTTATAATGCTCAAGACAGACTTTTTGCATTTTTAAGAAAAAAGGGTGTTATTGAGTTTGACTCCATTCAAGGCGGCAATATTTATTCTTCAATGGAAGCCAAAATCGCCGAGAGCAAAGATTATAATTCTACTCAGGTAGCTTTATTTACTATTAATAAGTTTATGGAAAAAGAGCGCCCATACTTTGAATTCGAAAAAGCTTTCGATGCCGAAGAAGAGAGAAGATTGGCCGAACCCGGACCAGAAGATTCTACGGAATATGATCCCGAACGTTACCATTCAACAGACAAGGGCTCAATACGACCAGGCATCAGGCCTTTTGGTATTGCTAACATTTATCGTCTAGAAGAAAGCATGGAGGAATAATTGGATTTAATCTACTTTATTCTTTGCGCTTACGGCATGACACAAATTTTAGTTTACGGAAAGATTTTTAATTCTGTAAGGCCAACTAAAGGAAAATTAGGTGAACTGTTCGAATGCCCTATGTGCATGGGCTTTTGGGTTGGTGTATTTCTTTTGGGAATTAGTAACTCGACGGAACTATTTAGTTTTGAATATAATTTAGTTAATGCGCTCCTTTTGGGATGCATAAGCTCCGGAACTTCATATATATTAAACATGATTTTCGGAGATTGTGGAATAAAAATAGAGAGGATAAACAATGAGACGTCGAAACACACCAGAAGTAAGACGCTGTTGCAAGGGTAGCTAGCTCACGCAGGTAGCGCCTGCTTTTTATTATGTCAAAAAAACTTTTACAAGAATATTTTCAATTATGTCCAGACGGTGTTTGTGATCTAACTGTCCTAAACGAAGACGAAAAAAGACGCGTCGATGGCGGAGCGGTTTATCTTGTCGGTGTAATACAGAGAGCCGGAACAAAAAACGGCAATGGTAGAATATACCGTAAAGAAACATTGCAGAGAGAAGTAGAAAATTACCAAAGGGCAGTTAAAGAAAGAAGGTCCTTGGGAGAACTTGATCACCCAGATGACTCTGTTATTAATTTAAAGAACGCTTCACACTTGGTAACAAAAACGTGGTGGGATGGCGATAGTGTCATGGGAAAAATAGAAGTATTGGACACTCCATCTGGTAAAGTGCTTAAGGCATTACTTCAGTCAGGAGTTAAACTCGGAATATCTTCCAGAGGATTAGGCTCTGTGCGAGAGTCTGGAGGAATTACCATGGTAGAAGATGATTTTCAGTTAATCTGTTTTGATATTGTATCTGAGCCGTCGACTCCAGGCGCTTACTTAAATCCAGAAGGCAATAGCAGGTCTAGAGTTTCTATTGGCTTGGCAGAGAATCAGCAAAATACGACAAAATCTGAAAGAATTAATAATGTTCTTGATGATATTTTGGGAGATTAGTAATGAAAATTACAAAAGAACAGCTAAAACAAATCATTAGAGAAGAGATTGAAAATATTCAAGAGGGAGATGATTACCCGGCTCCTCATAAAATGAGAAAGCTTGTTGGCCAAGCCAAGATGGATGGCAGATACAAAGAAGATGATCCTGAGAAACTAAAGAAAGATTATGATAAACACGTTCGAGGCACTCTTAGAGATCCTAAGCATTCAGAAGCTCACAAGAAAAAAGTAAACGAGATGGATCTTTTTGGAAAAAAGAAAGCGGCCAGCGCAGGATATGATCGTGCGATGAAAATACGACACGACGAATTGGCAGATCTACACAATCGTTTAAAGGACGCTCTTGGAGATCCCAACAGATTACAACAAACCGCTAGCGAAATAGTAAAAGAATTAGCACTTAAATTCAGAAATATGGATCGATAATGAAAAAAAATGAACTAAAACAAGTACTTAAGCCTCTTATTAAAGAATGTATAAAAGAGTGCATTTTTGAAGAAGGCGTACTATCCGGAATTATTACAGAAGTTGTTTCCGGATTAGAAAATCAAAGAATTGTAACAGAAGGCGTTACAATTAAAACTAAAAACGATGAAGTAGAAAGACAAGAAAGAATTAAAGTTCTTGAAGAAAAGGCAGAAGCAGACAGGCAAGAAAGAATTAAAAAGCTTAATGAGTCTGCTAAAGTAGGTGGAGTAAATGTGTTCGAAGGAATAGATGAAAGTTCGCTACCTGTTGAGAAAGCAGGTAATGGCCCGCTCAGCGGTCAAAGCCCGGGTGATCCTGGAGTAAACATTGATGGAATTGTTAATCTTGCTAGCGGCAAGTGGAAACATTTAATTTAAAAGGAAAAACAATGTCTAAAACAGTAAATGTTGAAGTTTCTTTAAAAGAAGTCGGAGGAAACACAAGCCGGCTAATTAAAAAATTTATTAAAAAAGTTAAAAAAGAAAAGATTGTTGAAAAATTTAAAGAAAGAATGTTTTTCGAGAAACCTTCAAAAAAAAGACGCAGAGCAAAAATAAAAAAGCTTCAAAACATTAAAAAAGCAGAAGCTGAAAGAAGAAAAAAATTAAAGATTAAGTATACTTAATAGTGTATTAGGAGAAAAAAATGGCAAACACAGGTAATAATCGCTTTCAATCTTATCTTCCGGGTATTTCTAATGTAGGCTCTTATCAAGTTTCTGGCAAGCCTTATATGACCGGTTCCGCCGATATTGATAACAATGTACAAAATAAAATTACTTTTCCTTATATTGCAAAATCAGTAACGGTTATTAACAAGTCCGCTGTTGATTTGCGAGTTCACTTTGCAGATAAAGCAGAGGCAAAAGTTTTTAGTGGCTTACACTATATTACTCTTACAGAAAATCGAGACTCAATCACATTTAATGTTAAGTGTAAAGAAATTTATATCACATCACAGGGCAATAACGGCGCTTACGAAGTGGTAGCTGAATTAACCGGTATAGAAACTGGCGAGATGAGTGACAGCTATATGACAGGAGCCGGCCTTGACACTCTTGTAGAGGATGGGAAAGAAGTATAATGGCAAAATTTACACCAAGTAATACAGTCACCCCAGAATTAGAAATAACTAATATAGAATCGGATACAATTGTAGAAACTGGCGGCGGATCTAAAACAGCAGGATCACTTACTCAAACAGCTAGAAAAGGATCTATAACTATTGATCTTGCGACTAACAGCTGTAATATTGCTGGCAACAGCACTTATACAATTACGTTAACAAATTCGTTTTGCGACACAGATAGTGTGGTGGCGGTGTCCTCAACGTCGGCTGTTTCCGTGACCGTCAATACTGTAACAGACAGTGGGTGTAAACTAGTGGTAAATAATCAAGGCGCAGGCGCAAGTGCTATCACTGCAAACCTTACTGTTAATTATGTTATTTTATAGGACGGAATAGATAAGTGGGATACCCAGATTTACCAGTATTTTTAGGAGTCGGCCGATACAAAGGCACTTGGAATGCTAGCACTAATAGTGGAACTTTAGCTACAGCTCCTGTAGGAGGATATGAGGCGCATGATACCACTCCTCTTTTTTCTAGTGGAAGTACTCACATTAGAAATCCTAATGCACTTGGAGGATATGACGGCGGCACGAATCTAACCGCTACTTTAGGAGATTTCTGGAAAGTTATCACTGCTGGTTCTACCCCTATTGATGGCGAGGATACTTGGAGAGTAAGTGATTTTGTTGTATTTACGTACAACTCAGGCTCAACTTCTGGTAGCACATGGCAAAAATTAAATTACACTGATACTGTATCTTCTATAATGTACGGCAACGGATCCGGAGGCTCAACAGTATTCGGTTTGTCTGCTGCAGATGTTCATGAGTTTACCGGTAGCTTGTATGTTAGCGGCGCTTTGTTTGCGGAAGAACTAAACACAACTAGCCACAACCACCATGTTATAACATCAATCATTGAAAAAAGCGGATCAACTACGTTCGGTGATAGTGCTGACGATAAACATGCATTTAATGGCACGTTAACTGTTGCCGGCGACATGTCTGGTTCTGGCAAGATCTTAAATGTCGGCGGAATCGAAACACAAGGTGATCTCGGCGTAACCGGCTCTGCTACAATTAGGGGTGCCACTTCTTTCTTAGGGGGAACAACTTTTGGCGACGCATCTACAGATACCCACAAATTCTCTGGCTCAGTATATGTAAGTGGAAATGTTTATGCCGAACAATTCCACACTACAGAACATAATCATACAGTTGTTTCCACTACGTTACACAAGAGTGGCTCTACAACATTTGGTAATACTAGTAGCGACATCCACCAGTTCTCCGGCTCTGTACATATTTTTGGATCCACTGGCGGTACTTTAGAGATGTCTGGTACGGCCACAAATTCACATTTTAAATTTGTACATCAAATGAAAGGCCTTAGTCTTTACGACGCTAGCCATGCAAATTATATTTGGAGAGCGCAAAACGAACGACTTCAAGTCGGCAGTAATAATATTCCCTCTCA
>Ga0163180_10000740_pt1 | contig 18843 bp, 16 predicted proteins | sample AtlANTMetagenome_2_FD_109647 | JGI IMG/M metagenome (GOLD analysis project Ga0163180, IMG submission 109647) | Marine eukaryotic phytoplankton communities from the Atlantic Ocean - Atlantic ANT 4 Metagenome | ecosystem: Environmental > Aquatic > Marine > Oceanic | place: North Atlantic Ocean...
GAATATATTTCTAGAGAATTATTATTACCAAATTGTGCCTTATCACCATCTGTCCATCTAGCATTATTAGTAAATGTAGCAATACCAGAGACATATAATCTAGAAGTATCTACTGTTCCATTGACTTTTACATCTCCAGAAACATCAAATCTAACTGTTGGATTAGCAACACCCAAACCAACACGTTGATTAGCAGCATCGTAAATAAATCCAGTAGTACCATCAATTAGTCCAGAACTATTATGATATTGAATATCCTTTATATTACCACCAGCACCAGCAGATACACTTCCTTGATTAATCCAATCTATTCCACCATTAGCAGTTTTAATTAAAACCTGTCCTGCTGTTCCTGGATCATTATTCTCGTCAACAATAGTTCCAGTTAATCTTATATCACCCCTAACATCTAATTCTTGCGTAGGATTTGTAGTTCCTATACCTACACCAACTGAAGTAACATGAAGTCTAGATCCACCAACATCTACAAAACCACCAATACTAAGACGGTCTGTAGAGTCATCAAATGTTAATCCACTAGATGTTGCAAAATCTCCACTATCTTTAAATAATACACTATTATCAACACCTGGAGGAGCAACAGTAATTGTTGCAGCAACACCAAGATTGACTCCTTGTGCTGTTATCGAATTACCAAGAAAATTAAGTTGAGTTATACTACTTAAAGAACCTACAAGTGATCCTTCTTCGTATATACTAATAGATCCTGGAATTAATCCACCCTGTATAGGTATCCAATATCTCTTACCAGGATGTCCATCTACACCAATAATTTGATATTGTGTTCCAGAAGGTACTGTAGGTAAAGGTGATATAGGAGCACCAAGATTAGGTTCTGCCTGATCTAAACTCAAATAATTATATCTATCTGTAGATAAACCAGATACTGGTTTTACCTTAATTCTTCCACTAAGATACTTTGTCATACTATGCTGTGCTATTCTCTAGAAAACTACCAATGAATTCCATTTGTAATGGTGCTACTGATCCTCCACTAGAGGATACACCAACATAAACATTAGCGGTTCCATTTCTTCTTCTAATACCACTAGATGTTGCAGACACAAATGCATGAGGAGTTATATTTGTAGATGGAATATCATTTAATACCTGTACTGAAACAGTATTCTCTGTTACTGCAAATATCTTTATCCATCTTCCACTTACAGGATCGGTTGATCTTGGATAATCTTTTTGTGATGCTGATCCTGCATTTGCAACACCAACATTAACCGTAATAGTACCACCAGATTGATCTACAGCAGTAATTGCTATTGCTGTATTATGTACAGGATCACTAGTACGAGGATATGTATGATTTGTTGCATAATTATCAGCAGCACATTGGAATGTTAATGAATTAGCAGCAATAGTAACTGTATTAGAAGTCGTAAAACTATGAGATCCAATTGTCAATACTAATACACCAGATGCAGGTGTATAAACTGCACCAGTAACATTTCTCTGAACACTACCTTGAGTTATAGTAACAGCATTAGTTGCTGTTCCACCAACATAATTATGAGCACTAAGTCCAGCATCACAACTAAACTTTAATGATGAATCAGTAATTTTAATATATTCCCCATTCTTCATTCCATGAGCACCACCACTAAGGAATAATCTCATAATACCAGTTTCTGGGTTATAAGTAGTTGTCTCATCCCCTGATCCAGCAGCAACAGTATATTGAGTATCGTTGGTTACAGCATCAATACCTAACCATTGTCCAGGTTGTCCAGCATAATCTGTTGCTCTAGGATAAGCATGTTCTGAAGTATTATAATCCATACTACAGGTAAACACCATAGATTCAGTAGTGATACCAATAATACTAGTAGCTTTCTTTATACCATTAACAGCACCTTCCTCGAAATAATGTTGAGATGTATTAGAAGATGAACCAACGTTCATTCTAAATCCATTAGATGTTACATTAGATATTGGTAAATATTTTCTACTTGCTGGATCTCCAGATCTAGGATAAGCATGATTTGTTCCTCTACTATCCATATCACAACTAAATGTGATAGCACCTTCTTCTAATTTTACTAAATCACCATTTGAAAAACCATGAGTAGTTGTTGTAGTAACATCTAAAACACCAGTTGCTGCAGTGAATGTAGTACCTGCACCTGCTCTTACTGCTGTAGGTGCTGTTAATCCATGATTAGATAATGTGAGAGTAACAATTCCAACATTTCCATCATATATTGCTCCATATGGAGTATGTTTTGTTGCACTACCAAACACACTAATAGAATTAGGTTTTGCACGAACAAATTGATGAATAGCTGGATTATAACCATGATTATATTTTCCACTACCAACAATACATGAAAATTCTGTATTAACACCAACCTCATCAACTGTATAAGATGCTTGAGGTTCAGGGAAAATAGTGGTCGTAATACCAGAACCACTAGGACATGTAAAAGCAATACCAGATAATGTAACCTGATCATTCACAGCAAGACCGTGAGGATCCATTGTTGTTAGGGTTGCAATACCACTTGGTTCATCATAGTGAACATATGTAATAGTTGTTATACCAGACTGAACACCACTTATAAACAATCTATCTAAAGTTGTTGCTGTCTTTTCTAATACTAATCTACCATCAACAAGAATTGCTGCATCATTTGGTGGTATCTCTATATCCTTTATAACTCTTATATCTCGTGTTATTCCTGTACTTCTTGATTCTCTTCTATGGATTAAAGTAACTGTTGGATATGTATTAATTCCTACATTAGATACTTGTGCGTACAGCAAAAGAGATGAAGTTCCTGTTGGTACTTCATACAGTTTCTGCTCTCCTGGTGCTACAGGAACTGCTACTGATAAAAACTTATTTACTGGTGCAATTGCCATATTATCTCAATGCTAATATTAATGGTGTTAGTTGTGCTTGAATAGCTCTGTTGAAGTCTCTTCCAGATATCGTAGATGTAGTTTGGTCTATGACTAAACCTTCACCAATCCTAAAGTTTCCTTTTTGATCCGTACTTGTAAATGGGATTTGTCCACCATTAATAGCAACAATCTCATTTTCAGGCTTAGGTACTCCACCTTGGAAGGGGTTTGCAGTATTTAGGTCATTACCAGCACCGATATACTCGAAAGAATGTGAACTGGTAATTATACGACTAATTCTCTTCAATTCACAAGTAGAACCCATTGATACAGAATAAGGAACAAATTCATTAAAAGTAACTGTAGTTAATCCAGAAACAGTTGGTTCAGTTGCTTCTGCAACAGTAAAATATATTGGATCCATTTCTGCAATAGCAGTTGCTCCACCCTCACCAGAGAAAGAAACACTTATATCTTGATTTGGAAGGAAATTTCTACCACTAGCAACTACATCAACTGAAGTAATAGTTCCTGCAACACTTACATTAGCAGATAATTCTGCTTTAATTGCTTCTGGTCCTTTAGGATTAATAATAGTTACATTTGGTGGAGCAGACTGACTATATCCAGTTCCACCATCTGTTATTTTAATATTTCTAACAAATGTTAATGGTGCTGTTGTTATACCTGTTTGACTAACATCATTATAATCATCTAGATCCAACTTAAAGAAAAATGCCTGTCCATCAAAAGGTCTTCTAACATTATTAGCAGTATCTTTCATATCTTTCATTATAAATGTATCACTTCCTGCAGTCACATCAGTAACTGTTGTAGAGGTAAACTCAACAGCACCTACACCATCAGCATATAAACCAAAATTACCAAATGATGAGTTAGAGTTTGTTAAGTCACACTGACCACCACTCTTAGCAAAAATAGCAATATCACAACCAATAGTGAAAATAGATACCAACTGAGCATATCCATTATTAGTAAGAGAAACACCAATACCTGCTTCATTATATTGTGTGAATGAATCACAAACCATACTCTTAATATCTTGACCTAGACTATTAATACCACTAAATGCAGCATTAACATAATCTCCATTAATCTGCATACCAATACTTCCTTTCATAAAGTTAGTACAGTTTCTTATATAAGGACTCTTATATCTTCCTGATGCACCTTCATTTGCAGGACCAAGTGCTTGGTATCCACTAATTGCTCTCTCTGATAGAGTTAATGGTGGGAATGCAACTGCTGCACATCTAGCATGTTCAGCAGTATTTGATGTACCAGCAAAACTGACATTCTCGATCATACATCCCCTTCTTACATGGAATACATCTCTATTAGCATTAGTAGGAACAATAGTTACAAGTCTCAAGTCCTCACCTGTAATTGCAACGTCAGTTCTTAATCCTATAGGATTTGCTTCTTGATAAACACCAGATCTAATTTTAATAGTATCTCCTTCTACTGCTATTGCTGCTGCAGCTGCAACCGTTGCTTTTGCATCACCTTCTAATAATCCACTATTAGAATCCATACCATTTTTTGTAACCCAAATAGTTTTCTTAGTCTGGACTCCAGATGGTCTCCATGATATACCTGTACCAACTGATGCTAAACGATAATCTGTTTGTGCAACACCAACACCATCATCATTGTTTATATCTTTTATAATACTATTATATTCTACACTACCATTAAATACTACTTCAGCGTCAAAATTTGATGTTGCATCAAAATCAGATTCACCTTGGACATTTAAAGTATCCCTAAGAATAGTTGTTCCATCGACATCTAAATTAGCATTAAGTGTAGTATTTCCATCTACATCTAAACCAGATTGTGCTGCAATATTACCATCAACATTTAAAGTTTGATCAAAATCAACGGGTTGTGTTACCTGAAGAGTATTTTGAATCTGTGTAACACCCTGAACAGTCAATGTTGATTGAAGTTGTGTTGCACCATCTACATTTAAATCACTATCAAAGTCAACAGAACCAGTAGCATGAATAGTTCCAGTTACATCTAATTGAGAACTAGGGTTATTATTATTAATACCCACCTTCGTCATTCTAAAGATGGAAGCATTATTACCTGCTCCAGTATATCCCCATAAATCATTAGTCTTAATTTGACCAATAAACGTAGGATTTGAAGGATCTGGTATAGGTATAAGTGTATCAGTTCCTAATCCACCACTATTTTCTTGAATAAAATTTAAGACAGTAAAAGATACTGCAGCACCAGCATGTTGAAGATAAACACCACTATCTTGAACAAATATACCTTCAGAAAAAGCAGGTGTTACAGGAAGCCAAACTATCCCACCTTCATCTTGATTTAAATAATATCCATTAGAACCTGAAGAATTATTGGAATCATAAATGTCCCTAGTAACTCTCATACTACCTATCACAGATAGAGACTGTTCTGGTGTGGAACTTCCAATACCTATCCGACCACCTATTACATCAGCAAATAATGCTGGACTATTAAACTGACCAGCCGTAGGGGTAACATTACCAATAACTACATCATTTCTAAGATAAGTCTCACCTAAAACTTCAATATTCTTTCTGAATAATACATCGTCATGAAAAGTAGCAACACCAGAAACTGTATCGTCACCTTCCCCTAGTTTTCTACCAACTTCTAATGTACCATCAACTCTAACATCACCAAATTCCGCTATTTCATCTTCATTCGCTATTAACTTGCCGTAGATATAAAGATCTTCGACAATAGTATTTCCTGAAAAAGTGGTATCGGGATTAACAGTCATAGTCCATACATTCCTGCGATCTTATCAGTCACATAGCTTCCAGAAAAAGCTTTAAACATATTATGTGTTTTGAGAAGTACAGCAATATTTCCATCCTTTGGATTATTACAATGTATTCTATATGCAATCATATCAATTTTTTTAGTCTTACCTTTTTGAGAAAAACCAATACGAATATTAGGTGCTTGAAGTATTAATGTATCTCTTGCCTCAATAGTAACAATTGGACCTGTAATTCCAATGTTTCCACCAGAAGTAATATCCATCTTACCATGTTCATTATTTATTAAGAATCCCTGTCCTGACTCGGATTGAATTGCTTTTTTTAATTGACCACTGGTAATTTCTAATGTTCCATCATTATGAATACGACCTAATCCACTTCCATGCTGTGAAATATTCATCTGATGACCAACATCATTCTTAGAACATAACTGCATAGCAGTATTACCTGCTGCACCTTGATCGTTTGAACCTACTTCTAAAAAACAATTAGGTCCGAATGATTCGATTTGTCTTTTTTCTTGACTTGGATTACTCATAATGTTACTGTACCAATTTCATTAATTTGAAGATTTTCAGAAGGTGAAATACAATCAATAACCTGTAATAATCTATATTCTTTAGTGGATCTCTCTAGATTAACAATTGGACTAAGGACAGCACCCGAACCTGTCGCACTTCTAATGAATATCTCTGGTAATACTGTATATGGGACTTGATTAACAATCTCAACTCCAGCAATGATTCCATCAGGATCAACAATTAATTTTAAATTATCATCAGGTATAAAATCATCTTGTGTATATCCAGATCCAGGATCATCAATAATAATCTTATCTATAAAGAATTCCTTTACTCCATCAGATCCTTCAGTTGGATAATTTTCTCCTTCACTAATAAGGATAACATCTGTTACTTGACCAAATGTTGGTGAATTTTGATTTTCATCAATAACTGCTCTACCAAAAGCACCATATCCTTGATCACAATTATCTACAAAAGCAATAATTGGTGCTTGTGTGTATCCTTCACCAGGACTAGTAATATTTACACCAGCAATACTTGCAGTTCTCTTAAATGCTCCTAATATATCATCTCTATCTAATTTGTCAATAAATTTACCAAGTATAACTTCTCCAGCAGCACCACTACCATCACCACCAAAAAATTCTATCTTAGGTGCTCCACAATTAAACATATTACTTGTATTACATGGTGATAATCCATCAGGAGTACCAAGTTTTGTTCCAAAAATATTCCATTGTCCATATGCGTCTTCAAAAGCACCAATTTTCTTATCTACACCATCAGTCATTTGTCCACCAAGTTCTAATGCTTTATCCATAAGACCTTTTTGTTGTTTATCACTTTTAGGTGGTACTAATCCACCACCAATCTTATACTTTGCACTAGATACACATCCTTTGTCACCTTCACCACAACTAAACAAGCCAGATGCTTTTGATATTAAATCAACCCCAGAACTAAGAAAACCTTTTACCTTAAACAAACTACTAACACCAAATCCACCAAAAATTTTAGATATTGGATTTAGAAATGGTGAAACCATTTTATCCATAGCATTAGTAATATTACCAGCAAGAGCACCTGCAAACTCTTGAACGGCACAAGTAGGAACACTCAATACATTCTTAACCATTCCAGTAATCATATCTTCAATAACACCAAACAGACCACCCATAACCTTTTCTGTTAAGCAACTCATTGCATCCATTATTCCTTTTACTGGACTCAATAAACTATTCTGGATTTGAGTAATTCTTGCTATAGCAGCTAAAACTGGTCTGCCTGTAGCAGCATAGGTTGTAAATATGAAAGTTGAAATACCAGCAAGTCCTCCTTTAACCCACCCATTCAATCCATCAGATAACCCATTTGTTAATTGACCCACAAATCCAGTTGCTGCTGAGTGAATTTTACCAACAACTCCTTTTATTTCTCCACTCAATTCACCTGGAAGTGAATCTAGTGCAGTGATTTTATTCATAAAGTTGTTTAGATCCGTATCAAGAGTATCAAAGAAATTATTCCTACATGGATCTGCACCCATCACAAACTTACCAATCGTTGGTGAAAGTGGTTTAACACACTCCTTAAAAGGTTTTTTATATTCTGCAAGTTGACTTAACCTCGTAGCAGCATCAGACGAAGATAAAGATTCAATTGCACTCTCAGATAATGGGTTAACATTAGCAAGTGATGGGATAGCATTTTTAACATCAGCTATCTGATCATCCCATCCAGAAGGAGCATTTTCAATCAGAGATTTGTACGCACTTATCTGATCTGTTGAATATGAAAGTGGTATTGTGGTCATGTATATATTATATCCTGTTAGTTATTTAGCTCTTCATCTATAACTTCTACTTGATCCAGAAATGCTTGATATTGAGAAGACTCTGTTGCTTCAAGAGTAGTCTCAAAATCCTTTCCTGGTCCAGTATTATCATCAAGGAAAGTTGTAGCAAGTTCTTCTATTCTCATTTTATCTTTTATCAAGAAACGATCTCTATTAGTTAATGCACCTTTTACAGATTCTATTTCTGTATATGCAGCACTATTACCTTGTCCTTTCATACTACTAACTATATCTGATATTTTTTGAGAACTTGAAGAACTACTAACATCTGAAACACTAGATAATGCATCTGTAATAGATGATAATGGTTTTTTGATAGCATTTACTTGAGAAGGTAAATTAGGATCTATTCCCATTTGTTGCAATCCTTTTAGTGGAATACCTCTACCTTTACCACCACCTTTCTGACTTCCCTTACAATCTTTTAATCCAGGTGTAGCAACATTATCTTGTTCATTAAATTCTTGATTGCCTAATAGTCCTGCCTTAGTTTGATCTGTAAATCCACTTTTAGCATCAAATTTTCCTCCACCACGTTTTTCTACAGCAGATCTTGGTAATACATTCTGAATAATTGGTCCTTGCTCATCAGCAGAAAGAAATATTCCCATTACAGTATCACCTTGGGAAATTTTTGATGACTTAAGCATATTCTTAGCACCAGATCCATCTGTTACACCTAAAGCAGAAGTAGCATAGATAATATCTTTATCTTCTACATCATCTTTATCAGAATAATCACCCATAAGACGAACCTTATATCTGATTCCCCATGCCTTTACACCAGATGTTTGTTCCTTTTGAGCTTCAAAAGAAACTACCTTACCAATCCAGAAAGGAGATTCTTTATCACTTACAGATGATTTAGAAGTAGTTATTGTGGTATTATACCTTTTTCTTTTTTTATTTCCCTGACCCATTATTTTGTACCTGTATGTAATCCATATGTATCACGAACCAAAGTTAAAGAAGTAATTGATTCGTTAGCACTAAAACTATGACATAAATGTAATATGAGGTATTTACCACTTTGATGTTTATTAATACCCTCATTACACTTCTCTGCATTTAGATTTTCAATTTCTACCGTTATAACATCACCAGCTACAAGACTAAGATTACAAGGAACTTGTATCTCTAACATCTGAGTATGAAGTGTATTATACCTCATTGTAGATTTTGCTTGCCATTCTAAAGGACTGTTATTAACAGCATCACTCACTCCTGACTGTAAACTACCAACATCTAAAACATGCATATTTGTTCTTGTAATACTTTCTTCTAATTCTTCATCAATATCCAAATCTTTTCCAAGTGTCTTTTCTATCTTACCCTGCTCATTAATTTTATAGATCTTTTCAATATATTCTGCATTTTGAGGATTAAAGAATATATTTCTACTTACATAAGTACCAGAAGTTACTGCTTGCATTATATCCTGATCTTTAGTAAATTTTGGTGCCATCATTATTTTATAATCATTACCTTCATCTTGTGCTCTAAACATACCAGTATAAGTATAAGTAGCCTTTGATTTTTGTGAAACAAGTACACTAACTGATTTAAAATTAAATCCTTTTTGAGTTTCATAAAAGAAATATCCAGGATCACCCTTAACAGGAACAGCTTTTTTTGCTAACTTAAGAATCAATTCTATTGGATTTTTGCCTGATCCTCTAAAATCATACACATTCTTACAACTATCAACAAATATCCTATCTTTAGGAGCTTTTAATTCATTCTTACATATTCTTCGTACAGAATCATCAACTGTTAAATTATTATATTTTTTAAATATCTGTTTCTTTTTATCTTTGAGTTCATATGTTGATATTAATGGTAACACAACAGCCTCACGGTTAGATTCTTTACCTGCTTCTGGAACGCTATTAATTAGCATAGAAGCTCCCTGTTTTGAGAAATCTAATGTACCATACTTAGATTCAATCTTAAAATTCAAGCGTTCATTACCTTTAATTGGTATTGTACTCTTAAGAGAATCACCAGCATCTACATATACCAAAAGAGCAGTGGTAACAGGAGAATATAAACTTTCATAATATCTAAAATTAGTTACCTTACCTTTAATATCATGTATTTTAGTCTTTTTATCTCTACCATTTCTTTTTGATATCGTTTTTAGAATATCTATTTTAGCATATTTTGATGATCCTAATGCACTAGCCATTTATATTCTCCTCCTTATACTGTTACAGGTACAATTTTTTCTTGTGTTTGTTTCACAACAACAACAGTTGTCTTAGTCTTACCATTTCCCGTTTGTTTAGAATTCAACTTTTTAATAGTATTATCCTTATTATTAGAGACTGTTTTAACAGAAGCACTTGATACGTGTTGTCTTATTTCACTTTTCAGTTTATCAGTAACACGAATGTTTGCTATATCTGAAAATTTACCAGAAGGTGTCGCTAATATACTATCTATCTTATTTCTAGAAAGACCTTTAATAAATGATCCATTCGGTGTCTTAAGTTTTGATCCTCTAGCTGGAAATGTATTTTCCCCACTTCTGTCAGGAGGAGCACCACCACCTGATAAATTAGGTTTTGGTGTATCTTTCTTTAAATTGGGTTTTTTATCCTTTTTCTTAGCATCTTTGTTTATATCTTTTTCTGCTTTCGACTCTTTAGTATCATTATCATTATCTGGTGTTCCACTTGTTTCATCTTTTTGATTAGTCATAGAAAGAGCATCATCTGCTTCTTGAGCAACTACATCTGCATTTTTCATTACAGTATCAGTTTCTTTATCAAGTTGAGCTGTTCTTTGATCAATATCAGATGTATTAATACCACCAATCCATTTAACGAAACCAGTAATCCCAGAACCAATAATAGTAAAAGTTTTTATAACACCATCAATAATTGCTTTATTATTCTCCTTCCACTTATTAAAATTCTCCATAAGTTTTGGCCAAGCACTCACTAACTGACCAATTAATACAGTAGCACCAAACTGAACAAGTTTCTGGAAGAAACCTATTGCAGATTTAATAGGTTGATTTATAAACTTTCCTAATGCTGTTGATGGAGTTTTCTTCTCCATTTTCGCTTCTTTATCTTTTAACTTTTTCTCTTCAATTTGTTTCTTTATAAGAAGTTCTTTCTCAGCACGAAGACTTGCTAGAGTTTTATTAGCACTCACAAGACTACTACGAATATTAGTAATATTCAACTTTATTCTCTTAAGTTGTTTATGATCTACAGTCTTAGCCATTCTATACGTCTATTCCCAATAGTTCTGGTACTTGCATCATATAAGGATTTGCTGGATTAATAGAATCTACTTGAGTAGGTTCATTTGGGGTAGGTGATTCTACTTTTGGAAGTTCTGGTGGAGGTGTTTTAATTGTACCAAGATCCATAGGAACCATATTAATTTCAGATGCACCCATATCTTGAGAAATCATCTGTGCAGTCTTATTAGCATTTTGAACAGTTCCAGTAAATGATGCTGTAATTATTTCTGGTCCTCCTTCACCAACTAAAACATTCTGACCTTTTGTTATAGGACCACCAATTTTTCTTTCAGCATCTATCTTATCTCCACCAGTAATACTTCTTGCTTCACTAACATCTTTGGCAATTAATGCTGCATCTAATGCAAGCGAAACACCAGTTCCAACACCAGGAATTGTTGATGCTGCTCCCGATGCAACTTCAAGTAATGCTCCACCCCAATCACCTTTTCTCAATCTATCTACAGCAAAGATAATACCCATACCTAATCCAACAAAAGGTATCTTTTTAAGAAGTGATTTTCCTATACCTTTAGCTGCTGATTTAGTTGCAACTTTTGTAAGAGATTTAGTTACAACCTTCTTAGTTACTTGTTCTGCTGCCTCTTTAGTTACTTGTTTAGTTACTGCTTTAGTTGCTTGTTTTCCAAATATCTTCTTTGCAACTTGTTTACCACCTGCAGCAATAACAGCTCGTTTAAATAACTTACCTATTTTAGGTCCATATTTAAATATACTTAATGCTACCTTAATACCATTCTTTAAGAATCTTACAACACCTCTAATAGCTTTTACTACCTGCATCACCTTTCGGATGATGATAGCAGATGCTCCTACAATCGCAGCACCAGCAATCCACTTCCAATGCTTTTGTACCCAATTAAAGAAACCTTGTAAAGCTTGCTGATTCTTAGGATCCTTTAACCATTCAAAAGCACCAGTTACTAATTGACCAGCAAATATATTCAATAAGAATTCCTTTATCTTATCAAACATACTAACAGCTGGACCCATTATCTTTGCTGCTGTTTCTCTAACTCCACCAAAAAGACTTTTTCTCTTTTTCTCTAAACCTGCTTCTTCATCAGCAAGTTCGTCTTGTTTTGCTCCTAACTTTAATTTATTAATTGCATTTTTATGTTCAGCAATCCTATTAGCAAAATCTAATGCAAGTGCATCACCAATATCCTTTATACCTGAACTTATATCATCCAACTCAGAACCAGGAAGTTTCTGTCCTAAAGTAGATGCATGGTTCTGTAATGTCTTTTTAATTATTGTTATCTTCTTTGCATTTACTGCAATCTTATCTCTAAGTTCAGCAAAAATACCATTACTACCTACCTTTTCTTCTTCTTGTTCTGGTGGTTGTATAGAACTTGCAATACCACTACTAGGAACAATAGAACGAGTTACTGGTACAAGACCACCACCCATCTTTGGAATAATAGCACCACCTTTAAGAGGACTACCTCCTGCACTTATTTTTCTTTTTCTGAATATCGCCTTCCTATCACCAACAGAAAGATACTCGCCCTTAGCAGAAGTGCCAGTGCTCCATATTGGTTCAGTTGGAAGTAATTTAGATGCCACTAGTTTGTTTTTGCTTTAAATTTTCTTCTTCAATGTACTGTTGTAACAAAGAAACATAGATTTCTCGTTCCCAGGGAATCATATTTTCGACCTCTGTTAATGAGTATTTATGATGTTGTACCAAAGCAAAGTTAATCTTGTAGTATGACTCAAGATTTGTATGAGCCATACCTAGCTGAAAAAAGCCGCTAGACCCTCCAGCACCACCTCCGATTCAACTTTAGTTTGTGGATTAGTAACTTTGATAGTATGAGATAATTTGGGCATTGTCTCAAAGAATGTTTCAATACTCTTGAATTGTTTAGTATTCAATTGATCAACAAACTCTTCAAGTTCTTTCTTTGTAGAATCTTTAGATTCCCAAGTTTCTTCCTCATTATAAATCATATCTATACAACTACTAACCATATCCATTGTAGTTTTAACATCATTAGCACCTGTATCGAAGTTACTCTCAATAAATTGCTCTATTGATGGGTATCTCAACTTCATTGAAAGTTGATCATCAAGTTTAACTATATTCTTATGTTTCCTATCCTTTTTAATTTTAATAGAATCGACATCAACTTCTGTTGTTACTGAAGTTGTACCATCATCAGGACAAACAATATTAACTTCTATTGTTTCACCAACAGACTTTCCTCTAACATTGAGGAAAATATATTCCATATCAAAGGTAGCCAGATTATGTAATTTGACTCCTCTTGTTAATATACAGGCATCTAAAATTTCTACGACTGCATTAGTAATCTGCTTTATATCCTCAGATTCTAATGCCATAATAAGAATTTTCTCTTCTCTTACTAGAAAAGGTCTATACTTAATCTTTTTCCCAGTAGAAGGAAGCACCAACTCATAGGTTGGAGTATTAATTTTTGGTAAAGGCATAATATGCGGTTACAATTCAGTTCAATTATTTATACGACCAATATCCATTATATATCGATCATAATTAAAACTAACAGTTACCTTTAAAAGATCTGCATTACCATATGATACTGGTAATGAATTAACAGACTTTGGAAAGGCATTCATAAATTGATATTCTAATTTTCTATTAAAATTCTTTTCAAACTTAGTAATGTAAATGGTATCAACTTTATAATCATCTGGATAATTTAATCTTCTATAATATCCTTTCTGATACTGTTGAACATCAGCACCACCAGATATATAATCCATCCATCCCTCAAAACACCTTAATACAGTATAATTTTCGTCAACATAGAACGTAAAATCAATATCAGTATAGATTCTCGTATGAGCAAATTCTTGTGGAACTCCCATAAAATCACCCTTCACTTCCCCTGTAGTGAATGCAGAGGCAGGTAAAGATGCATCATTACAAAGTAATCCAGCTCTTCTGGCTAGAAAATCTCTTGCATTAGCAATACCCAGTTGGGTAAGGTAATTTGCAATAGATGGTTTTAATGTGGATAAACTTACCGCATAGTAATTAGTTTGTGCTAAAGGGCCAATAGCCGCCTTAGCATCAAACATATTCATTTTTTTAGCTAAAGGATTCGGCACTCTAAATAACTTGTAAGACTTCTTATATTATTATCTATTTAGATGGCTTATAAAGGTAAATATAGACCAGTGTACCCAAAGAAGTATAAAGGTGATCCAACTAGAATTATTTTTCGATCATCATGGGAAAAGAAATTCATGGTTTACTGTGACAAGAATAACAATGTTTTAGAGTGGGCAAGTGAAGAAATTGTCTTACCATACCGTTCTCCTGTTGATGGAAGAATACATAGATATTATCCAGATTTCTACATGAAAGTAAAAGAAAATGGAGGAGAAATTAAGAAATATATCATAGAAGTAAAACCATTTAAACAATGTAGTCCACCTAAAAAACCAAAACGTCAAACAAGAACTTATATGTATGAAGCATATGAATATGCAAAGAATCAAGCAAAATGGGAAGCAGCAAGAAATTTCTGTAATGATAGAAAGTGGGAATTTAAAGTATTAACCGAAAATGAGTTAGGAGTCAAATGAGTCGTATTCGTAGTATAAGACAAAGTTTAACAGGAATGGAAAATCCTGATGATTTAATGATGGAATTAATGGATGCCCTTAATGATACGGTAACACCTGTTCCAAATGTAGGACAGTACTATATTTTTGTATATACACCTAAAACTCCTAACATTACATACGACCAAAACCCCTTTGTTGCAGTGACTGACATTTTTGCTTGGGGATTCCGTGGAGTAAACTTTCATTGGGGTCAAACACGACAATATACATGGACAGAAATTGCTGGACAATTGTATGAAGTGACTAATGCAGAGAGAAATGATCTTAATGGAATACCTTTCGCAAGATTCTTGCTAAATACTTAAAAATAGAGGTCGATAACAGATGTTGGGTGGAAAATTATTTGATAGTAATGATACTAAAGGTGGATTTACTGTAGACAAAGCTATAGAATTACAAAATAAAGCAAAAGAACGTCCTGAAGTTAAAAGTACAGTAGTAGAAAGTCAAAATACAGTTACAGAAAAGAAAAAAATACCACCTTCTAATAATTCTGCTAGAGGTGGAAGAAAGAAGAAAGGTGGTGTTTTAAGATATCCATATCAAGCACTAACAGCAAATACAGATTACCTACAAATAGATATTGTTGAATATAAGTCAGTTAAACAAAGTAGTGGTAGTTTAATTTCAAATCCATCTTCAGGTAATCGAAGATTAACATCAGCTGCAGCAGTTGGTGGTACAAGACCAAGAGGATTATCAAGATCTGCATTAGTGAATATGGGTTCTATATTATTACCCGTTCCAAATGCAGTTCAAGATGGTAATTCTGTTGATGTTGGTCATAGCAAGATGAATAGTCTTCAAGCATCTGCAGCAGAGGGAATAAGAAAAGCAATGGACGCACCTGGAGGTGATCCTGATAAAACATATATGAATAATATGACTGATGCTGTTAGTGGATTTAAAGATGCACTAACAGGAGGTGTTGGTGGTGGTGATAAAGCAGCAGATTTGTTGAAAAAACAATTAACTACAGCTGCATTAGGTACATTTGGTGGTAATATAACTATGGAACAGTTGATGGCCAGAGAAAATGGAGAAATATTTAATCCAAATATGGAACTTCTCTTTAATGGTCCAACTTTAAGAGGATTTAAATTCTCTTGGAAGATGATGCCTCGTAATCAAAAAGAAGCAGAACAATGTAAGTTAATTATTCTTGCATTTAAACAAAATATGGCTCCAAAAACAAAAGCATCACCAGGTCAAGGTGGATCTTGGTTCCTTAAAACCCCTAATGTTTTTGAGTTGAGATATATGACTGGAAGTAGTGAGCATCCATTCTTACATAAATTTAAACAGTGCTTCTTAACAGATATGGCGGTTAATTATACTGGTGAAGCATCACACATGACTTATGCTGATGGAACACCAGTTTCTATGCAAATGGATCTATCATTCAAAGAACTTGAACCAATTTATGATGTAGATTATGAAGATGTAGAAGGGGTAGGATACTAAAATGAGTTATTTTAAAGAGTTACCAAATCTAGAATATCCATCATTCTTATCTGATAAGAATTCTTCATTAGATTATATTGAAGTCAAAAATATCTTTAGAAGGATCAAATTACGTGATGATCTACAAAGTGCATTTACATTATTTGACAAATATGAAATCCCAATGGGATATAATCCAGATATGGTTGCAGATGAAGTATATGGATCTGCAGAACTTGATTGGGTTGTATTAATTACTGCTGGTATTATTAATGTTAGAAATGAATGGCCATTATCTGATTCAGATATTTATGATTTCGCACTAGACAAATATGGTGGTAATATAAACGCTACTCGTTTTTATGAAACTAAAGAAATTAAAAATTCTGGTGAAAGGATAATCCTCCCAAAGGGTAAAGTAGTTGATAGTGATTTTGTATTTACTTACTATGATAATGGAAGACAATCAGTATCAGGTACAAATGTTAGAACTGGTATTAGTAATTATGAATATGAAGTTCGTATTAATGAAGATAAAAAAGATATACACCTCTTAAAATTAGGACATCTACAACAATTCTTGAATGATATGAGAGATATTATGGTATATGATAAATCCTCACAGTATCTTGATGAGACAACTGTGAGGACTGAAAATTCAAATATTACTATGTCTTAAGCTTCGGCAAGTTGTCGAAAGTAGGACATTGTATCGTCATCATCATCTGAATTAGATGCTGTGGTAACTTCTGCAGTCGCTTCAGCAGTTCTACGACTCTCAAAATTGGGAGCAGAACCACGGAAAGCATCTTCATCAGATACTTCAGGATCTTGTCTGGTACTTGTTGTTCTAAGAACAGAGTCAAGACGTTTCTTCAGATCATCATAAGACTTAAACTGATCAGCAGCGACCAATTCTGCAAGAGAGTACTCTTTCTTCCAGAGTCCTTCTAGTGCCTCATCATCATCTAGTAATGGAGATACAGGAGCAAACTCAGAACTATCATAGTTTCTGAAACCAGCAACGTTCTTTGCCTTCAATTTGAAGTTAGCACCTTGCCAGAAATCAAATGGATCAATTGCTTCCTCATCCTCAAACTCAGGTTGCATTGCAGCAGTGAGTTTATCAAAGATTTTCTTACCGTACTTGTATAAGAATACCTTACCTTCATTCTCAGGATTTGCAGGATCTTTTACAACATAGATGTTACTGATATAAGTTAGCTTACGCTTCTGCTTACGAGCAGTTTCTTTACCAGCATCAGTGCCGTTGTTCCATAGAGTAGTATTAAACTCAGAAACAGGATCCTTTTGACCAAGAGTAGTCAAAGAATTTTCAATATACCAACCACCTGGTCCTTGAAAGGCGTGGGAGTATAGTTTTACAAATGGTAGATCTTCACTGTTAGGAGCAGGTAAGAAACGAATAACAGCATAGCCGTTACCTGTTTTGTCTACTTCTAATTTCCATAGGCGGTCATCTGTGTTACCACCAGTGTTATTCATTTTTTCGACTTCCTTCACAAGTTTTTGTGTAAGAGAGCCTAGTTTTGATTGCTTTTTAAGATTAGCAAACGACATTGGATACCTCGGATTAAATTGGATTCGTTGGATGTTTATATTATAACAAGAAAATTATATTAAGTCAACTTGTTTTTTTAGAGTTGCAATGGTTTGATCCATAGTTTCAAATATAACTTGTATATCTGTTCCTTCTGGAAATCCCATAACTGCAATACTTCGCTCTAGATCCTCTTTCATTTTGACCGCTTCAGGGTCATTAGAAAGAGATAATCTTGTATACATGATACGTTGTTTTTCTAATAATTCAATCAACATTTCAACATGTTCCAGTTTATCTTCACGTTTCATCGCAGCAAAGGAGAATAAACTCCCATAGATCGATTTCTGAAGTTCATTAATCTCTTCTAGTTCTTGACGAACTATTTCAGACTCAAAAAATTCACTCATTTATCAGTTCTCGCAAGACTTTTTTATACTGGAATATATTAATATTTAGGAAAGGATTATACTTTTTAATTTTTAAACTTACGGATTCCCACACTGGATCATCTAATTTCTTATCAAAATTTTTTACGAAAGAAAAGACTTTTTCCAGTATCGTAAGCGTTTCTAGCGAGATCTCTCCACCCAGATATTTTTTTAACAACAGGGGATGACCCTTTGAGCAACTGAATACTTTCGATAAGTCGTTCTCTGAAAGAAGTTTTTCTGACTGCTCCTTGAAAATATAAGTCATACTCTGTCTCCGTCTCATCCACTCTGCGTATGTTCTTTCGCCACTGTTGATTATCTCTCCGATCCATAGGTTTTGGGGTGTGTCAGCGTTTACAAAATTTGCTAGAAGAAAGTCTAGCACTTGTTCATCAGAATACTTTCTAGATGTTTTCTCAAACCAATATTTATCCTTCC
>Ga0163180_10000741_pt1 | contig 18841 bp, 4 predicted proteins | sample AtlANTMetagenome_2_FD_109647 | JGI IMG/M metagenome (GOLD analysis project Ga0163180, IMG submission 109647) | Marine eukaryotic phytoplankton communities from the Atlantic Ocean - Atlantic ANT 4 Metagenome | ecosystem: Environmental > Aquatic > Marine > Oceanic | place: North Atlantic Ocean...
CACCGTCTGGAGACGTCTCTCTTCGGCGCGGTCAAGCGGACGGATTGGGCGGCAGCAGTTTGGGTCAAGGAGAACATGGTTTTATGTGTGTGTTAAAGCGTGTGTTACTTAAAATGAAGACGAAGAAACCCCCCCAAACTTTTTGTTCTCTCCATTTTTCAAACCCTAAATAAGAGACGAAAAAAGAGAGGTCTCATTTTTTTGCGTTTGACGAAAGCGACTTAAATTTGTGGGAACGCGACATTATTAGTATCGGAGACTCTTTGTTGTGCGAGTACTCGACCACCACCGTTTCGTTCGAGCGCTTTCGAGAGACGACGACGACCAAGAACACCCGAGAAGCAAAAACACTCCTTTTGTCCCCCCGGCTTTACATCGAAAGAAGGAGAGCGCTTTGGCACATCGCGCGCAACATCGCATTCCGATTTCGATTTCGAAAAGTCAACGCGTTTTTGAGAACAACAAAAAGAAGAAGAAAAGATCGCCATAATGGCGCAAGTGTTACAAGTGAACGCCCGCCGCGAGACGGGGAGAAAAGCGCAAATGCAAAACATTTCCGCGGCGAAAGCGGTTGCCGACGTCGTGCGGACAACGCTCGGTCCGCGATCGATGCTGAAGATGATTCTCGATGCTTCCGGAGGCATCGTGATGACGAACGACGGCAACGCTATTTTGCGAGAAATCGACGTGACCCATCCAGCGGCGAAATCGATGATCGAACTCGCGAGAAGCCAAGACGAGGAAGTCGGAGACGGAACGACGAGCGTGATTATCTTAGCCGGGGAGATTCTACACCTTTCCGTGCCTTTTTTGGAAAAAGACGTGCACCCGACGGTTATCGCGAGGGCGTACACGAAAGCGTTGGAGAAAGCGATGGAGATTATCGATACGAAAATTTCGTTTCCGTTGGACGTGAATAATAGAGAAGAGTTATTGAAGATTGTGAGGTCGAGCGTGGGGACGAAATTTACCGCGAGGTTAGGGGATTTAGTGCCGAATTTAGCGTTAGACGCGGTGCAAACGGTGAAGACTTTAGGCGCGGATGGGAAATCGGTTGAGATTGATATTAAAAAGTTCGCAAAGGTGGAAAAGATTCCCGGTGGGGCAATTGAAGATTCAACCGTTTTGAAAGGTGTCATGATGAATAAAGACGTGTGTTTACCTGGGAGGATGATGCGAAAGATTGAGAAACCTAGAATTTTGTTGCTCGATTGCACTTTAGAATATAAGAAAGGCGAAAACCAAACGAACGTGGAGATTACGAAGGAGGAAGATTGGGAGGTGCTTTTGAAAATGGAAGAAGATTGGATCAAACAGCAGTGCGATATCATTTGTTCATTTAAACCAGACGTGGTAATTACGGAGAAAGGTGTATCGGATTTGTGTTGCCACTACTTAGCCAAAGCGAACGTGACCGCGATTCGACGCGTGAGGAAGACGGATAATAATCGCATCGCCAGAGCGACGGGAGCGACCATCGTCAACAGAATCGAAGAGTTACAAGAATCCGATATCGGTATCGGCGCTGGCTTGTTCAACGTCGAGAAAATTGGTGACGAATACTTCACATTTATCGTCGATTGCGACGAACCGAAAGCGTGTACGGTTGTCTTGAGAGGTGCCAGCAAAGACGTCTTGAATGAAGTCGAGCGCAACTTGATTGATGCCATGGGCGTCGCCCGAAACATCTTGAAAGATCCACGCTTACTCCCAGGCGGTGGAGCAGTCGAAATGGCAATCTCGAGAGAACTCTCCAAATTTGCGGATACCGTCCAAGGTGCGGAACAACTCCCTTTCCGCGCCATCGGTACGGCGTTAGAGGTTATCCCGCGAACGCTGGCGCAAAACTGCGGCTCGAACGTCATCCGAACGTTAACCAAACTGAGAGCTAAACACGCGGAATCTCCCGAAGGCGAAAACTCCACGTTCGGTATCGACGGTGAAAAAGGTACCATCGTCGACATGAAAGCCTTAGGCGTCTGGGAACCGTATGAAGTCAAAGCGCAGTCCTTGAAAACCGCGGTGGAAAGCGCGTGCATGTTGTTGAGAATCGACGACGTCGTCAGCGGATTGAGAAATAAGAACAGGGACGGAGGTGCCGGAGAGGTCGAGAATATGAATCCAGAAGACGACGAATGATTGAGAAGCCGAGTTTACTCGTGAAGAGGAGGGAGAAAAGAGAGAGAGGGAGAAAAACTGTGTAATAAAAATAACACACACACACACACTCGTTTTAAGGAATTTTAAAAATGAATTGAACACACAAAAAGAGCCAACACGCGTTTTGAATCGCCTGTTGCGGAACACACACGCGCACGCGCACGTAACGAAACGGATTCGATTGCGAACCACACCGGATTGAGAGAGAAAGAAAGAAAGAAAGAAAAGACGTCATGTCCGCGAGACCATCGTTTACTCCCACGGCGGAGGAAGAAAATTTTGAAAATCAACAACGCGAAACGAAAGCGCGCTTTCGGTCGATGTCGTTTTACCGCATCAACCCGCTCGCGATGTACCGACAGAACCTCGACGAAATTCGAGCGAAAACGAAAAGCGCGAGAGAGTTGATCGGTTTGTGTTTGAGAGAACAACAACAACAACAACAACAACAACAACAACAACAACAGAAGAAGAACAAAAAGAAGAACAAAAAGTCAACACCAAAATTGTCCACGCAACTGTCCCTGTTCATCCTCTTGGAGATTTTGACGCAAAAATCGAGCACAGAAACATTCAAGAAATCCAGTCAAGCGTGGACGTCGATCGCGACTGGGAAACACGCGGATGCAATTCGACCTATTCTAGAACATCTGTTATATTTTGGTATGTTATCAAGACCGTTGGCAACTTCAGCCGGGTACGTGAAAATGAACATAGAGCGATGGTTGGTGGAGCGCGCGACAGAGGCGACGGCAAAGAGGCTGTTCGAAAGGAGGAGGTTGTTAGATTTGGAGTCGGTTTTGGACGAGGACGACGATGAGTGCGGGAAAATGAAAAGGACCAATGAGGGCGATGTGACTTTGATGTTTTTGAGAGTGTTGATGGAAGCGGAAGATATCGTAGCTTTTGGGATACCGATGGCGTGCGAACGCGCATGTTACGCTGGTTTTGGTTTGATTGAATCGATGGTAGCGTTGGCGTATCACGGGAGAGTTTTGAATATGCATTTTGGTAGAGAGAGATGTCTGATCGCGTTAGGGTTCGCGTTTGTCACGGCAAAAGTGAAGAAGAGGAGCGAGAAGATGCGAGGGAAAAGGAGCGAAGGAGGGGAATTTGCGACGAAGAAGGCGAGAGAAACTGTTGCGGTAGCGTTGAGGGATGCGAGGGCATTGAGTGCACCGTACGCGTTAGAAGAAGACGGTCACGATGATAGATTTCTTTTGACATCATCTGCATCGTCGCCATTATCATCATCATCATCGGTGAGAATGAATGCAACGTCCCTTGCGCTCTTCTCAAACGTCCAAAATGCACTTGAGCTCGTCAAGCGACGCTGCGTGGATTCGTATTTTTCCGGATCGAAAGCTATCGCACTCGGTGCATTCATTAACAATTGGACCATTATCGCGAGTGTGATATTAACGGCTAAATGTAAGAAACCGTTTGGTATTGGGCAAGCTTGCGTTGCTGCAATTACATCCACCCACAATGCGTTCGTGAAACTCGAAGAACTTTTCTTCTCGAGTACGGACGGCGAAGGAAGATTTGGATCGGTCGTTTTAGACGCCATGGAGACGCACTGTGCGAACGTGTTAAAGCTTCAGTCGGTTGCTGAAGCGCGAGATGTGCACAAATTCAATCGCGGCGACATCGTGCACCGACGTGAGGACGATGGCGAAATCAACTGGGCGCAAAGACCAATTTTGGAATGTAAAAAGTTGACGTTGTACGAAAACGCTTCGTATCAAACCACGAATGTAAAATCACGGATGGAGCCACTGGTGGAATCTTTAGATTTTGAACTAAACGCGGGAGATTTGTGTTGCGTATCTGGACCACCGGGTTGCGGCAAAACTACTTTATTGCGCGCTTTGTGTGGCTTGCATTCCGCTGGCACTGGTTCCATCATCTCTCGAGTTAATACAGGTATTTCCTCTAGCAGACTGTTTACAGATGACTTTTCGTACGATCGTGAAGGTAATCCTAGCATGGAATACGTTGAGATTGATACGGAAAAAGAACAAATGGATGATAATATCACTGGTGCTATGGTGAATAGTAATGGAGACGATACCTTGTTGTCGCTACTCGCGAAAAGAAGACAAAGTATTGCAGTGGTGCCAAAATACCCAAATTACCCGAGGAACGGCGAAACGCTGCTCGGTAACGACATTTCTGTCAACACTCCAGACGACGAATTGTTTGTGTTTCCAATTCTTGAGCGACTTGGGCTCGGGCGATTTTGTTCATCTGCTGCAATCCAAGAACGGCGAGTGACGGGTTGGAGCAATGTGCTCACCACAAGTGAACGCGTGGCAGTTGCGGTGGCAAGAGCGGTGGCAAGGGAAGCGACGTTGGTAATTGTGAGAGATAATTTGAGTCAAATGGATTCGAGCGCGTTGCGAGCGGAAGCGTACGAGTTGCTTCGAGATGCCAACTGCGCTGTGATCGCTACATCGTCGACGCTTTTAGAGGAAAACAATAAAAAGAATAGGAACAATAAGGAATTCAACGAGTTTGAATTTGTCGTAAGTTTGTCAGCTGGAGATAAAAAAGAGTGGAAATTAAACGTAGATAAAGGATATCTTTCGTACTCGGCAAAAAAGAAAGCGCGTCCTACCGAGGACGAGACTAGCACCATTCTTAATTCAGCCGGTCGAGCGAAACGAGCACCTTTTGGTGCCTTTGCGAAAAATGCAGCAGAGAAAGTTCAAGATTTAGGAATTAAGCGAAAACTCGCATTGTAAAGCTAGAATTGTGTGTAAAAGTACCAGTAAGTCAGATCACACTTTTTGTTATCACACGTGAAAGAATTCAGGCAAAACCAAATCCTTGACTCCCTTCGCGTATAGAATATAGCAATTTCTCTTTTAGTTCTTCCTTCGTGTCGTAGGCAATCAAATCCAATTGGTTGAAACATGTGTGCGCCGTGCACAACTGATTCACGTCGTTTGCCTGCGCTTTGTGTATTTGAAACTTTTGTAAACCGCTCATACCACGTAACTTCTCGAAGCCTTCAAGTGGGACTTTAGAAGTACCTGTACAAAACATTAATAAGCGCGCGCGATCTTCAAGATTCATCTCGCGCACGATTTCCCAGAACCAGCGAATTTGTGGACTCGTAGGCGTATACCCGCCGTGGTATTCTGTGTTCGCCTTCAAATCGTCCAAGTCGATATCTGGTGTACCAGAAATGAGAAGTTCCAGTTCACTGGCGTTTAAAACACCGATGATATCGCGGTCCACTACTTTTGTGAATCCTTCGATGAATGCCTCGAGTTGATCTTTAACCGCATCCGTCATTCGGAACGCCGTAATTAAGTTGACGTAATCGAGTTTGTTAACATTCGTCACCGAAACGTTTCGCCCATTTTTAATCAAGTCCACCGTCTTCGTTTCCCCGAAAAAATTCTGCGTGTCACTGAAGTTCAACTCCAAAATACCTTCGATATCGTTTTCCAGCATCCATTTAAGATTTTTATAATAGTCTGGATCGACGCCTTCCATATCTTCAAAAGTCAACGGTTGGCCAAGTAGATGCTTATATATCGGTCGCGTGAAATACGCGTCAAGTAATACACCGTCATATAAGGCTTTGCCAATCAATCGACCGACGAAACGAAAATAGCTTAAATGTTCAGGGTTAATCGAAGAGTGCTTATTTGGTTCGTAGCAAGCTTCACCACTCGGAGCGAGTTGGAACAGACCCCAATTGGGATTGAAGATCTCTCGAGCGAGGATTTGATACCATTCTCTCGTCAAACCGCCTGCATCGACCCCTTCTTCGCCTGCAAATACGATTTGCATGCGACCTTTTACCTCTTCGTCTGTTCGCGCTCGCAGTTGATTGTATGAATCTTCTAGAAGGTGTGATCTGCGAATTTTGAGTTTTGATGTGCCCCGGGAAACGTATTTTTCCTTCTCCTTCTTGAGTTTTAGTTGAATGTGCGCTCGTTTGACGTCAAAATCCACCAACGCGGGCGTTCGGAGTAAAGTCTTTAAAGACGTCGTCAACAATTGCGGATTCCGTCGAAGTAACGCGTTTATGACGCTACGATGCCTCTCTGCAAACTTCCAGGCTTCCGTGGATAGTCTCGATTTCAGCTCGTCTGCTACGGTAGTGTTTTCGAGTAAAGCATCTAATCCAAGCTTAGAAGTGAACTTGACGCTGGACGCGCGAAGTAAACCAGGAGTTGACGCTCGCGAGGGTTGGGACATTTTAATCGGCGTATTATTTGCACTTGTATTGGGGGCTACAGTGCCAGGTATAATAAGTTCTTGGCCATTTCCCGTAGATGCAGGTTCTTTTCTTTCTTGTTGCTTCTCTGCCATCTTTTTAGAGACTTCTTCGAGCTGATCTGGTGCTAATGCATCCGCGAGGGCAAAATATGCCTCCACGGCCGGAAGCATCGCCGTTATAGCAAGTGGAGCAGGAGGAGGAGCGGCACCGGGTTTATGTGGCGTAACCAGTACATCAACATTTTGTGCTGCAGCAGAAAGCGCTTGCCATGCCGGTTTCATAGCCTCAGAAAGCTCTAAAAGTGCATTTTCACCTGGCACTTCTTGATCCTTTGATTTGCTATCTATTGTCGACGAAGGGGGCTTTTTGGAAATGGGGGAGACTCCAGCAAAAGTATCCGGCACTACTCTTCGCTCAGAATTACTCTTATCCGACTCCGTGCCTTGCGAGCGCTGCTTCGTCAATTGCGCGAGCTCTCGCACTACTCTAAGGACTGATTCACACCCGGCGTGTAACATATGCGTATCCGTGTTACCACTCGAGCACAAGTTTAATTGTGTTTTCGCGAAGTCTCTCGATATCTTTGCTTGTTTGAGTAGAGCAACAGTCAATACGCTTGCTTGCTTTTGGGAAGCCGTTGCAAAGTGTCGCATTAGCGATGAGACATGAGAGAGAATGGCATTACCAAAACGACCTTGGTCAATGACGGAGAGCGCATCCAAAAGTTTCGTCAGCGGTTCGAGTTGATGTGCTTTCAATTTGTCAAACGTCAACCTGGCTTGGTTTACGTTTTCATCGGGCTGCTTTTCAGTAGCTCGATCTTTGATCTTCGATATCTTTGTCGCGCGAAAAGATTCGTTCAAAATCAAGAGCTGATTTGCGAGCATAGATCCCGGGTGTTTGAGAGACACAGGACTACTGAGAGATTCCAAAAGACGTTCAAACACAGTAATACCCGTGGGTGAACCATCCATCATCGTTGCAGAAATCGAAGGCAATCGACTACCAAACTTTCTTTGGTGTTGCGTGAGCCAATACATCGTAGCAAGAGCCCGTCGTGCGCGAGCTTCGCTGTGAATAAATCCATATCGATCCTTTGTCAAATCTATTTGTTGATGTTCCGATGAGGATGCATCTGATCGGCATAAAACAGGATCAATCATTGACCATAGTTCGGTGATAAAAGTATCCCTGCACAAAGCAAATGTCGACAGACTCAACAACGCGCGTTGATATGACTCTTTGTGAAACCTTCTGCACAGGTTTTCACAGATTAACAGGGATTGCCCATCTTCTTTGCTCAAATTGGGCATGTCAATCCGATAGGGTATGATTTTCAAGTTCTTCTTCGCCGTGTCCAAGGCTTCTTTTGATTGAGCCCATTTTTTCTCATTTTTTTCTTTTATAAGCTCTTCTTTCTTTTGATCTTCTGCGCGTTGTAATGCCACTTTTTTCCTTGCAATACGCTTCGTTCGATTCAACCACATCGACGATCTCGCAGATTCAAGTATGGATTTTGCCTGGGAGAGTGCATCTTTTTGAATGTCAGGTGGCAAGGCTGCTAAAAACGTCGCGTCCACTTCATCAAAATTCCGCGTTTGATGCAATTCTTTTGGAGGCGAATCATTCAAACGTTTGACAATTACGTTATAACGCAAGAGATCTGTCCTTATAGTCTCTGGTAAAGCGTTCAGGGATGTTTGATCCGGTGATTCGCGGGAGAGCTTTTCCATCGCTTCCGGTATCCAAGATGCGTCATCTTTGAAAAGGGTGAGATCTACCATATCACACTCATCATCATCATCATCATCACCATCATGGTCTTTTTCAAGTTTTTCATTCTCCTTCACATTACTGCTGACAGTTAAAGGTTTGGTACTCTTCTTCCTCGGCGTCTCGCTGCTCGTTTTCTCAATGATTTCCTTCTTTTCAATATTTTTGTCTTGGTCTACACTTCTCCTCCTTTGTTGTTCACTCGTGCGAAAACCTTCATTCGTAAGCCCTCTTAAAACCGCTGAAATCGATGCTGAAACTAAGTTTCTCTCGTTATTAGTCAACGGGGCATTTGGTGCTAGCGCAGTTGACCCATTTCCTAGAATCGACCTCGCTGAATCAGTCCATGCGTGTCGTCTTGCACGTAAACCGCTCAAGTCCCACGCAGGTTCGGGAGATATCGCCATTTCTCCGAGAGCGTCTTGATCGACTTCGCCGTTCAGAACAATACTTCCACAATATATCAACACACCACTCATTGATAAAAGATCGTTTCCAGTACCGTCAAAATCGACATTGATTCTACTCATGTCCATTTGGTGCCTTTCACCTGTAGTCGCGCCACCAGCCGCGGGAGACAGTATTTGATTCCTCATCAGAGACGTCGCCGATGTCGCCGAATAGCCATTAATGTCAACATAGTCGTAAGGATCGAACGAGAGTGAATCAAGATTATGAAGCATGGGATTTCCTGATGATTGAGCAAGCCTCGCTAAATCAGACGACATTCTTCGCAATTCATCTCGCATTCTATGCACAACCTCCGGAGGTGCATCCGCTATAGGTGTTGGCAGACCTGCTAATCGATGCGCGAACGCAGTCACGTGTCCAGTATTGACACGTAAATGCATTTGCTGATAATACCGTCGACCATCTGGACCCAAAGTTGGATTTTGTTGACGAATCATTTGAGCACACCGGGAAGTGTAAGTATCCTCATATGTGGCATTTTCAGTACTCACTGTTGCTGGCTGGACATTGGGTGGAACACTGGTCGTGGCACCATCCGCTGCGCATCTCATCTCAATAGCATACGTGGTAACAGTGGGAAAATCATCTCTTATTAAGAGAGGATGTGCGTCAGGGAATGTTCTCCGCGATGGTAGGTGTCGCCTCATAACCCCAATTCCACCTTCGGATTCGCATGTGTACCGGTAATTGCTAGGACCGTGTCTATCTCGAATACTTTGTCCATCCCGCGTGTTCAAAAGGTACGCTGACCCGGTGTCTTGACGAGCAGTGAGCGAAACAGAATCTCGCTCTCGCCGAGTATACTCCCCACTTGCAAGGCGACGAAGATCTTCAACCGATAGTTCGAATACATTCATCGGCTCAATGGGGGATTCCAGAGATCTCGGTAATTGCGATTGTCTATTACTACCATCACCTTCTCGTTCTCTTCTTGGCATGTTGCGAGTCAAGTTATCCATGTTTGAAAATCTTCTGTCGAAAATGTCCGACAATGTGAATGCTGCATCATCATATTCATCAGACAGTTCGCTTTCATCGTTCCCAATGAATATTTCTTCATCTTCCTCCCTATTGTCTAGTAGCTCCTCCTCCTCTTCCTCCTCCTCCTCCTCCTCATCTATTACATCTTCTATATCTCTCCTTCCGCTTACATCGGCCCCGTGTTGAAATGCCCGTCCATCTGCTGTCATGAAAGGACCTTGACTATCACCCAAAAATTGCTCAGGAGTCCTGCGGAAGCGTGCAGCCCACGCATCATCGTGAAAAGAAACACCCCTATCGCGGTTAATATCTCGCATAGAACCACCTCGACGCGAAATGTTCGCATTTTCATCGCGGCTCATCATTTCTTCGCCATTCAGGCAGTGGTTGACATTCTCTTCATCGACAAAACTGTTCGGATTTTCAAAGTCTCCTTCTTCATCCTCTTCCGTCATATCGTCATCTTCCTCTCCTTCTTCATCACTATAACCGCCATCACTGTCGACTGGTACAATTTGATTACTCCTTTGTCTAATTCGATTACCAATACTTTGTCTATCATCACGAGCAAATTCATCAATCATACCACGCTCTACAAGCCTTTCCATCTCTCTCTCGTCCTCGGGATCCAGTTCATCATCGCTGAAATCGTCAAAATGATTTTCGCTGTCGTCATCTTCATCGCCATCATCGTCGTCAGAGTCATGTCCATCGATGATTAAGTCATCGTCCGATTCAGATCCAACTTCGAAACCTGTCTCTTCGTCTTCAGCGTTGTTGTCATCATCACTCGTCGTCATGTCCCCATAAACTGCTTCTTCTACCTCTTCGTCTTCCATTGCGCGTATGTCTTCCATCATAGCTTCTTCATCTGCGAGCATAGCATCTTCCTCCTCCTCCTCCACATAAAGTGCTTCTTCTACCTCTTCGTCTTCCATTGCGCGTATGTTTTCCATCATAGCTTCATCATCTTCTCGCAATACTGCATCTATCACAGCGGCAAGACTTTGGTCTAGGCGATGTTGACCATCCCGGTCTTTATCTTGATCTTCGGAAGAGGAGATCTCCTTCGACATTTTTTCGTATACATTCGTTAACTTATCTATGACCTTAAGTGTTGCGTCTAAAATACTATGCTCAGGGCGATTACTGCTTTGCAATTCATCAATGCAGTAATTCTCTACAGATTTTAAAAGCAACCGGAGAATTTTATGCCGGTGCAGTGCAGCAAGCGTTTCGCCATTTTGAACATTGGCAGAAGAGACCTTATTCGATATATCCCTGATAGATTCTGATCGCGAAGGCATGCAGTGCGATACAATCGTAAGAAGAATATCCAAAGCAGCGCGAAGATGCCCTTGATATCGCGCATTATTGTACTTTGACTTATACGAACTGGCAATCACAGTAAAATCATTCTGAAGCAATTGAGCAACCATGGAGAAGAAGAAATCTCGACAGCCCGGAACGCGAATCGTGCATGTCGCTAAAAAATGCGCTGCACGTTCCACTCCTTGCCAAGATGGGAAACTATTGTTTTTATAACCACATGTACCAGAAGGAACCTGCTCTGGACACGTTGGCGCCTCGTGTATCTCCAGTGCAGTTAATTTCTCATTCCAAGAAGTAGTCTCCTTTGACATCAATCTGCAAAACGTGTGCTTCAAAACGCCACCCACGGATGCATCACTTTTATCGAGCTCTACGAGTACTGCTCCAGCAGCAGTGTGCACTTCTATGAACTCGGACAAAAGCCGCAAAGCAAATTTAACCTTTGCAATGGCATGGATATCCGTCGATCGACCATATGGTTCCTCGTAACGATCGTGGGTGTGGAACAATGGGATCGGGTTTGAGGAATCTTGCAAGGAGAGAGTTTCCGGTGCAGGGACTGGGCCATCTGCAAAAGCTAGCTTTAAATCAGCCACACTATGTCCTTTGACGACCTTGAGAAGTATACGGATGAGCTGAACAAACGATTTTGACGGTGGTGGAATTCTATCTGCTTCTACTTTGTCGTCTTTTTCTGCCTTCTTGTTTTTTGGAATGCCCATCTCCTCCTCTTTCAGAATTTTCTTCATTTCATAACGCGGAAGAATGAGCAAATCACCTTTTTTGTTCTCTTTCGGGTTCGGCACTGGTACACAAAATGCACATTTTTCTAAAGCAGTGAAGAAAGTGTGCACATCACGAGCCATTACCGGGGACATTACGGTCAAAAACACAGATGCCGATACCATACCGCCATCGCTTGAATGGAATGCAGCCTCGAGCGATTTTTTGATTTCGCACTCCATGGCGTGACGCAGCGTGTTTGGGTCCTCAGCGACATGGCGAAAGATCGACGCAAGCAAGTTCGTGAACGCAATAAACGAGTGTTGAGGAAGACTTCTTAGTGCCATCAACACCTCACACCCCCATAACTTTGGTAGAAGCAAATTTGACGCTTCTTTGCGCTTGTTGTTATTAAGCCAAGTTGTCACATTTTCATAGGATTTCGTAAAATGTTCCAAAAGTGTCAACGCGGCTTGAATCTGAGGAGCGTGCGATCCCGGATTATTGCCTTTAAGCTCCTTCCCGTAAAATTTTGCCTTGAAGTTTGCAGCTTTGATATCGTAACCCATAAGTGCTTTTTCTACTTCAATCTCGTCGTGCGTTTCTCCATCTGGCGTCTTAAAAGGACTCTTCTCATCCTTTGAGATATCCTTACCGAGAAGACGCACGTGATCGTAGCTAGCGAGCTTCGAACTCCCCGACATCGCACACCACAGATTATATTTATGAAGTAACGCGCTCTTTTCGTACGTCTTATCTTTTAAGCGCACGGGTTGACGAATTTCATGCAACTTTTTCCTTGTAAGAGGACACCTTGTCGCTTCAATCGCAGCATTGCTATCGATGAAATCTTTAAAAAGACAAGAATTAATATCTGGCGGTGAATACATTTGTTTCTCGTATACGGCCGGCAATTGTGCCCACGCGTAAAACCGAAGTATTGCATCCAGCGATTCGATAATGCGCTTTTGGTTGTCTTTGTCGACAGAACCAAACGGCCTACCCGCGATGATATCAATCTCTTTGGCAAATGCGCTAACGTTGCTACCAGATGGGCTAGTATCAAGAAATGAGTCATTAAGTGGAAAAGATGATAAACCACTCTCCACTGGTAGCCACTGAGCGTACATGTGTAGAACTAATATGGTCGTTTGAACAATCTTCCGAAATCGACACAGAGGTGATGCGGCAATGACATTAGTTTCATCTTCACGAGTTGAAAGCGAAATTTGCGAATATTTTGCAAATATCTCGATTCTTTGCACATAGTCTTCAACTTTCAATCCGTCCATGTGCTGGAAAACTTCACGGAACTTTGAATCCCGCAAGCAAAGCAGTAACATGGCCTGTTGTCGGATCCCAACAACAGCGTCAAACGAATGAAAATGCCTCACATCTGATCTTTGACATGGCCCAGAGTTTTCCATATACTGAACGAGCACCTCGTTCGTAAAGTTTGCATCTGGAAACCCTTCGACTGGTGACTTCATGATAATTTCAGCAACAGACTTGCGACGGAGGTCGTTCACTTTCGTGTCGTTGACATCGAGGATAAACGCGTCGCATACCACTTCAACAAATTCCAAGAGCAACGCAGAGTCGTTGTCCCATTTTTGTTCATCCTTTGCTTTATTTTCTAATATATACGAGTATTCGACTTTAGTTGTCGCCTTATATGCATCAAGGCAAAGAATTTTCCAAAGAGATTCGGTGAGTTCTGGAACTCGCTCTCTCAGACGCTCCTCCAAAGATATCGAGAGCGAATCATCGCCACCCAAAGGGTGTTTCTTCACCTTCGACAAAGCTATCGTTTTCTCTGATTTTGTGGCTTTTGTATTTTTACCACCGGATGTATCAGTTACTTTATCGCTACATTGTTGCGCTTTATTTGCTTCTTCCTCAGTTTCGGGGTGTGCAAGCAGATATTCAGCGATCGTTTCCACATTTATTTGTTCGGCGTGACGAGTTTGGCATAGTTGCGTCACAGCAGTTTGAGCAGCCCGTTCCGAGAAACCCATCTCTACGATGAGCTGTAACGTTTCCGGCGAAATACTCACATCACTATTAGCTTTGGTGCGGATGGATGACTTTTCTCTTTCTTCCACTTCTTTCGACAATTTAGCAAAACCCAAATCTTCATCGTTACCACACAATCCCCGCGCAAAAAATCCCGCTCCTCCCTGCTGGGTTCCTCGAAAGCAACGTGAGAGTATTCTGAACACTCTAACGAGCACATCTTTCGAATAAAACGGAAGATCGACATCAAGGAATTTCTTCTCGCCTTCGCTTAAGAGATATTCGCGAGATATTGCCCGATCAATTGTAAATGCGACGTGAGCGCACTCTTCGTGTAAAGAAATGCCCAAATCTTGTGGCATCTTACATTTTCCCAATCGCTTAGAGACTTCTTCCGCTGTATATCCAGTTCGGAAAGAGCGGCTAAGAACATTCCAACCTTTTTGCATCATGTGGTTCTCGAGCTCTTGCACGCAATAATCGTCGTCGTTTGCATTTTCAAAATCAATCTTGTCACCTTTTTCCTTTTCCGCTTTTTTCGGTTTGTTCTTGGCGCCATCTCTTTCATTGCCGAGCCCCCCAAGTAATTTGAGCAGCAGATCCCAATCTGTAAAGTGGATATTTGCCAAAGTCCACCTTCCTCTACTGAGCATTGTTGGAAATGCTTCTAGGTTAGATAACTTCTCGAAGAAAGAAATTGCAGTACAGATGCAGGTATCTGCGCTACTCAGACTCGCTCTCACAATCTCCTGGTTTAAATTTCTGCCAAGAGGCAAGGAACGCGCAATTTCTCCTAAGAGACGAGAGACATGCGCGAGTTCAACTTTGAGTTCTATAATTTCAGGTAGAATAGCGCGCGAAATAAGATCGATGATGCCGTATTTCCGAGCGAGAATGATTGCCGGAGCAAATGCTCGATGACTCTTATCTCGGCGGTCTGTTGAGTATCCGAGAACAGAGGCCACCATGTGTACATATTCCTCGATTTCATTTAGTATGAACAAGGGAGTCCACAGAACGTATTCACTTTCGTGTTCAGGTTTACTACCCTCAAACGCCATCTTTTGTCGCCAATCGATATACTCTCGAACATCTCTTTTAACTTTCGAGATTTTTTCGTAACTCTGAAACATTTTATTTTCTAATTGCAACAAAATCGCCGCCACGGAGGCCCACTGCTTCCTTTCATATTCTTTAATTTTATCTCTGTCATTTAGATATATTTGCGGCCAAGTCGCGGAAGGTGGCCTTGAGATGGTTACAAAGGTACTAACAATGGTCTCTTTCAGTCGCTTGTATGATTCCAGCGTCCATTTTGCGTTCTGAGACATCGCAACATCCCCTCCCTTTAGAATTATGTTCCTCAAAAAATCGATCGAGGAAAGTGCACCTCCGTGAGCGCTAAAAAGATCGAGGAACCTGTGATGGAACCTTTTATAAAAGGAACTGAGAGCTACTGGAGACATCCGAAATAGAGTGGCAAAAAATTTTGTGGCATTTTCCAAACGTTTGCAGATTGAATTCATTTCTTGCACTCGATCAATTGTACACTCGCTGTCCACTTCTTTTGAGTGATATTTTATGTCATTCAGTCCGGACTGATTGAAATTTTCATTTCTCGCTTCGAAATCCATCAAAACAGTATACAAAGCTGCATGAAAGGCAGACGAGAATTCGTGTGGGTCTTTAGATGCCAATTTACGCAGCAAACGCGAAAAGTCACTTCCCGCTGCCGATGTTGGAAACATATTCGGCAGATTATTCGCGACAAAAATTCTGGTCAGCACTTCAACTCCGCTCAGGTTTTCCCCGCGTAAAAGTATCGGCTCGACAGCATTGAAACACGCTTCTTCTTCAGAATCTCGTGAGTTCGAATCTGTTCTGTGCGCTAGAAAACGATGGACGAGCTCATTCGTCTGCACGATACCTTCTAAGAGACGTGTTGCGTGCAGAATGAGGTCGTGATGAAATTTCCCACGCGTCGCAATTGCTTTCTCGCGTTTGCTACGAGCTCTTCCCAATGAAGGATTTTCTCCTACTTTCGTATTAAGTTTATCATCTGAATCTAATTCTGATTGCTTCAACGGTGGCAGTATGTGCCACTCGCGTTCAGCCATTTCATTGGGCTTTTTTCGAATCTCACATTCTGAGCAAAGATCAATAACCCTGCTCGGCGCAGTTTCACCTTCGATAGCATCTTTTGGAATAACAAGGCACGTTCGCCACGCGTTCACATATGATTTCGATGCGAGTGGTGACTTTTTGCAGTATTCGCAGCGCTTTTCGCACGTTTTCCGGATCTGGTCAAAAATTTTATAGAGCATTTCCACACCATGCTGACGAAGCTCAGGCACATGTCTTAACAATTCATCTACGTTCGTTCCAATCGCAGAGGCTACATCCGGAGCACTCAAAGCTTTCTGATAAATTTGCTTCGTAAAAGCTGGGTACATGACCTTTGACAATATGCCTCGGTCAATTACTTTCTTTTTTCCATCTTTGTGCAGACATGTGGCTGATATGACTTGAGGCGCAACGCATAAAACTTTTGAGTTATTCGCGATGGATTCATTCTCTAACGCGCAGAATAAAGCATCGAAAACCCCCGCGCTTTCGAGCTTAACATAACACGTGGGGTCGTGGTTGAGGTAATCAGTCACTAAAGAAGCGAATGTTGTAACACCACTTCCACCAAATTTCTGAGCATTATCGAAAACCAGACGCATAGCTTCGTTAAGCCCGTTGGGACCATCAAGACCCACTGCATAAGCATCATGAGGAACCGATGGACCGAATATTGCAAACGCCAAAGATCTTGTCAAAGCTTTTATTAACACACGGCGGCTGTATGCAACGTAGCTAGGTAGAACGACATCATTCGTTTCTACATCTCCTTTTGTGGCTTTCTCAACAATTTCAGAGCTGGTGCCATCGCTGCGTTTTTGTCTTTGTGGTGGAGTGCCTTCTTCGTTATCATTTATGGACGTTTGCTCTGACTTCTTGCGTTTTGAGCCAGAACCTCGTACTTTAGATGAAGTATCAGTCAACAACTTCCCATCGTTCTCATTCTCTACATTCATAATCGAAGCGTGCGCGTTTTTGAGCGATTCACACATCTTTTCGTATTCCCTCAGGGACGTTTCAATTTCTTGGCGTAGTCTCGAGCACAGCAACTCAACACCACCACTCTCGCAAAAGATTCTATTCGAATCCACGTTATAATCTAGCATCATTTCAAGCGAATGCGCAAATATAGCTAAGAAAGGTATATGGTCACTGCGTTCGTGCTTGAATAACTTTAACAGTGGTTCGAGTGCATTCGCATCGCATAATACGTTGCATCCTATCGGAATCGTGCTAAGATTCGCGAGAAGTGCGAAAGCTGATTCAGCAAGGACGGATGCTTCTATGCTTTTCCTATTTGAAATGTCAAAATACCGATAACTTTCCATTGGTGTGTTCTTCTTCTTCGTTTTCTTTCCTCTTCCGCTTTCTCTCTCTTCTGTAGCATCTGTAGCTGTATCGAAATATCTCTTCGAAAGGTTCGGCGCGTTCATCAGTTTTTCCACCGAAATAGTGAACAAACTCTCCATGGTCGTTGCAGATTTATGCGTGCGCAAAACTTTCGAGACTGCTGAAGATGTATCTCGTTCGTTTACGAGAGCTGAAAGTGCCCAAGCAGCTACTGACGCGTCGGTGCTAAAATCACTCACGAGGTCTCTTTCTCCTTCTCTCTCTGACAATGTTGATGGCTCACTATTACTATTATCCTTAACTTTTTGAATGTTAGTTATTCGATCGTCGAGTTGTTGAACGAGTTCCGAAGCCTTTTCTTGCATCGTTGACGTCTGAAAAATTAGTCGCCTCATTTCGTGTGATGGAATTGGCGTTTTTGTGAGAGTGTAGTTACGATCATACGAAACATCTTCTGTCGAATCACCAAATTGGAGCAAAGTTGCCAGCGCGAGGTTTGAGACGTTCTCACGCGCATCTTTCACGAAATTTGCGTTTGATTGCGAATCTCTTGCCGCAAATGACGACCATCGAAGAGTCCAGAGCTTCTTGAACAATTCTTCTTGATGTTTAGTGCGTCTATTGAACCCTTCTTCTTGGACTCTGAGCCGGCTATCTATGACCGCTTCAACGGCACTTGCGGGTTCATTACTATCTACTTCACTGCACATCTCGATGCGCTCGACTATTTCACGCATGCGCGACACATTACATTCATCCAATATATTGAATGAAGATTGAGTGCTATCTCCCTCGCCGCCGTCTTCTTCTTCTTTGTTTTTGTCAAATAGGAAAGTAAGTTCCAAGTCTTGAAATAATTTTTTCACTGCTGCTCCTTCGTTCTTCTTGTTCTCATTCTCATCGCAATTGTTCATTCTTACCAGCATCAATAACCGCATCGTCAGCCCATCGCACGGCACAAACCTGTTCACACTCGTGCCGGGCGTTTTTTTTGCCACCGAGTGAATCGTCAATAGCGCTTCATATGCAACTTCAAAGTCTTCATGATGTAAAAGTTTCGTCAATTGTTCCAAAGAGTTATACATGTGCTTATTCCAGCATTCGTCTAAGATCGCGCGAGTGCACCGTAAAATCCACAGCAGAGTTTTCTTCCTTTTCATGTAATCTCTTCTTTTTTCTCTTCTATTTTTATCGTCGTCGTCTTTGCTTTCGTTATCGTCGCCTCTCACTACTTCTCCACACGAGATCAAAAAAGCGCACACGTCTTTCTTCGAGATAAAATTCGGCGCAGATTCGTGCGCTATCCTCGTCGCCGAAAAATACGTTTCCTTTTCCGTCGAAATCGAGAGGCAGGAGGAAGAATCTTTTGTGGTACCGTTCCTCGTGACAATGGACAAATACGAGTCGAACATATTAAACACGTCCACCCAGTGTAAAAATTCGCCTTTCCCTAAGTGCCAAACGAATTGCGGGCACAGATCTTCCGCGATTGCGTCCGAAATATCCACATCTTCGTCGCGCGTCGAGCTACCGGCATTGCTCTTTCCCGCCTTAGAGGTGTTCGTCGAATACGATAATATTTTTTCAATCAACGCCGACATTCGCGGAGACTATACAGTTTTCGCATTCGAAACGAAACGAGAAAGAGAGAGAGAGAGAGAGAGAGAGAGA
>Ga0163180_10000742_pt1 | contig 18838 bp, 14 predicted proteins | sample AtlANTMetagenome_2_FD_109647 | JGI IMG/M metagenome (GOLD analysis project Ga0163180, IMG submission 109647) | Marine eukaryotic phytoplankton communities from the Atlantic Ocean - Atlantic ANT 4 Metagenome | ecosystem: Environmental > Aquatic > Marine > Oceanic | place: North Atlantic Ocean...
AGGGAGAAAAAAAAAAGGAAAAAAATAACGCTTCCCTTTAAAAACGTCTCAAAGAAAAACTGCTTTTCTTCTGATCGCGCGCGCGAGTTAAAAAAGAGAAAGAAAAAAAGACGACGACACCATGACGGCGGCGGCGGCGGAAAGAAGCACCAACGCCGCCGGTAGCATGGAGGAGGAGGAGGAGGAAGCGTCGCGCGTGGATCTGTACGGCGCGCTGAACGTGGAGACCACGGCGACGTCGATCGAGGTGCGTTTTTGTTTTTTCCCTCTTTATTTTTTTTTTGTAAAGCCAATGCGACATGCGCGCGAGGAATGCATCGTTTTTTACGTCGCGTCGCCGTCGCGTCTCTTCTCTGCCACCCGCGCCGCCGGCGAGATGACGCGCACCGCGAGCGCGCGCGCGGGTGGAAGGGAAGAGAGAGAGAGAGAGAGCAAAGCGGAGAGATTTTTTCGTTTTCCTTTGGACGAGAATCGGGAATCTGAAAAGCCGAATTGAAAACGGGCGTTTTTTTTTCAAGAAGAAGAAGAAGGTTCTGTTGGTAGTGTTTTCGAACTTTACTACGGGGGGAAGGAGATGTTTTGATCGCGCTTACCTCTTTCGCTTTCTCTCATTCCCTCTTCCCGAAAAAATAGATTCGCCGAGCGTACCGGAACTTAATCACAAAAGCGCACCCGGATAAAGGCGGCGATGCGAAAACGTTCGCGCTGATTCAACGCGCCTACGACGTCCTCTCTGACAACGACAAGCGCAAACAATACGACTCGACCGGGACGTACTCAAAATCAGTCGAGGAGGAATTGTTGGATTCATTCGGTGGCGGCGTGTTCCGCGATAAGTTGAACGAGGAGAATCAAAGGAAAGAGTCCGTCGCAGAAGCGATTCAAACCGTGGAGAAGAACAAAGGATCGCACACGTCTGGATTTGAAGCGTTCATGAGAGCCAGGGGCGATTCTGTCAGCTCGTTTGGTGTGGACGATATCATCAATCAGTTCGGCGTGGTAAAAGGATCGTACGATGAGGTACAATTACCGAAGATTAAAGCGTACGAGGTAAACCACACCGTCGGTAAGAAAGTTGTCATCGGTCACGAAAAGGAGGCGTTGCGAGTGGAAGCGAAGAAAATCGCGTCGACTTTACAGTGGGGCGAAGTTTTAGTGAGTGTTCGCGTGGCGCCGATGAACGGGCACGATATATATGAAGAACAAATGTCGTTCATTACGTCCAATTATGCCAGCGGGTCTGATATGCATAAAGGTTCGATGTTAAACCCGCGAAAAGGTGTTTTCGAAAACAACACGAACGAGTCGAACGAACACTGCAAAATCCCTGGTTCAGATTGTTTAGCCACGGTAGTGAAAGTTGGCGCCGGCGTGAAGTCGTTATCCGAAGGCGATTGGGTCATTCCGTATGTTCCAAATCTCGGCACGTGGAGAACATTAGCGGTTTGGAAAGAAAAAGATTTAATCAAGATTCCGAAAGAATTAACGTCGGAAAACCACTGCGCGATGATGCGAGAGATGTCCGTCGCGTATCGTTTGTTGGAAGATTTTGGGGCATTGAAACCAGGCGATGCGGTTATTTTGAACGCTGGTACCTCATTAATCGCCACAGTGGTCTGTCAACTTGCGAGCATGCTCAAAATGCGTCCGATTTTAGTCTGTCGCGCGCATCCAGGCTTCGAGAAGACTGTCAAATGGCTTAAAAGTTTAGGCGCGATTGAAGTTTTCAAAGACGAAGGCGATTTGAGCGCCGAGTTAGAAGAAAAACGTCTCTTCGCGAAACCAAGATTGGCATTAGATGGCGTTGGGGGCATTTCCGCTGTACGTTTGGCGGAAACCTTACACCAAGGCTGTCCTCTCATCGTCTACGCGTGCGCTTCTGGTCGCGCGGCGACGTTCCCATGGCATCATTGGGTCGGTAAAGGTTTGATCGTGCGCGGTTTTTCGCTGAGAAACTGGATGAAAGAAAACAAGAAGAAGACGCCGAAAATGATGGAGACTTTGGCGAAATTGGTCAACGCGAACAAAATAGTGGTCGAGTACACCGAGTACGAGCTATCCACGGAGTTCGACGAGGCTTTGGATCACGCGTGCGAGAAGCACAGAAAGACAAAGATCTTGTTGAAAATAACCGATATTGGAAGCACCGTCGACCAAAACGACAAGTGATGATAAGAGTTCGTGGCGGCGAAACGAAAGAAGAGAAAAGTGATGAGATGAGCGTTTATAAATAATAAAAAGCATCGTTTGCACTTAAAGCGAGTGAGAGCATACGCGTACACATAATCTTCTTCCATTTTTTAGCACGACGCAAACGTCGTATTTTTTATCATTATTTAATTAAAAACTCCCTCTTACTTAGCTATAAAAAACTACCCGTTAGTTTTTTATAATTTAATAGAGTTCTTCTTCCATGTGCGTCTTGATGGTGCAGTCCGAGGTCGGGTACGCAACGCAAGTCAACACAAAGCCGTTCCCGGTTTGATCGTCATCCAAGAAGGATTGGTCGGATTGGTCGATGGTACCCGCGGTCACCTTACCCGCGCACGAAGAGCACGCGCCCGCTCTGCAAGAGTACGGCAAGTCAATGCCAGCTTCTTCAGCCGCGTCGAGGACGTAGGTGTCGTCCGCGCATTCAATCTTTTGGGCGCCTTCCGGGGTTTCCAAAGTGACCGTGAAGTTCATGATGGTCATGCCTCTTTGCACTTTCTGCGTACGCGTAAAGAATCGCGTTTGAAGAGAGAGAAATGAACGGGTTAAGTATGTTGTCTTTAGGGACTCATTTCGCATCTCTTGGAGGATAGCGACACCCCCCGAAGAGGTCGTGTCGATTACACGCGCAATCCTGCTCGCGACAGGGGTAAGATGCGCGCAAACCGCCCTAAACCGCGATGGAATCGATGCGTCCGATACGTCTCGAAGCTTTTCGCGCGTTCGATGCGTCTTTCGCGCGTCGCGCGAGCCACACGCGACGCTCGACTCTCGCTTTTTTTTTCTCGTTTTTGCAGTGACGCGTAAACACACAAAAAGCGAACGAAACGCATCGGACGACACACATCCAAAATTCGTCTCTCTTGCCCCGACGTTTGATGCGCACCACCGCGCGTATCGAACAAAAAACGCGCGCTTTTGAACGCCACGAGATGCCTTCATCGCGTGTATCGCGTCCGACTCGCGCGATGCGCTTCGCGATGGTGCTCAAACGTCTCGAACCCGCACAATCGGACGATTGTTTTTTTCTAAAAGGAGTACGGGCACTCCGTCGTCGCCTCGGAACACCACACACACAAAAATAAAACAAAGCTCTATAAAAATCGGACATCACCGCCGCCTCGCGCGATGCGATCGACGAAAAACGAAACGCGCGAGCGTACCGAGGTGCGCGTCTTCATCGCGACGGCTTTGCCGACGAAGGCGGTCTGTTGGACGGTAGTGGCAGCGAACATTTTTGTGTATATCTGTGTGTGTTTTTGTTGTGCGGTAAATTTTGCACTAATCACGTCTCGTCTTCGCGAAAAAAAATTATCCAAAGAGAGAAGAAGAAGAAGGTTTCGGGTGAAGCCAATGAGAAAAAAGGAAAAAAGGTCGACTGCCATCCATACCCTAAACCCTGGTGTAAACCCTAAACCCTAATCACTCTTTATGTGTGTGTGAGAAAATTGGAAATGTCTCTCGGAGTTATCGCCTAAACTCTCTGACGCGAGAGAGGAGAAAGGGAGGAGGAACGCACGGACGACGACGAGGAGGACAACGAGGATGTTGGCGACGACGCGCTGCGGAGGAGGAGTACCGACGACGACGACGACGAGACGATGTGGGAGACGAAAAGCGAGGACCTTTACAAAAATGACGCCGGCGGCGACGAGCGGTGAAGAGGAAGACTCCTTTGGGAAAGACTTTGACGCAGGAGACCCACTCCCGCCGAAGAAATCGGACCCGTTCGGGTTTGATTCCGGAAGGAACGAAGGGCCGGTACCGATTATTCCCGGGTTTGATACCGCGGAAGGCGGTAAGGTCGGCCCGTTAGGCACGGCTGGGATCTCGGTGTTGCTGTTCGTGTTGTTCGGTGGGAGCTTGTTTTTCACGTCGGTCCCGCGAGGCGCGGTGGAAGACGTGGCGAAGATGGCGCTGGAGAACGATCCAGATGCGCCTGTGAACGTGTTGAGACGTTAGAGCTTTTGTAATTTGACTAATGACTACGTATATACTTGTACAATTGTACTAAAAAAACTACCCGTCTATTCCACGTTTCTTCTCTCATCGCAACGACGCCGAGACGAATTCTTGTAAGGATTTGTTCAAAGGATATCGTCCCAAGGCAACGAGCGAGGACAATTGAAGAACGAACAACTGCGAAAATTCTTTGTTTCGTTTCGCAAACGAAACGCCGTCTTCACTTTTTTCTTCTTCCGTGCTCGCGTTATCTTTATTCTTCTTTTGTTTTATCAGATTCGTCAACGCGTCGACGACTAAAGCCAACATCGCGAGTGCACGATCCGAGATGTCGAAAGAGGATATTTTCTTCTCGCTATTTGAAAAGTAGTGTCGGAAGACGATTTCACATGCCGCGAGCGTACCACTCACGGCGTTTGTCGTCGTCGCTAGCACAGCTCGCGTGGAGTCATATAAAAGCTCTTCGTGTTCGTCTTCTTCTCGCTTATTAAACGCGGAGGTAAAAGCATCGATATGAATAGTCGACGCGACATTCGCTATGCGCTTCTTAGAGTCCGCAACGGTACACGACGAGAATAATTCGGGGATAAAATCGCAAACGAGCGACTTCGAAATCACTTGGTCCCTTTCATTCTTCTTCTGGGCGTGTATCGCATTTTCGAGGAAGTCGCACGCAAAACTCCAAAATCTTTCAGAAGAAGATGTACTTTTGGAACCAAACGCCGCGATGCACGATAACGCGTGCGTTAACGAGGTCGACGCGACGTCTGCCTTTGCAAACGCTTTCGCGCAGCCGACCGACACGATATCGTATCCAATATTCTTCGTCGAAGACGCGGATGTTACGTTTGAAACCAAGCGAGGAAAGAACGTCGCCAATGAAAACGCTTTTGCTTCTAAGAATCCCTCGTTCTTCGGAGCACTGTTGTGCACATGCTTCCCGTAATACGTTTCGCGAGTGGCCGAAACGATTGGGTCTATCGCATCTTCGCAAACGTCTTGCCAGAATACCTTTTCTTCATCTTTGTTTCTCGTAAAATCAAGCGCAGACGCGAAGACGCTTTCAAATGCTCTCACAGTTGTTGCTCGCGTGTTTTCGATTGAAAACGTCGCCGATATCAAACGCCTCGTCGCAACTTTCCACAGATTTCGCCCGCGGTGCGTGCTTCGATCCGCGCGAACGATAATCTCTTGCAAAGATAGCAGAGCTTCAGAAATGACGATGGATTCTCCTTTGTCGTTCGTCGTTTGCTTTTCGACGTCGCGAAATTTAGCTAAAACATCCAGAATGTCCGGTAAAACGTCGTCCGTAAGTTCTCCATCCGATGAAGATGATGTTGTCGATACTCCTTCTTTCTTTGATCTTCCTTTGAGCACACTTTCAACAATAACGTTGCGAAAACTCACAAATGCACGAATTTTTGCCGAGTCTGCGAATAAGACTTTCATTTGATCCTCTGGGTTACCGTCGTAGTCCGCAGTATTACCGTGATATTCTGACAGAGTAGCATTTGAAGCGACAATTTCGAGGGTTTGAGAGACTCTTCGCCAGGATTTTCCAAACTTCTTGCTCGAAGTTTCAGCCAGGTGTCTCAACGCGTCGATGACGAATTCGGCTTTTCTCGTCTTCATATCGAAAAAGACGGTTTCGTTATCCAAGCCAGAATTTCGAAAGCTCGAATTTGCTATCGTTCGAATGGATTCGTAGAACGGTAACAAGGCGTCTTCTCTCGCTGCGTCCGCGTTGATACTGTTGATATCTTCGTCTGTCTCTAGATTTGTCAACTTAGTTTTACGTTTTGTGGGCGTACAATTTCCATCCTCGTCTTCGGTCTCCTCGGATTTCGCGCTTCCTCTTTTCAAGAGCACAGCCTCGGCAACGACGCGAAGACACTCCGAAGCTTCTTTACACGCGTTGCGATTTACGAGCGTTTCAATTTGTACGCAAGAAGTTGCTGTCGTCGCCAGATGCAAAGAAGCTGGTCCCCAGATGACATTTCGCCAGGCTGCTAAAGATCTCCCGTTCAAGTTTGCTCGTGCGACATCCGCCAACCGTTTCATCGCGATTCTCGTATTTGGAGATTTCGTGATTTCGCTTTGCTCGGCGGCTGATAAATCGCGTTCGGAACGTTGTATTAACGCGTCGACGAGATGTGAGAGTTCGCCCACATCCATTCGAGCCGATTTCTCAAAACATGCGTCGATGGCTGCCTTGGCGTCTGTATTTATCTCCGTTTCCATACCCGCTTCCTGCGAGAACGGTCGGAGCCAGGTCATGACATTTTTAAACCCGAGAAGTTGCTGGATATTCTTCTCCACCTTTGTTGTGTCCGGTAAAATTCCGTGGTTTTGTTCTTGCGTGATTCCGGTGCGACTGTTTACGTTTGTTACGCCTCTCAATGCCGTCGAGTCATTCTCTAACATTGCAATCTCCAAACTCACGCAAATATCGATGCACGACTTCCAAAATTTTTGACCGAGCTTGATGAAATCGCCATCGGATTTTGCACAATCGAGAAGCGTTTTTGTCGCCTCGGCGCGTTGCACGGCTCTTGAATCAACTCTTGACGCGTTACTGTCGTTACCTTCGTCATTAGTATCGTTGTCTCGTCGATCCCCAGATACGATCACACCCGTAGCATTGCACAAAAACTGTCCGAACAAATCTCGCAAAGTGTACAGCTTTGTCTCAAAGGCAAGTCTCATGGCAGAACGAGCGCACTCTAAAGCCACAGCTGCACGCCCAGGATCATTCGCAAGGCCAAACGCAATCGATAACGCACTACAGAGCGCTTCACCGATGACTTCAAACATTGGTCGCGCCAGTCCGGCTTCGGTAGCTGCGTGGAAGGCGGATTCGCTGACTAACACGTTGTTGTTACTGTTCAAGCCTTTGTCGAGCTCTGAATTACTACCTTTTCCATTCTTGAACTGCGACGAGGAAAGCGCGACAGGATCTATCCCCACATTCGTCGTGACTGCAGAGAACGCTCGAGCCGTTTCTCTCAGCAAAGCTTTCGCTTCTTCCGATGCAATTTTCTCCTCCATTTCAACAATTCTCTGTCGCTTCTTGAACGCGCCAAAGATGCCAAAATCGCTCATGAGACCGCTACTCGCTAAAGTAGTGGTGGTAGCATCCGCGGCAGTGGATGACGACGTTTCAGCGATGGCACGTTTATCCGCGGATAAAATAATTTCTTCTTTCGTCACGCGATCGTAAACGCCTCGGATCATTTCTTTGTCCAGTCCTCTCGTTTCCGGCGTATCCAAAGCCATATTCAAGAAATCTTCCCCCGACATTCGCATTTTTGCATCCACCATGGGATTGTGCGCGTCTGTATTCAGCATGATTATCGCAAACGCGATAATTGTCACGCAATCTACTTTCTTCTCTATTTTCTCGCCTCCAAAGTTTGGATTTAATTCAATGAACCTCTTCGCAAAACACTCGGTGAGTCTATCGATTTGTTGCGCTTCGCCGGGAATTCGAAACGTCGACATGAACTTCCTCAACGCTTCGTCTATGAATTCGTTCGTGAAATCAAAATTTTCCAAGTACGCGCGAATAACCGCAACGCCATCTGCATCGCTAGATCCCAGTAAATGTCCAATTGCTGATGGATCGACACCCGGCGCCGACCGTAAAAACTTGGCGGCGTCCGATGCCGACACGACTGAATTATTCGGCGCATGCTCGCGCAAAACTGCCATCGTCGGTGTTTTGTTAAACTTTTCCACCGCAATCTCCACCGATTTCTTCTCTTTCTTAAGATTCGCAAACGTTTTCGTTTGCGAAAGTTTTGCTACCGACGATGATGATGATGTCGCAGGCGCATCGTTTTCTAATGGAACCGAAGCGAGCAATCCACCTCCCTATTCGGTCGTTTGGGCTGTTTTCTTCGACGTCGTGCTGCTAGATTCTGGTTGTTTCCTGATGTCATCTGGTTTGGAAGCACCCGAAACTGCGAGATTTTGAGACGGTATCAATTCAAACGAGGTTGAAACGCTTCCCGACCGACGCAAAGTGGAGGATGCTGTTCTTTCGACTTCTTCGATGGAATCGTCGTCTTCGTGAAATAAGTCTTCCCCTAATTCCTTGTTTCTCGCGCGCCACATGCGCAAGGAACGCACGATAGCAACCAAACACTGCGTCGTCGCATCTCTCAACGCAACTGAATCAATATCAATCGAGGAACCACCGCTAATATTCGTAAGAATACGATCTTTTTCGAGTTCAACTTTAAGCGTCTCTAAAATGGCCTTGGCGCTTCTCTCAAAGCAATTTGTCGAACATCTCGGATCGCAATCGTAATTCACAAAAACATCCGCCGATGTCGAAGGATCGTCAAATATTTGTCGCAGAGTTTTCAACGCGGCAATCTTCGCCTTTATGTGCGTTGACTTTGACCGTTCTAACGGGTGTAAAAGCATCGTTGGGAACATCAAAGCGATTTCAGATTTCCAAGAATATCTCGCGCGAGAAACAATAGCGGCAAACGTTGCTCGGGCTAAACTCGATGACGCTAACGCCATTGGATGAAACCTCGTCGCGTTGTTAAAGCCATGCATGATGTTGTTGATGTTGTTACTCGTGTTCGTGCTAACGGTTGCTCTATTCGTCGATGCATTCAGCGTTTTTTCGATGCCATCGAAACTCAATTTTTTCGGGTTGCCATTGATCGTGCCTGATGCGGTAGCGGCCGCGGCTGCAGCCACTCCAGCAACGCCGCCTTTTTGAAGCGTGGACTTTGGATTTAACATCGCGTTAATCAACAAGGCCTCGCTCAAAGATTTCTTTAATTCGTTTTTATACGCGGCCAACCACGCTCTCGCATTTGGTCCTTCGCACAGCTGTCGAAGTAAATCTATCGCTAAAAACCGACTGGCTAGGATGTACTCGTCTGCATCTAACGCGTTCGCCGCAGAAAAATATGCTGTAGTATTCATATTCTCCTCTGCAATCGTCGCGGCGCTAATATCATTCGAATCTCTCGACGCGATTTTACACAACGCCTTCAAACACGTCAACGCCGATTGGTCGCTACAACAATTATTTCCAACACTATTGGTAACACTAAACTCCCCCTCTGCGCACCTCTTAAAACTATTATTTATGTGTTGCACCAACGCCGTCTTTGCCACTCTTCTCTCTACATCCCCATCGCAGGCCACCGACGAATGCGCCAACCGTAACGTCAAAATCTCCAACGCCTCTTCCCCTTCCTTGCCTTGAAACGTCCCAGACTGTACCACGTGTTCGCTCGTCGCCAACGCTAACAGAATCTTCACCACCATCCTCGTAATCTCCACCGTGTTATCATCCTTTCCGCAAAACGCGATTACTTTACACGTGTCCCTCAACATCGTCGCGCTACACGTCATCATCTCCGCCGCGTTGGCGTCTCCGTTCGCGCCGCTCACTCGCACTTTCTCCTTTTCCACGAAATTCAAAATCAGAAACGCGCACTCCAACGCGTTCACCGCGACGCCGCGTCTCCCTCCTTGATACACTTCCGCGTTCGTCAAAATCTCTCGAGATACATCCGTAATCTCTCGTAAAATTCTCGTCTTTTTCTCGAAGTGCAAATACTCCGATTCCTTCTCTTCCTCGCGCGTTTGCCTCGAGAGCGCCCACAGTTCGCTCGTCTCGTCCTCCATCTCTCTCGTCAATCCTGCCACTCGTGCTCTCGCGTCTTTCGTTTTCTTCGAGAGAAAAAGGGATCCCACGACGTTGGTGTTCGGAGGAAACTCTCTCCGCATCGAGCGCAGCGTCGTCGAGCATCGTCGCAGGAGCTGCGCGAACGCTCCGAGTTCGTTGGTGGTGGTGTTTTTGTCCCCTTTCTTCTCCGCCTCTTCTTCTTCGTGTCGATTCTTTTGTTCTTCGGCACCCATTTTTTGAAACACAATAAAACCGACTTAGAAATGTGTTACACACTCAAAATGGTCGAAAATTCTCTCCACTACTTACTCCTACTCAAGGGTCCCTCCTCCTCTTAAACGTCGTCTCAAAGCGTCAGGTCGTTTTGACAAAGTCGTTTCCTCTTCTGCGTCCCTTTTTTAGTACACACAACAGAAAGCGACAAAAAAAGAGACAAAACCAATTAAAAAGAGGGAGTTGGGACCCGACACAGACACACACGACTTTGATACCCTAAATATTTTTGATACCTTAAACTCAAGACATACAAAAGGAGAGGACACTTTTTGGAGACATTTTTTTTTGGAATCATTTTTGACGACGACGACGACGACGATGTCCTTCGTCTTTGTCTCTCCTTTTGTATCGACTTTGTTGACCCCCCGAAAATGTCGTCTTCACCACAGCAGCGGGAACGAAAACCATCTCAGTCGTCGGCAAAAGAATGAGACGACGACGACGACGACGACGACTTTTTTGTCGACGAAGACGTTTTGGAATCATCATCTCCATCGAAGACACACCATTGGGGACGTTGATGATGATGATGTCTTCGATGATGCGAAAGTCTTCGAGGAGGACGAGGGAAGAAGACGCGACAAAAGTCGTTTCGGACGGACGGCGATGGCGCTGGTACTCTCCGCGGGGATGATGCTTCTTCAACCGACGACGACGTTCGAAGCGCACGCGTCCGTGACAGAAGAAGCTGATGATGTCTTTCAACTTGGCCGATTGTTTCCTGCGTTTCCAAACCCGATGGACTTTGACAAAAAAGACGACAAAAAAAAAGGAGAGGAAAAGAGACCTCGGTGGGAGACGAAAGCGGAAGAGCGCGCGCTGATGATGCGAGAATACGATCGCGTGGCGATGCAACAAAAAGAAGAGAAAGAAGCGTTGAATCGAAAAGCGACGGCGGTGTACGCTCGACAAGCGGCGGAGAGGAAAACGCTCGCGAGGATCGAAAAAGAAGGCAATCCGGACGGGTTGTCGCAAAGCGAGAAAGAACGAACGGCGAAAGAGGAAGGCGAGAAAGCGTACGAGATGACGATGAACGCGATAGATGCTTCCGAGTTGGAGTTGAAAGAGTACAACGCTAGGATGGAGGAGAGAAGAAGGACGGCGTTGGAGAGGAATCGGGAGGAATTGGAGAAGTTGGAGGAGATGGAAAGGAAAGAGAATGAAGAAAACGCATTGGTAGAGCAGATTTCCAAGAATTGCGAAAAGTCGTTGGAAGACGTGAATCCGTTCGACGATACGGTGTGTATTTGAGGTGTACGATTGAATGCGATGACTATGGTAATAATAGCAAGACAAATTAGTATGTGTTGATACAAAACGCATAACGCGCTTATATGTAAAAAAAAATGGAATTTTTAGTAACCGTACGAAGCTGAATTCGACGACGACGACGACGATAAACTCGACGTCATCGAATCTTCGTCAAAAAATCCCATCACTCTCGGAACTAAGTGTTTAATCAACAGCTCCAACGCAGACACTTCCCCGAACGATACCGGGATATTTACGTTCAACTTCTCTCCAAACTTGGTTTGACTATAATTCAAAAACACCCCGCCGGTACCGTCTGGCATCGCTTCCATCTTCAAACTTTTCGTCACGGACCCTTGCGAACTCCCGCCCATCCCCGGGTCGTGGAAAAACTCCACCTTTTGCGCGATAGATTGTCGACTCGGGTTTAATCTGTTTGCCAACTCTGCGGCTTCAATTGGAGAGAGCATGAACGACCCTTTCCGAGTCCAATCGTATTTCCGAGTCCCGATTGACGGCGCAAATTCCAACAGGATCCCGCCCGAACGTTTCATAATCGTCCGACCTTGTGAATCGGTTTCAAACGTCGGTTTGACCAATTTTACGGATAACGCCGATTTCGATTTGTAAATAGAAAAGTCCACAAACGTTCTGTTTGAATTGTTTGACGAAGAATTGTTGGTGTTGGTGTTGGTGTTGTAACCGCCATAGCCGCCGCCGCCGCCGTACGAAGAAGAAGAAGAAGAAGAAGAAGAAGAAGCGCCGCCGTTGTTATTATACCCTCGATAATATTGTTGGTGTCCATCGCCACCCGCAGTCGCAGTCGTTTGCGCCCCACCCCACTGCGGCGCCGACGGCGTCTCTCGCGCGTAATAGTTTGCGTCTTCGTTGGACGATTTCGCATCACTCGGTACCCATTTAATCGCTCTATTCGCTCCTGGCCCGGACAATCGATCGCCGTTTGACACCACCAAAGGTGGCGATGCGAACGCGTCGTTATAATACCGGTTGTTGCTGCTGCTGCTGTTGTTGCTGTTGTTGTCTCCCATGGTGTTCCCCCCGCTCGACGCCGACGCCGACCCTCTCGACGCGAGAATGTCTCCGCGTCGAAAATCGATTTCAAATCTTTTTCCCCGTCGTGGGAAGGAGAAGAAAAGCGCCAAACACGACGTTTTCGATGACGACGACATCGTTTTCGTTGTTCGCGTCGGTGCGCTGCTCATCATCCCTCCTCCTCCTCCTCCTCTCGAGCGCCGCATGCACAGCGCCGCGCGCGGCACGACGAGGAAAGACCCCTTTTTCACCCCTCCCAAGGCGGAGTTCATCATCTTCTTCTTCTTCTTCGTTTCTTCTTTCGCGCTTGTGTCCGTCGTCAAAGTCGTTATATGCGATTTTAAAAAATGAAGTCTTTTAAGAGAGAGAGAAGCAAAATGTGTGTACTCAATTTTGCACTTAAACCCTAAACACTTCAGTCTCTTTATTTCGTCCTCTCTGAGTCTCTCTTTCGACTCTGTAAGTGCACATCTCCTACTATTCCTCTCTTGTTGGACCAAAAAGACCAAAGGTGTGGTGTTGCACCCACACAAAAAAAAGCCTGCGATTGGAAATTCCGTGTGCGAAAAGTGATCGTGTCGTCAGAGACGTAAGCGCCTTTGCTCTCTCCGCCACCACCGAAAAAAAGAGTTGGCGTGGTGGTCTTCGACGCCCGATGACGACTTTGACTTTGACTTTGACTTTGACGTCGTCTCCGAGAGGAGGGCGACGACACCAAAGACGGCAACGCGCGTCGTCGACGACGACGGCGGCGGCGAGGCGGAGACGGCAACAGCAGGAGGCGAGCTCGACGTTGAGCCAACACCCTTCCCCGGGCTCGATGCTCTCTCGAATGGTGAACCTCCAAAACAACACCATCAACTGGGAGGCGCTGGAAAAAACGACGACGACGTCGGAGAACCGCCACGCGGAAGAAACCGGAGGGGTGTTCGGATTGATCAGAGGAGAGTTGGAGATAAAAACGAAACGCGAGTTGAAAGAACGACGTTTTGGGTACAAAGAGTTCGTCCTGTTGAGAACGCTCGGGTTGAAGGCGCACGTGTTGGCGAGCTGTTTTCGAGCGAAAAACGTCGAGACGCCCATTCGCAAGTGCTCAGTCGGAAGGATATTGGCCGACCCGGGGAGCAAAGCGGAAGAGAGCTTTTACGGGTTGTACTCCACGTGCGCGGACGCGATGAGCGGAGAAGACGATGGAAGCGCTTTGACGTTTATGGACCGGGTCGTCGGAAAAATCGAGAAGATTGCGGAGGAGAAATTGGACGATGAGTTCGTGAGCAAGAGTAAGAATAGGTATGGTAAAGAAGTAGACGAAGAGACGTTCGAAAAAGCGTACGGAGGAAACGCGGGGAAAGCGGTAGAGTTTGTGTTTAATAACGATGGCCACGGCGAGAGTGAATTGGTTTTAGACGTACCAAATTTTGATTTACCGGAGAATGTCGGGTCGGCTTTAGCTGGTGGAAGTGAGACCAAAACAGCCGACAACGATGGCGACGATGAACCGTTCGCGTTTGGAAAGAAAAGTAAGAAAAAGAAAAAGAAAGCGCCGACGGCTTCGGTCGTCTCGGATGCGATGAAAAGCGTCGCGGGAGGCCAAAAATCGACGTTAGAAGCGCTTTCGGATTTGATAACCACGCAAGCGAAGAAGAAAAAACAACAAGAACCGACGTTTCCAGAATTTTCCAATTGGGGCCAATCCACTTCCGCAGAAGGTATGGGTATTTTGCTCACGATTTGTTTGGCGCTAGGGGCAGAAAGTAGGAGCAAAAATAGTCGTCTCATCCTCGTCCTACCGAGCGATTTAATCCTCTCGGCGCTGTTCTTCGATCGCGACCCGTACATCCTCGGCAATAAGAACAAAAAGTTTGCCGTCTGTGCGACAGAAGCGCACGTGAAAGCGTTATCGCTCGAAGAAGAGAGCACCGAAGATACGATACTCGCGCGAATACGAATTGAAGGCGCGCCGCCTTCCTTCTCGGACGAACGCCTCGACGCCGCGCTCGAAGGCGACAAAGTAAAAAAAATTGCAAAACTCGCGCTCAGGCTCGCATAACGCCGCGACGAAGACCAACACGAGGATGAAGCACTAAAGAAGACGGAACGAAAGGGGCAAAATAGCGATGATGACGTATTCAGAGCGTCTGGTGGTTTCTTTCGACCGGCGACGTTGTTTCTTTCCCCGGCGGCGTTTCTTTTCTCTTATAGTAGTATTGTATTTTTTTAATAACTCGAAGCACTTTACGAACAAAAGACGCGGCACAACATCTCTCCCTCTCTAAAACAACCACACTTTTGTGGGCGGGTTTTTCACGCTTTGTGTCCTCCTCTCGTTTTCCGCGCGTCGATCGAGCGCACTGGTGGAGAAAGGAAACGGTGCTCGAGATGGGTGGTGGGTTCGACCCCCGGGACGAGGGGAAATCGTCGTCGTCGTTGTCGTCGTCGTCGTACAGAGACGTGAAGTTGCACCTCGCGCTGTTCGCAATCCAATGCGTGTGCGCGATATACAACACTCTCTGTCAACTGTTCTTGAACAAAGATACCGACGCGGACGATTGGCGCGCCGTGTTGGTGTTTTCGTTGTATCGAGACGTGCTGGCGGCACCTCTGTTGTATCTGTGCGCGTTCACGCACGATTCACGCGCGTTTAAATGGTTTCCGAATGCCATCGACTTCCCCAGAGTGTTAAGTCAAGCGTTTTTAGGCATTTTTTGCAACCAGTTAGCATCTTTACTCGGGATTCAGTTAGTCGGAGCCGTGATGGCATCTTTAGTACACCTGGCGACGCCGATGTTTGCGATGGCAATTGCGGTGTGTTTGGGGCAGGAAAAGTTGAATGCGTTCATCGCGAGCGGAGTCGTCGTGGCCTGCGTCGGCGCAATGAGCGTGAGCGTCATCGACGAGTATTTGAAAGATGTCAGCACAGAAGAGGAAGCGAAGGAAAGTAGTCCCGTTGGATTGTTGGCGTTGTTTGTGGGAAGTTTTGCGAGCGCGATGTACTATAATGTACAAAAGATCACGCTGAGAAAAAAAGAGAACGCGCCGTTGATGGTGACGGCGTGGGAGTATGCGTTCGGCGCATCCATGATGGCTTTATGTGCGGTGATTTGTGTCCCGTTTGGAGAGGATGCGGGAGTGTACGCGTTAGACGAATATGATAACAGCTTAAGCTCAATAACCGCGAATGCGGTTACGTCTGGAAGATTAAGCGCGAATAAAAGATGGGTGTTAGAAACTGAAGGCCTCTACGCTCTTTTCTTCGCGGTGGTGTTCAACTCCATCTTAAAGTACGCCTTGAGTGCGTATTGCAACAAAAGAGCCGGGGTGACGTTACTAACCGTCTATTCCACGTTGCAACCAGTAGTTACCGCCATTCTCGCCCTTATAGTCTTATCTCAACCGTTGCGATGGGGCTACGTCGGCGCGTTTGCCATTTTTTACGGCGTCTGGCTCGTCGCCAAGGGAAGAGATTTAAACGCGACAAGCGGCAAGATGAAGTACGACGATTCTGCGCCGACGAACGCAAAAGAGGAAGAATACAGTAGCATTAGTAGTGGTGGGAAAGAGGTGCGCGTTTAACGATAGTAACTGTAGCAAAGAGAGAGAGAGAGAGGAAAGAGAGAGAGAGAGTTTATTTAAAGTACTTACCTACATGCCACACGTGTTGTAAAATTTTAAAGCGGAAAAGCAAACAAATCAAAAAAAAAACTTCACAAATTGATACGCAAACCCGTGACAGAGATTACGAGCATGTTTGCAAACGTCATAGTCGCCGCGGCGTCCGCGACGATGACTTTTCTCGCCTCTCGTCGTCTCAAATCGAACGAGGATGGTGAAAACCCATCGGCATCGGCATCCAAAAAGGTTCGAGAAATTTCAAAAATGCATCATTTTTACGCGCAAAAGAGCTCATCAACATTTAAACAGGACAACACGACTATCGATTTCCCACCATTTTTAGCGCAGCGAGAACGAGAAAAGGGCTCTCCGAAACAGTGTTACTGTCAGCTCTGCCCAGATTCTCCCTCAGATGGGACACTAGAGAACAAGGAAAACTTTGGTGTCGATTCGCCTCCAAAGAAGAAGCCAAATCCGCTTTCGAAAGAAAAACGAGAGCGATATTTGTCTTGGGACGATTATTTCATGACCGTGGCATTTTTGAGTAGTCAGAGGAGCAAAGATCCCAACAAACAGGTTGGAGCGGTGATTGCGAGCGAGGAGAACTTGATATTAGGTACGCCTCGTTCTTTGCATTTGTCAAGTCTCGTGCGTTCGCTTCGTGAAATTTTCTCTCTTGGAAATCTTTGTTGAAACGTTTTGCTACTTCCTTTTGAACAGGTGTGGGATACAACGGTTTCCCTCGCGGATGTGGGGACGACGCGTTACCATGGGCTAAGAAAAGTCCCACGAACGATCCTTTGGAAACGAAATACGCGTACGTGTGCCATGCGGAGATGAACGCCATCATGAACAAAAATTCCGCGGACGTGAAGAACGGGACCATGTATGTGACCATGTATCCGTGCAACGAGTGCGCGAAGTTGATGATTCAAGCTGGGATCAGAGAGGTCGTGTATTGCGAAGGGAAATTGAAGAATGATGCGAGTAGTGCTAGTAGTAGTGGTAGTAGTAAGGAGAAGAAGAAGAAGAAGGCGTTGGGAGAGAATACAAACAACGAAGCGCCGACGCCAGGTGTAACCGTAGAAAAAAAAGAGGAAAAGAAAGTCGACCCGTCGTATTTCGCGAGCCAGAAGCTCCTCGCGTTGGCAGGTATTACGGTGCGCAAGTACGAACCGAAAGTGAAAGTAGACTTGACGTATTTGCGAGATTAATTTTGAGTCATGTTGTTCAGTACCTTTCCAATTACAATAAAGCGCGCACTTTTTATTTCTTTTCTATATATATAGTTCAATACGCATCTCTCGCGCGCAGTACATGCGAGAGCGCTTTTCTTTCTTCCTCGCCCCCGTTCTCATCCTCTCGCTCTTCTTTCTCCTTGAGTGTGTGGTATAATATTTCTCGTTGGCGGCTTTATATACGCACTATCAAACTCCCAAGGAAAAAATAACTAATATTTAGTTACCTTTCGCTTGCTCTCTTTCCTTCGCGTCGCTAATCTCCTCGACCGTTTCCCACTCAACGGCGCAATCATCGGTGCATTCTCTAGCCGCTTTCAGCGCGATTTCCAAAGACTTGGAAAGCTCTTTCATTCTCGCGCTCTCTTTCACTTTACCTTGAACTTGGCCCAAACTCTTCGCCGCGGATTCAATGGAATCCAATACCGTCTTGTCCATCGCCCCGGACTTGGCTTCTTTCAACGCGTCTTGAGAGGCTTTGATGAACGCCAAATCGTTTTTGGATATCTTCGCGTCGACCGGCGCCGGTTCTTTTTTCGCGTGCGCTTGCGCGGCGGAGATTTCTTCGACTTCGTCCCAGTTCGCTGCGCAATCCTCGACGCATTCTTCGGCGTTTTTTATGGCTTCTTCGAGCGCTTTGGAAACGGCAGCTTGGTCGGCCATGCGGACGATCGTGTTGACTCTCTTGGAAGAGGTCTGTTGCTGTCGCGAATGGAGCGATTGGAGCGAGGGCGTGGCGTCAGTCATCGCGGGAGAGATCTATACGGCACGGAGAGACACGCGAACGACGACAAACGATCGCGCTCACAAAGGACGGACGGTGGTCTCTTTTTCCCGAGACGACGTAAAACAACGCGAAAGCGCCTTTCTTCGCTTTTTGCGATTATTCGTTATCACGAGATCGTATGGTCCGCGTCATCGACGACGCCGACCATCCCTTTCCGACTCGAAACTCGAAACACCCATCATCGCCCCGAAAGATGATGATGGGGACGATTACGAAACAAGAGAGAGGACAACAACTCTAAGAGAGACTAATCCGAGTGCGCTCAGAAGAACGCGACGAGAACGACGACGAAACGCGGCGCACCTGTTGCCTCATCGACGCTCTAAAAGTCGAAATGCGCGCGAACGCGGAGGCTCTTTGGGCGATTGTGGATTGCATTATTGTATCGCGTATATCGCTGTGCGTGTCTTTCTGCAGGAAAAGAGTGCGCGTCAAATGATCTTCGTGCCACGTACCCCGGTTTTTCTTTCATCATCCATTAAACCCTAAAAAATGTGGGCGAAGGTCTTCCTCCTGAAGAAGAAGAAGAAGACAAAGGAAACGCGGACAAGGACGATGTAAAGCACGCAGCGCGACCGCTGCTGAAGAAGTACATCTTCTTTTCTCTGTATGTATTATATTTGTTGTAAACACGGTTTATTTCTTTGAATAGTCGCGCGCGAAGGGGCTATGGTGGTTTTTCCGCGAAGTTTTTTCTTTTCTTCTCTCGAGTGCGCACTCTCACTCTCACTCTCACTCTCTCTCTCTCTCGTATTGTTTAAACGCCACACATAAACTTGGCCGCCTCGA
>Ga0163180_10000743_pt1 | contig 18820 bp, 12 predicted proteins | sample AtlANTMetagenome_2_FD_109647 | JGI IMG/M metagenome (GOLD analysis project Ga0163180, IMG submission 109647) | Marine eukaryotic phytoplankton communities from the Atlantic Ocean - Atlantic ANT 4 Metagenome | ecosystem: Environmental > Aquatic > Marine > Oceanic | place: North Atlantic Ocean...
GGTGGTCAGTACAAAGAGAGAAGAGAAGAGTGAGAGAGAAACGCAAACACACACACAAAAACACATCATTGGGGAACCAAACAACGCGCCGAATTGATCTCGATTCGCTTTGAGAGAACAACAACAACAACAACAACGACGAACGCACCCGCGACAAACTGCGCCGCTTTCACGCTCGCCTCGAACCGTCGCTCTTGCCGCCCCCTATCGATCGCCGGCAACGTCTCTTCCGTTATCCTCGCGGCGTCTCCCGTCGCGTCGACGTGATGCATCACTTTCGCGCCTTTCGTGCGCACGACGTGCACGTGGTGGCTGTTTTGGATGTCCCCGGGCGCGCGCAACACGCACAGATGCAACCGCGGATCGTACGAATACACCACGCCACCAAAAGGGTCACCAGACGCCGTCGTTCCACTCACGGACGCACCAATCGGGAACGAAGACGCATCATCGGACGACATATCGCGGAGGATCGAAAATGGAGGGAAAACACCAAAAAGAATTCGTATAACAACAACACCAATCTGCAAAAACTACATAATCTATTTGGAAAAAATGTCACCGAACCGAACTGGTTTCAAACGGGACCAACCGCGTTTTGTTGGGTCGCGCAGACTACGCCGCCTTTCGCATCGTCGTGGTTGGATTCTTCTTCTTCTTCTTCGTTATCGTCGTCGACGATGCCTTTGCATTCTTCTTCTTCTTCTTCCCGGCGACGTTCTTTTTCGCGATTGTAGCCTCCTTGAAATTGGTTCGGTTGGTGAGCCAAACGCACTCCAGCTTCTTGCCGCCTTTTTTCGCGTCGTTGGCGGTATCGACGTTGTCCAAATTCACCGTGACGTACTTGCGATTTTTCGTCTTTTTCATCGCTAACTCAGCTTTTTCCTCCTCGGATTTCGTTGTCTTTGACCACAGTTTGACCTCTTCCTCGTCGTCGAGTATCAGCTTATATTTTTTGTTCACCGTGTATTCTAAAACCGTTCCCGTTTTCACGTCACCATTTTTCATAATAACCGTGACTCTGTCCATGAATCTTCGCATGCGTTCTGGGTTTGCATCTAAAGTGCCTTTGCACATCGGGTGACCGCAGAAACATGTGAACGAGGTCGTGCCTTCGCCGCCAAAGTGAGCGAAGTTGTAGTCGTAGGTCAATTCGGTGCCAGATTTGATGTCCTCGATGGCAAAAATGCCAACTCTGGTTTCATTCGTGGACGCGTCCACCCACCGTTGCGTTTCGCAGTTTGGATAGCAACTCGAATTGATAAAACGAGCATTATTGCCACAAAATCGAGCGTCGATAATTTGCGACGGTGTGATTTCCATGAGGTAAAAGTTCGGTTCATTTTTGTCTTTGCACGCCAACAGACGTCGAGAACATTCCTCGTCGTCGATAATTTCACCCATGTATTCGACGATAAAGTCGCCCGCGAAGACGTCTTGTTGTAAGAATAAACCATACCCACGATTTTCCGTCAGTTGAACTTTCACTTTTGGTTGAGGTAGGTATTGGAACGGTCGATTTGAGCAGTCGTCGCCACATGGGCACACTCGGCTGTCACACGTGTATCGCGTTTCGCGGTTGACGCAGTCCTGACCACACCCGAGACGAAGTCTTGGCGCTGGCTTCGCTTTTGGTGCTTTCTTCTTTGTATTTTTCGCATTACCGCCGTTCATTGGATCTTCGATAAGTTCTGGCGGCGTCGCCGGACCGTTCTCTTCGCTAATTTGTTGTGGTTGCTGTTGTACTTGTTGTTGATTTTCTTCTCCGGCGGCTAGTTTATTCGTAATCGCATCCATTGGCGGTACTACTACTACTACCGCGTTTGTAGCTGTTGTAGTTGTCACAACCGTCGATAAGGACGAAGTCGATGTCATCTTCATCGCCCGTTCCGTCGTAACGTTCGGGATCATTTCTTCTTTCAACGATGTTGGTATCGGTCGACAATAACACACCACCGACTCACTCTTGTGCACCTGTTTCGGACCTTGACGGGAAACCCACCGGTTCCTTCGTAACCGTTCAAATGGTGGCGGATCTCTCACGCTCAACACGTCGAACGTTAACTGAAATGGTTTCTCTTCGATGATTTTATCGTCGAACAGATTTTCTAAAGTGGGCGGTTCGTCCCTTTTCTTTTCTTCTACTTTTGCGGCGTCAAATTCCATCTTCACCGCGGCGGCTACGGCAGCAGCAGCTGAGGCGACCACTGTTCCTTTTCCCTTCTTCTCCCCTTCTTTGGAACTCTTCTTTGCTTTTTTCTTCTTCTCCTCTTCAGAACTCTTTTTCGTCTCCTCTTTCTTCCTCTTCGTCGACGTTGCTTTTTTCTTCTTCTTCTCCGGTTTCTTCTTTTCCTCTTCCTCAGCCGCAATCTCATTCGTGTGCCACTGCAACCCACCTTTCTTCAAATTTTGCGGATCCACTCCGTTTTGTAAACACTCTCTCATCTCTTGCACAGCCTTCTTCAATCCAACCCTTGTTATGTTCTTATGATACCCTTTCTCGCACCCAGAGCGAAAGGACTCCACGTCCAGTTTACGTATTCCGCAGTTGTTGACGCGATTATTATTATTATTATTAGTATTTACAGAATTGTTCTTCGTTTCATCGTTATTGATACCCTTCTCTTCCGTATTCTTCTTCGGTTGCAAGCGCCACATGTACTCGTTCGTCCCGAAAAACTGAATCAGTTCCACGCTCACGTTTTTCTCTTCGGACAAAACATCCACTTTTTCTCTGACAAACTCCGGGAGGTTTTGTTTAAACCTACACAAATCAATCTCTTGACACGGCCAAAACGGCGAGCCTTTCACTTTCGCCCACCGGTATAGTTTCGAGTCCGCGCGCGAGAGAAGAGATTCGGAAAAGTCGTCGGCAGTATCGTCGGTCGTCGCTCGTTTCATCTGTCGTTGTTGTTGGATCGGAGCTTCGGCGGACTTTGATGTCTTTTCAAATTTCTCGTCATTATTTTCTTCTTCCTCTTCTAGTTCGTGCACGTGCGGAGAGAAGAGTCTGTTCCCGGAATCTGGATCTGGAAGAGACGAAAGTCGCGTCGTCGAGACTGTTGGTATGGACGCTTCTTCTTCCATGCTTGATGCGAAGCGAAGTGCGCGCGCTTAATTTTTTTTTTTAAAGCTTTTTTGTGTTCCAAACTTTTTTGAAAAAGACGAAAAAGAAGTACTGTACTCCTAAGAAGTACACCTACGTATACTACAAGTTTTTGACGAAATCGCGCTGCTATGCGTACTACGTACTAGGATGAACCATTACAATGCATATCCTTGACCCTTCCTAAAGGTTTAGACTCAAACCGATCGTACTGGCTAATTCTTTCGGCTTTGTATGGACTGTTTTTGACGATATATTCGTCTCTTTTCGTGCCATGTTTTAGGCAGAAGTGTTGCACGGGATCCTCTATTGGAGCGTGCGAATCGTCCGTACAGGAGAGGAGAGATAACCCAAGGAAGATGTCAGAAATCGGGTCGTCGAGCGCTCTGACAGAGACTGAATAAGTGGCAGGCACATATTGTCGGATCTCTCTCGTCAGGCGCTCGATTAAACCTGGGATTTTCGTGCACCCACCCGTGACGATGATATTAAGCCACATCAACGCTTCGACCGCTTGGTCTCGTAAAGAGTCGTTCGCTTCGTGGTGGTGGACGCTTTGAGCGATGAGTTCGGTGATGCCGCATTGGTTTAAGCCAATATCGGTCGGGTGAAAGAGAATTTCTGGGACCATGAACCGCTCGTTGACTAATACTAACGATTGGGCGTCTGGAGCGAGTTCCATACTTCCCGCGCCTTTAGTGGCTTTCTCTTTTTGTTTCTTTAGTTTTCTTCTTCTGGTTTGTAAATCGTCGTCTTCGTTGATTTCGGATTCGGAGGAAGAGGCGTCGTCAGCATCGTTTGCCAAGACGGAATCGGCGAGGAAGCCTCTGAGCGTGTTCACGCCGTCTGGAAGGACGTATTTGACGGCGATTTTGTTTTCACGAATCTTTTTTTTCGCCTCTTTCAACACTTCGTATATGTCCCCGTTTTCTTGACAGTAGACCGATTTTACTTTTACATCCTCTATTAACGCGAATTCGTCCATGACATTCCATTGTCGGTAAGAGACTAATTCTTTGAGATAATTCGTCAGCGCTCGTCCACCTAAATTCAATCGCTTCACGTGATGATCGGCGACTTTCCCATCGAAAATTGGCGACGCGTGTGCAAAGGAGAACCCAACGTCGAGGACGCACCCAGTCATAGCTTCTCGCGCCCATTTGATTCTTTGCCTTTTCGATGTGTGCTTTTTTGGAGGCAATTCGTTAAAATCCACGTACTCTTTATCCGTGTCATCTTTCTCCATCGCGTTTGCATCTTCCTCCTCGTTGCCCTCCAAATCCTCATCTTTCGTCTGCCACAAATGCGCCTTCATCGCGCACAAAGCTCCAGAAACATAAACCACTCCTTCAAACCCGAACTCCTCCAACAATATTCTATCCATTTCTTGTCTACTCGTGCTAAAATTTGCCGGCGGTTCCGTCATTATCATCCAACATTTTCGAACCTCTTCTGGTGTCACTTTCAACACCTCATGTATGCAATGCGCCCAAATATCTTTTTGCAGCTGACTGTTGGTTAAATACCCTCTATCGATTGGTCTCCGGATGACTAAGCCGTTAATATCGGGGATATTTAACGTGTCTAGGCCTACAATAATCGCTTTGACGCCGTGAGGCTTGCACGCGCAGTTCGGGACTAAAGCTGTTGGGGAAATCTGTCCCGCGAATCCGATTTTAATCGTATCGCCGCCGTTGTCCATGACGATGATGTTCGTGTTCACTGGGATGGAAGAACCCGTCGCCGCGGCTTTCGACGCGGTCTTCTTCCCGCTCTTCGCATCGCTCGACATTATTGCCGGTTGAAGAGGTGGTCTCTCTCTCCCTCGCGCGTGTTTTTGTATGAGAGAGAGGGAATTGCGAAAATTCTTTTGAGGTGCGAAAAAGGTGATTTTTGAGAGCGAATTTGAAACACAAAGCGAGACACATCGCATCGCAAACGCGCGACAAATATCGCGAAACTATTTTGATATAATCTACCACGGATAAAGCTATAATTAAAACAATACGTCATCGATTCATTTACAAGGCAAAATTCTGGAACCGCTCATATACAATTCTCTCTCTCTCGCACGCAGTTTTTTTGCTCTACTTTCGCGATGTTTCCTCTTCTCCGTCAGACGTCGCAGACGATGGTTTGCATGAACACATGTGTCTAAAATTTCGGATATCCCCAAAGCTCCCTTCCGGTCCTACCGTCAACAACAAAGCGACGTAAAACGCCAAAGACACGCACAAAGCGCAAATCATGGATGTCATAACGATTGTGCCAAACTTTTGGAAAAAAGTGATGGTGCAGAAGAAGAGGGCGCTGGCGGAGGTGAAGGTGGTAAATGCGGCGGAGGCTATGGGGTAGGCCATGCGGGCAAAGGCTTCTTTCGTGCGCTCGACTCGGGTATGTACGCCTCGTGCGGCGGCAGCACAATATGCATGTCCCATATGGATGACAAAATCGACCGATAAGCCGATCAAAATGCACAAGCAAATGGCCTCGAGGAATCCGAGGGTCCATCCGAGCGAAACAACGACGGACATGGTGGAGGCGAGGATGATGCCGATGGAGACGATGGTGAGTACAGTGACGACGATGTTGGCGGTGGAGATTAGCGCGATGCCGAGGGCGACGCCGAGGCACATCATTGTAGCATCGACAAAATTGTCGTTCATATTCTGAACGGTATTGAACCATCGCCAGGCACCTCGGTCGGTTTGCCACCCGTTTTTAAGTCCAGCCGGTGCCGTTTTTAGTTCCTCTTCAATGAACGATTCCCACGTTTGCCATCGATTTTTTAATAGAGACGTCTCTTCATTCCATCCGATGTCGAGCGAAAACGAAACAACAGTGAGGAGCATTTTTATGGAATCGTACGACTCGAGCAGGATTTCGCCGGAACTGTCAAACTTCGCGTTATATAACGAATCAACCATTTTCTTATCGTTTTTCAAGTAGTACGTGCCTCCGTTGTTGTCCGTTTGCGTGTCCTTGGTCCATCCGTAAATACAATCGATAAAATTCTCCTGCGGTATCGGCAACGTTTTCGTCTTGGCGCAGCTTTGTTGCCACGCCCACGCGCCAGTTTCGTATTGGGGATTAAAATCACCTAACCATTCATTTACAGTACCATCTCTCATTTTGCGATATCGGGAATCGTTGAAATTGGATGTCCAAGCCGCGTCCATATCTTCTAACCACAACACAAACGTATCCATCCAACACCTCGATTCGTTACCGAACGCCAACGCTTTACCTTTATGACAAAAATTGTACAACCATACTTGCGCATCCGGCGCGGACATATCGAAAGTTGTATCGATAGCTAAATTCGGCAACGATGATGGATTATTGTGATCGCCGTCGTCTTTCGCTTGCAAACCGAAAACGACGTCCACTTCTATTTGATATTCCGTTGCGGATTTGAACCCTGAACGTAGCAGTCTCGAGTATTTCGTCAGCACGTGGTCTCCTGGGAGTAACTCAACCGCAGAGTCTGTCGGTAGAGATAACTTGGAGCCGCCGTAGGACGAGGCGCAGCCCAGCGCGATAGAAGCGAGGACGAGAACGTATCTAAGTTTATATATGATCGGGAATACGAGCTCTCTCGAGACGTTCTCGCTGATTAACCTGCTCTTCTTACTACTCTTCCTGTTCTCGTTCGTTGATTTTTGTTCATCTTGTCGCTCTTCATCATTGATATCATCATTGATATCATCATCATCATCATCATCATCATCAGGTTTCATGCACTGTGGTCGCCTTATTATCGACGGTAATTCAAAGAATATCTAAAGCATCCAACCGGCCCTTTTATTTCCATCCACGTATCGTCTCTTTCGCAACTCAATCTTCTTATCGTGTTGCCATGCCACCGCAGCGGCGAAAATTGTCACGTCGAAAATGTAATCGAAAACCACCATACTTCCCATGAATATCGCGAAAACTCGCACTGGTGGAATTAACGATCCAGCGGTACTGAAAAAAGCACACGCCGTGGTCGTCGAAGTGAGAAACATGGAATACGTGGCATCCCAGTAACACATTTTGCTAACTTCCTTCGCCGGTGAATTGGGTTTTAATCTGGCATTCGCTTGGTCCCATTTCGAGAGAAAGACGAAACAATCGTCCGCACCGATGCCACAAATGACAAACAAACCAATGAAATTCAGAAACGGGAAGTAATCGATCCTTAAAATCGTGTTTAAGAAAAACGTCGCCACCGGGAAACTCAACATGATTTGCGACATCGCGGCTAAAGTTAAAAACAGCGAGCCGGTGTTGCAAATGATCAAGACCAAAATAATAATAACTGCTCCAGCCGCTAACGCCATATCTTCATAAAGCACATTATCCGTGACATAATCAGCCAAGTCATCATTCGATCCGTAAAGGGTGTAAAACAAATCGTTTGAGACTTCCAAAACGTTGTCTTTCTTGCCTAAATTTACCAAGTATTCCATTGTGTTTTCGTGTGAACTTCTCGATGAATCCATGGGTAAAAAGCTCCTCGTGGTCATTAAATTAGGAAATTCGTTGGAAAATTTCCCATTTAGGAACGATGTGATGTAATATTGTCCCGGCTCGAACCTTGTCGCGTTTGAATCATCTCCCCCACTTGATATTCCCAAATCAGCCAACGTCAACGTTGCGCAAACGCCGTTACTATCCGTCGCTAAAACGTCCACGCACGCTAAAACTGCGGCTTTTAAATTCGCAATAACCGTCGCGGCTGTACTATTCGTTTGAATCTCTTCACATGAATTCAACGATAAAACCCTTTTCACCATCTGCGGATACGAATTCGCGTTGTAACATCCCCTAGCGTACATTTGCGTCCCGGTCCCATCTAACATCGTTTTCGTATAATACAAAGGAGCTTGATTTTCTAACGAGGCGTCGCTCAAAATACAATTTTCCATTTGATATGGCACAGCCCCTCCTTTACAATATTCATTCCAATTCTGTTGACCCATGATGTTCTCTTCTACCTCACACATCTTCCGAAACGCCGGCGCGGTGAATAAATCTACATCGTCATTTTTCCCTATGTATACCACATCTAAATTTGGATGCACGTGCTCTCCATAATATGGCAAATCTTCGCACCGAGGATGCGTAAACGGTTCTTCTAAAAGTTTCCTCCTCCTTCTCACTCCGTCTGGTGGCGGGCTCGGCGCTTCTGGCAACGGTGGATTCGGTGGTAGCTCCGGTATAAAATTCTGGTTGAGTTTGTACGGGTTCACGTAACACGCATCTTCCTCGCAGTTACCTATAATAATATAATGAATACTCGTCTTCACAAAACAACAAAGGTAGAGAGAGGGAGAAGGGGAAAACGAGAGAAAAGAGCGAGAGCGAGACAGAGAGACAGAGAGAAAGACAGACAGGAAAGAAAGAAAGAGAGGTAAAAGAAACGAAGTCGTACCCGATTCCACGAACGTCTCGAACTGCACGAACCTGTTGGCGATTGCCGTTCCTCGCACTTCCCATCCTGCGTGACGTCACCGTTAGTTAGATATATAATATACATGCACAAATCGCGTACCTTCGTTGCTCACGTTGATCCCAGTCACCAGAAACGCCACCGCGGTACACGCCAAACCGACGGAAAAAGTCACCGACGCGACCAAAATCGGTCGCGAGGCGATCGTTTCGTCGAACTTTTTGACCTGTACCCTTCGTCGGGTACGAATCCAAAACTCCATCATCGGGGGAAAATTCGTGCGGAAAATTTTCCGCACTTTTTTATTTTATTTTATTTTTTTGGAAGAAAAAATCCTCCTCCAAGCTGCCAAAAATTTCTTTCGTTTTCTTCTCTTGTTTTTCTCCACAGAAATAATAACAACAACAACAACAACAACAACAACAACAACAACAACAAACGCATCGCACACTCCGAAGAAGACCGACATGGACGAGGAGGATCATCTCCATGAAAACCGGTTTTCGAGCACGAAGGACTACTACGGGATCCTCGGCCTGCCGAAAGATTGCACGACGGACGACGTGAAGCGCAAATACAAATCGCTCGCGCAAAAATTGCACCCCGATAAGCTCTCGTCGTCGGGAAACCTGAATGGTGGTGGTGGACACGGCACGAAAGATGCCGCCGCGCGATCGTTCGCGCTGCTCCACGAAGCGTACGAATGCCTGCAAGACGAAGAGAAGCGAAGAGTGTACGACGTGTACGGGCACGAGGGAGTTGCCGGGAGCGAGAGTAAAGAGATTATGAGCATGAGTAAGCGGAAAACTCGAGAGGAGATGAGACGAGAGTTTGAGTATCATCAACGGTAAGTGTCTCGTGTTTTTTTTACGAAAGACAAAGAGAGTGGACGCGGTGCTCGCTCGTTTTTGAGATGAACGGAGGACGAGATGAAAAGCGCATCCGAAAAAAAAACGAGCGCCGAGTTTTGGGTCGTTTTGTGTTCGTTTGTTTACTCACCTTTGCACGTTGCACCTTCTCTCTTGTATTCCTCGCGTCTTCTCGCGAATAAACAGGCAAATCGCTAGGGAGAAAGCGGAACTCAAATATCAACAATCCGGCGGGTACGAGTTCAAGTTTAGTCTAGCGCACGCGTTCGACGAACGATTAAGAGCGACGAGGCGGTTAGGACGAGGCGGGAAGTCTGTGCGGGAACAACTGATGAACATTTTGGGAGACGATGGGACTCGCGTCGTCGAAGGGAAAGAAGGTGAAGAGAAACAAAGAGCAGCGTTGCGAGTGATCGAGAAAGCGCTGGGGGATTTCCACGTGGAGGATTTAGGGTTAGATTTTTTGCAAGGAAGCGTGAGCACGTCGATGAACGTGAGCGCGTCAGAGAGTATGGACTTATATTGTCAAGCGCAAGCTATGGCGAACGCGGATGGGAGAGGCGCTGGGGTATTGCTAATCGGCGTGAGGAAACAATTGGGATTGTGGACGAGTATGGATTGGCACATGCAAATGCCTTCTCAAAGCAATAGTGGGATGGAGATGACTTTCGAGCAGAAGTTAACAAATAGGACGACCGGGACGATGACGTGTAGGTACGACTTTATGAACGTAGTCGGGTCGTCTTCAGGCGAAGGTGAGGAAGTTGGGGGCGCAGGCCTGTCCGTAGGTCTGAAACGACAGCTGACGCATCACGCAATTGGAAACATCGATTGGACCGTAGGACCAATACCGGGCATTTCGACTGGATGCAGAGGCAACGCCGGTGAAAACGGGGCGTGGAAGTTTGATTTGAGTGCGGGAGTACAAAATTTTGGCTTGACTGGGTCGTATCAAAGGAAAGTCGTCGACGGTACGAGCGCGAAAGCGAGGCAGCATTACCCGAACAGCGCTCTGGCAGAACATTCACAAACGAACAAAATTAAGAAATATTCGTTCAAGTTTGGAACGATGGGGATAGAAATTGAAAACGGAACTAATGCCACCTTGAGCGACGGCGAAACGAGCATCGGATGGGGCGTTTGCGTTGGCGTCGAAGGATGCGTCTTGAAAATCAAGTATCGTCAAAGAAATCAACAGTTTGAGTTCCCTATTTTATTAGCGCCAGGCTTACCGTATTTAACGAAGCGAACAGCCGTTTTGTGTTTGACAATCCCGAATGCCGTCATTGGCGTTTTGCGAAACGTGGTCATCTTGCCATTACTAAATCGCAAAAAACGGTTCGAAAAGAAACAAATGCGTTTACGATACGCCTCTGAAATCGAAGAAAATCGCAAAGATGCCATGGCGCAACGCGAGTTAGTCGCGAAATCGGCACAAGAGAAGAGACTGCTCGAACGAGAAATAGGTGGTTTAGATATTGAAAAAGCCATGTTCGGGTCTTTCGAAGACATCGAGTGCGACGTGACCAAGAGATCGATGAAATTTCCAGACGAAGAACAAGTGAAGAAGAAAGAAGGAGACGAAACCAAACGAATATCAAGGCGTCAGCAACACAGCGATATCCATCGCGACGATGACTCTTGGATCGATGTCACCGTCGCTTTACGCCACATGGTCGAACGTTCTCAACTCGAACTCCACGACGGCGTTTCGTACTCCTCGTTACTCGGGTTCTGCGACGTCGACCCGTTGGAAAAGAAATTCTTAAAAATTCGGTACAGATATCGAAGAGCTTTACACGAAACATGCATTCCCCAAGACGTAGGGATACATTTGCCGTACGACGGCCACAGAATCGCCGACTCGTTCCAAACCGAAGAAGAGCCTATTATAGAGGAAGAACACGTAGAAGAAGACAAACCATCGTCGTCCGATTAGAGATTTGATTCAAACTACTACCTACGTATCCAAAATTTTTTATAATCCCTCTCTTTTTGTGTCTTCTCTTCATTTTGCGCACGCGACGTGATAAAAAAGCATGACCGCAAACAACGAGCATCGAAATAACAAGAAGAAGCGGGAAGATGGCGACAAAAAACGCGCGAAACAGCCTCAGCTTCAGAAGAAGAAGATGAAGAAGCTCGGAAAGTTGGCGTTGCAGGACCAAAAGATACAGGAATTGGAGAGGTGCATACAGGTGCGCATTCTCCCAAGCCGCCAAAAAACCAACCGGCATTTTGTTTCCTTTTGATTCCATTATTCTCTCTCCGTCTCTCTCTCTCTCTCTCTCTCTCTCTCTCTCTGTGCGCTTTTCAACGTGTTACTGTCGCCAATTCTCTCTCGCGCTTTTTGTTACATCGACGATGACGTTCTGATCCGTATCGCGGTTTTTTCTCACACACACACACACACACAGGAAACGAAACCAGAATCCGGTTCCAATCCTCTGGCCATTCCGCCACGAAAATCTTCAGACAATAACAGCAAATTTTCACTCATCGGCGTTAGGAAATTCATCCATTTACCACTCTCCCCGGAAACACATAAAGCTTTGAAAGAGTGTAAGTATAAAGAGATGACTGCGATTCAACGAGCAACCATACCGCATGCAATGAGTGGACGCGATGTTCTGGGCGCGGCGAAGACTGGGAGCGGAAAGACCTTGTCGTACGTGGTGCCGAGTTTGGAGAAATTATATAGGATGAAATGGGGTAAAGACGATGGAGTTGGGGCGATATTCATAAGTCCTACGAGAGAGTTAGCGATGCAAATATTTCAGGAGATTGTTAAGGTTGGAGGGAATCACACATTTAGTGTGGCTTTACTTATTGGAGGGAAGGATTTGGAGAAGGAGAGGAACGCAGTGAACGCGATGAATCTGTTGTGTTGTACACCCGGGAGGTTGTTGCAACACATGGACGAGACGCCTATGTTTGATTGCACCGGATTACAGGTGTTGGTTTTAGATGAGGCGGATAGAATATTAGATTTGGGGTTTAAGGAGACGTTAGATGCGGTGTTGGCGAATTTGCCAAAAACGAGACAGACGTTATTGTTTAGTGCGACGCAGACGAAAAAAGTGAGCGATTTAGCACGTTTATCCTTGAAAGACCCTGAGTTTTTGAGCGTGCACGCGGAATCTGTAAATGCGACGCCGCCAAAATTACAACAGATGTACACGATGTGTAAAGTAGAGAAGAAAATTGAAACGTTGTGGGCGTTCGTGAAGTCGCATGCGACGCAGAAAATTTTGGTGTTTTTCTCCTCGTGTAAACAAGTGAAGTTCGTTCACGAGATTTTTCGACGAATGCGACCAGGGGTACCGTTAGCGTGTATTCATGGACGAATGAAACAAGCGAGAAGAGAGCATGTGTTTTATCAGTTTTGTAACGCGAGAGAGACTGTTTTGTTTGCCACGGATGTCGCATCCAGAGGATTGGATTTCCCGGCGGTGGATTGGGTCGTCCAATGCGATTGCCCTGAGGACGTGCAAACATACATTCACAGAGTTGGAAGGACGGCGAGGTATACCGCGAGTGGTAAGGCTTTAATTCTATTAAACGAAGGCAAAGAGGCGACAAATTTCCCAAAATTGTTGGAACAAGCGAAAATCCCAATCAAATCCATCAAGATGAATCCGAAATCGAGAGTAAAAGGAATTAGCTCGAGCGTCCAAGGATTGTTGTCGAAAGATAACGATTTGAAGTATTTATCGCAACGGGCGTTGGTATGTTACTTGCGTTCCGTATTTTTGCAGAAGAATAAAGACGTGTTTGACGTTTCCGAGATTGACGTGAAGGCTCTGTCGCAGAGTTTCGGGTTGCCGAACGCGCCAAAGGTGAAGTTTTTGAATTCCACGGGTGCGAAGAATAAAAAGAAGGATGAAACGAACGACGAGAAGAGCACTAATAAAACGAAAGGAGTATCTAAAGGTAAAGGGCATTTTTCAGACGACGATGTTGATAATAATGACGACGACGACTCGGATATTTCCTCGGAGCGCTCGGATGAGGACGATGATTCTTCCAACGAAGAAAAAGATGATGCATCCTCGTCTGCATCGTCTGAATCAGAGGAAGAAGACGATTTATCAGAGTCAGACTCGGACGAACGCATGAAAGTTTCCGCAGGTGTTCTCAAACGTACTGGTGGTGGCCGATTCAAATTGAAAGCTGGGGGCGATTCGGACGATGAAGATGACCTCGACGATGACTTTCTACTTGTCAGACGCAAAGACCACGCGTTGACTGATGATGCCGAGGAAGAGAAGAAAGAATTAGCCATCGCAGCAAACGCAGAGAGCGAAAAGATTCGCCAAAAAGCATTAAAAGGGAAACTTCGCATCGGCAAATCAGGTTCCATAGCCTCTGTTGCTGGGTCGGAAAAACGCATCGTGTTCAAAGAGGATGGCACCGCTTCGAAACCGCTTGAAGCGTTGGGTGAAGATGCTAAATTCTTTGTCGCGAACACGGCGGCGAACGACCACGCGTTGCGCGAGACGGTCAAAAGAAGGATGAAAAAAGTTGCCGAAGAACGTAAATCCGCGGATTACGCCGATCGTGGACGCGAAAAGGCGCGATTGCGAGAGATGCGCGCCAAGCGTAAAGTGAAGGATGTCGGCAAAGAAGAGACGAGAGCGTTCTTGGATGTCGGCGGCTCATCCGGTTCAGATGACGTTGATGGTAGTGATAGTACTCAAAATGGAGACGATCGAATAGACGAACCATTTGATGCGCGAGCGTTGAAGTCTATGAAACGATCGGATGTCGCTCATGCCGGTATGAGCATAAGAACCAACTCAGACGAGGAAGACAATTTAGAAGAAAAAGCTTTGCGTTTATTGAACGAGAAGCTCGGTTAGGATATTAGAACACACATTTAGCAGCATAGTTTTGTACCAGGTAGTAAAGGCATTTTGATAAAATGTTCACGGTCCATTCACGATTGCGTCTAAGGCCTCGTTAATGTTCGCGTACTTAAATTCGTACCCTTTTTCCCTTGTCTTCTCCGGGACCACTTTTTGTCCGTCCAAAACCACCGTCGCTCCCTCGCCTAACAAAACTCGCACGGCCAATCCCGGAGCTGGCAACCAGTTTGGTCTGTTCGTCGCTTTTGCGATAGCTTCGCACAACCCGTTCATCGTTGTCGGTTCTGGCGCGACGCCGTTGACGACCCCTTTAAACTTCTTCGGATTCTTCAACGCCATCATCATGATATCCACTAAATCCTCTCTATGAATCCAACTCACCCACTGCGTTCCGCTTCCAACTGGGCCTCCTGAATACAAGTAGAACAAAGGTAAAATCTTCCCCAACGCGCCGCCACCTTTCTCCAACACCACCCCAGTTCTCACTATAGTAACGTTCGTCTTCGCCTTGTTCGCCGCCTTTTCCCATTTCTCGCACAAACTTGCCAAAAAATCCCCTCCCGAGCCTTGCGTCTCAGTCCACTCCTCGTCTTTTTTCGTCGTTCCGTAATACCCTACCGCCGACGAGGACACTAAACTCGGTCTCTCTTTCTCTGGCAACTTATTAATCGCATCTACGATTCTATTCGTGCACCCGACGCGGCTGTTCACAAGCGTCTCTTTATACTTTTTGTTCCATCTGGTCGCTACTGGAGCACCGGCTAAATTTACCACCCCATCGCAGCCTTTGATGGCGTCAGTCCATTCTAACTTACCCGTGATTGTTTCCCATTTATGGACAGAAACGTTCGGACTTAACGCGCTTTTTGGCCCGAGAGAAAGTCTCGCGAGAAGAGTGTTGCTCTTGCTGGTTAAAATTTTCACTCTCGAGCCTTCCTCCAATAACTTTTCAGTCAAGCGTTTGCCGACGAAACCAGTCCCGCCGGAAATAGCGATCGTCATCGGCGCGTCTCGTTCGTTTTTTTGCGCCGTCGCTTTTATCGCGCTCGTTCTCTCTCTTCTTCTTCTTCTTCTCCTCCTCGTCGGTGGCGACGTGCTTTCCACGTTCTCGATGGATGACGTCCTCATCATACGAATCCGATGACGATTGTGATGTTGCCTCGAACTCAACGCGCGTGCAGAGACCGGCGCGGAAGACGTCGTCGCGGATCCAGATGCCCTCAACATTCTTCTTCGCGCAACGGTGCGATGGTTCCGGGTGGCACCGAGTCTCTGTTGTTGTTGGCTTACTTCGATGCGCAGCGCGTTTGTCGTGTGTGTGTGTGTGTGTGTGTGAACGTCCACCTTTTTTTGTGGGGTGAAAATGCCACACATTTGTACCACTCTACGCGATACAAAAATCGATGATGTTTTCTCGATCGACGCCAACCGCGATCGTCGGGACAGGCGCGCCACCGCGTCGTTCCGCGACTCGGCGTCGGCCTGGAATCGTCGCTCGGGGACGTTTCCGCGCTGGAAGCGTTGGTTTTGTTGGACAGAGCATTCGAATGACTCTCGGGGAAAAGACGGTGGGGAAATCCACGAACGATGATGTGTACGTTGTGCGCGCGGAAAGCAGCGCGTCGTCGTCGCCGTCGTCGTCGTCGTCTATGGACGCCGATGCGGTGGCGATAGAGAAAGAACCGCAGGCATCGTTTGGAGAAGAGTGCGTCGGGGTAGGCATGAACGTCGAGTGCGAGATACCCGAAACTGCTGCTGCTCGAGAAGGTCGGACATCGAACCCCTCGACGGTTCCAAGTGGTATTGACGTGTCTTCGAGAGACGAATCGTGCGTCGGCGTCGGGATTGACGCGGAATGTCCAATTGAGGAGAGGCAAGAGTACGACGGAATACTGCCAGAAAAGGAAGAAGAAAAAGAAAAAGAAGAGTACGATGAAGATGAACAAGAGTTCCCGGCTTTATTCTATGTCACCCCATTCTTTCTCTGGGGTACGAGCATGGTGTCGATGAAAGAGGTGTTGCCGTTGACGTCGCCGATGTTCGTGGCCGCGGTGAGGTTGATTCCAGCCGGTTTGATTATTATTTTGTGGGCGATGAGTAAGAATAGAAAGTTTCCGAAGAATGCCAAAGGTTGGTTGGCCGTGTCTTTGTTCGCATTAATCGATGGGGCTATGTTTCAAGGATTTTTAGCGGAAGGGCTGGTGAAAACGAGCGCTGGATTGGGATCGGTCATCATCGATTCGCAACCGCTGACGGTGGCGGTTTTGGCGTCGATTCTTTTTGGCGAGACTTTAGGTGCGAGTGGAATTGGGGGTTTAGCGTTAGGAGTGGTTGGTTTGTCGTTGTTGGAGATACCAAGCGAGACTTTAGTTGGGTTGATTAACAGTAGTAGTAATGATAGTTTGAGTGGTGAAAGCGCCAACGCTTTACAATCGTTCGCAGCGAATCCGTTTGAATCTGGAGAATTTTGGATGCTTCTCGCCGCACAGAGTATGGCAGTTGGAACAGTCATGGTTCGCTGGGTAATTAAGTATGTCGACCCAGTCATGGCAACTGGTTTGCACATGTTTCTCGGTGGCATTCCTTTGTTGATGTATTCGCTCGTCTCGGAACCAGATGTGTACGAAAACATCTTTGGTAACGGCGCATTAGGTATTACAGATGGCGCGAACTTGCTCTACGCGTCCGTTTTTGGCGGTGCGTTGGCATACTCCTTGTTCTTTTATTTCGCCAGCTCAGGGAATTTGACAAAGTTGTCTAGTTTGACATTCTTAACGCCGGTGTTTGCCGTCATTGGTGGGTATCTTGCTCTCGGCGAAACATTAGACTCTCAACAGTTTGTTGGCGCGGCGATCACGTTAGGTGGAATTTATTTAGTCAACACGAACGCAGGAGGTGATAAATAATATATGCTTAGATGGCAGTTAGTCTAATTATATCGATGTGCGCTCTTAAATGACTATTACTATTGGTATTAGCAGCAGTAGTATACACACGTGATACACTTTCCTTTTTTTCATCGGGACATAAAAAACTTCACTCTTTTTTGTCTGTCATCGACGCAACACGAAGTGGTTTCTGTAAAAGTTCGACCGAACCGGGTCGGTAATAAGACATCGTTTGAGGGATTTGAAAGCGCTCGTCGACACATCGTTTGCATTTGGCGTCGTTTCGGGTTTCGATGTCGTCGACGACGGATTTGTCGTACTTTGGAGTTCTTCGTATCCTCGGTCGTCTTTTTGTTTGCCAAAGGCTTTGACTTGCGCCGCGCTCAATTTCGCGCTCACTTTCAATCGTCGAAATGCGTTCAGTTCTCGTTCGAATTGAGGTTCACTATTTATTCTAGTATCACGGAGGTCTTCTCGACGTCCTTCTAGAGTATTTCTCGTCTCGTAATCACGTTTGGTAAGCTCGTTCATTTGATGGATTTTCTTCTCGGATTCTTCTAGGAACGCACGACGCAACACACGTTCGCTAGCGTCAAGAGTTGGCGACATTTTCTTCATGAGTGCAAAGATACCAAAGACGTAGTTCATGGCCGCTTCCGAGTCTGGCGCGTAGACATGTTTCTGCTCAGAGCCTCGCAATGCATTTTCGTACGTGTATTCCTTAGTATCCGTCTCGTTTGCAACATGAAAGGAGCTCAAGTCAAATCCAAGCACGTCTTCCATGACCACTGTGACATCGTAGGTGAGAAAATGTTCCGGAGTGAAACGAGGACCAGGCGTGCACCAGACGCTATAATCGGCACCTGCGCACCTGCAAACGTTTTTAATTGTTTCATTATCAACGCGGTCGGATGATAGATCCACGTCCGTTTCTTGTTGGATCATCTCCAAGCCTTTCTCCTCAATGATCGACGCGTCATTGAAATTCATCTTCGCCACGTTTGAGATATTCGCGTCTTCTTTTTTACCCACTGACCATTTTAAATGTTCCGAGTTATTCCATCCTTTGGTTATATTTGAATCGTTCTCCTTTTCATCTTTCATCATAAACTCTGCGTAATTCATTCTCGCGGTCCACGCAGAATTATTCCTCGGATCTTTCCACACACACATCTCGCTTGCATAGAACACGTCTAACCATGCGTTGCGATCGATATGTTTCGCAATCCACACGTAATGCGTCCACGCATGAATGTTTTTGCTTCCGTCATCTCCAAACAATATGATATTTTCGACGAAATATTTCGAACGAATAGCAGCTGCTGAACACATTTGGTCGTTGAAATGATGTATATATGGTCCGTCGCAATTCACATTCAATTGAAAGAAAAACGCTCGTCGGCGATAGCTGTGTTGATCCAACAGAGAGGTTTCCATGAGAAATTCGCGGTCATCCAAGCTCGCTACTTGACGAAGATGGTTCCAAACTTGGTAATTTTTCGGATTCTTCGAAGCCATGGCTTCTGCAAACGCGTACTCTTCGTCTAAAATGTCGTACTTTGTTCGAGGGAAAATCTCGCGAACCTTTTCGCAACACTTGCGAAGGTACTCTTTGTGGTCTCGTTGAAAATTGGCATTAGTTAAGGCTTTTA
>Ga0163180_10000744_pt1 | contig 18805 bp, 11 predicted proteins | sample AtlANTMetagenome_2_FD_109647 | JGI IMG/M metagenome (GOLD analysis project Ga0163180, IMG submission 109647) | Marine eukaryotic phytoplankton communities from the Atlantic Ocean - Atlantic ANT 4 Metagenome | ecosystem: Environmental > Aquatic > Marine > Oceanic | place: North Atlantic Ocean...
ATCTGCGCTGATATAAAAGCACGGCACGAGGTTGTGTTTTCGCGTAAGATGAGACGTCAAGAGGTACGTCAAGAGAATTAAATCAGAAATTCCGAGATTATACACATGGAATCAAGATCTTTGTGGCTGCACCACATTATTGGAAATCTCAATGAAGATATCCCGGGTGTAGATCCGCAACGGCGTTTCTAACTTACTCGCCGAAATTTTAAAATGAAAAAGTTACATTATATTGAAATCCCAAGGGTGTTGTATCCCAATAAGGAATGGAGAACGCTTCCTGTTTGCGTAAGCGTTCGTTCCGGGTGTACTGCTATGACAGTATTTTAAGTCGAAGAAGGTGTGCGAGAGCTACGACAAACAGCAGCAAAAATCACGGTGCATATCTTAAGTGTCGATGTATCGCTGTTGGGCCGCCCCTTTGACGCATATAAAAGTGGATTTTGTCGTTTTCTCCACTTTGAACGAATATGAACGCTTTCGGAGATACACATTACGATCCTCTCTGATTGGTTCGCAATATTCGTTCGGAACTCTATTCTCTTTTGTGAGAAGCTTTCCTTTTCTTAGAAAGTTCCTCACCGGGGTTTAGTTAGAGTACGACTAGTAAATCCTCGAGCGAGTTTTCATGTTCGCGTTGAGAGATCACTCTCTCGGCGCGAGCGGAGTTTTTTCGCTCGTTGGTGGACGTTTGCGCGGCGTGTTTTTGCGCCGAGCTCTTGAGAGCGCCCAATCGACTGCTCAAGTTCGCGAAGCGAACGTCGAGGATATGAAGGTAATTACTTACTCAGAAGTTTCTCAAGCTTTTGCTTACACATGAATAAATTCGTATAAGCGAAGGATATAGTATGTACGCGAGAGTGAGAGTGTTTTTAATTTCTGTACGTACGAGCATCAATCCGAATTCAAGTCAAAGAAACACCTAATCCCAAAAAACTCACACATAGCGCTATTCGCACGTCTAGAGCAAAGACGAACGTTGATGCCCTCGAACATTCCACAATAATGCGTCTTTCATCGCCCGAAACCAATCCATATTTTCGCTCGTCCTACACACGCTCGCGATTGGGTACTGAGCGCATCGAATAACTAACGTCTCTCCTCTTTTCAACTCCGCGTGATTCTTACCGTCAAACGCCGCCCACGGCGCCGCTCGCGCGTCTTCTGGCACTCGCACCGTCAATACCACCGAATCTGGCAAAACGAGCGGACGAAACGAGAGACTGTGTGGGCATACGGGAGTAAAACACATGGCAGAGACGCCGGGGTGGACCATAGACCCGCCTGCAGCTAAACCGTACGCCGTTGAGCCAGTTGGTGTGGATACAATAATACCATCTGCAAAAACTTTCGTCAATGGTGATCCGTCTACTGCGACGTCCAACTCGACCAAAATCGCCGAAGGACCTCTGTCCACGACAACTTCATTCAACACCGACTGTTTACTCTTCTCCTTGCCGTCTTTATCGAGTATGTGCGCTATTAAACGCGTACGCAAAGAGACGCAAAAATCACCCGCCACGACGTCTTTCAAAGTCTCGAGAATTTTCGATTCTTTGAACACAGTCAGAAAGCCGAGCGATCCGAGCGCAAACGCCACCACCGGAGGACAGGATTTCGGAAAAAGATTGGACACCCACAAAAACGTCCCGTCACCACCAAGCACGACCACAAAATCTATGATTGAGCTGTATTCCGCGGCACTGTTATGATTGGAACTAAATCTACCATCAATGTTCTTCTTCTCCACATCTTCTGCCGTTGTTTCTACTTTCTTCCACGTCTTCAACTCCTCTCTACACTTGAACGCCGCGTTGTCTTTCTGCCTTTCCATCTCTTCTGGTTCCATCCACACGTTCACATCCAATCCTCGTAACGTCTTCACCACGAACGGCAACATCTCGTCCGTCTTATAATCCATCGGCTTCTTCACAATCAACGCGTTCTTCGGCTTTTCTTTCCATGTGAATTTAGAGTGCGGCGTCCCGTGCTGTCTTACTCGAATGGTTCTATCTTTCGGCGCGATTAACTCACAACCGTCGTCATTGCACATTAAAAGCTCGAACGGAACTTTTCTCTGCTCATTTATAGTCGTCACCGCATCGCTAAAAGTACCCATCAAGCCTCTTCTTGCGACTGGAGACGACGACGGCGAAGCCGCCGACGCCCTTCGTCTTTCTTTCGCTTCCCGCGTGTCCTCCTCTTCCTCTTCAATCCTAATCTTCTTCGCTAATAGTCGCTCTAAAACCTCCATATCTTTTCTCGATAGCGTCTCTTCCCCGCTATTCTTCTTGCAATTTTCGTTATTCCTACAGTTTCCCTCTCCTTTGCAGTTGTTGTTATTGTTGTTCGTCAAAATCAACTTTTGCGATTTTGTTCTCGCCGTGGTGAATTCGTCCGAAAAATTCTTCCGCATCGTCCCAATCGCCCCGTCTTGGTTTTGCAACAGATACTTAGACGGACTCGTCGAAGGATTATTCGACGATTGACTTCCAAACGACGCGTCGTCTTCATCGTCGTCGTCCTCTCCCCTCCTCGTCGTCCTCGTCGTCTTCGTCAACACAGACGTGAGTAACGGGGATTCATTTTCCAGCATCACTTTGCGCAACACGCGAAGTAAAAGGTCGTTCTCTGAGGCCAACGCGCGCGCTTTATCTTCGTCCCTTTGTCTCCTCGTTCCATCCGTCTCGCCGCTCGCGGGGCTGCACTCGCGCGAATATCGCTCGCGCTTCAACGCATCCAACGCCTCCTCCAAAGTGGCGATGTGCGCATCGATGCCCGAGTGGTCGCCACCGCCGGGGAGACTCATGAGTGCGTTCGAGGCACCAAAATTAATGCGACAAAACGACGAGAGAGGAAGACACAAAAAAGGAAAAATTCGATGCGTCGCGCGCGCGACTGAATATCGAGAGCGAGAGTGCGGCGAGGACAACTCTGGCGACACACATACAAGTACTCATATCTACAGGTGCTACGTGCTAGGGGAGATGTTTTCTACTTTTGTATACTACCGAGCGTTTTTCGTTTCTTCGCGTTCTCTCTTTCTCGTTCTCCGCGACCCCGCGCGCCGGCGTCACCACTCGTCGTCCGAACTCTCCTCGTCGAACGCGCTCTTCTTCCTTTCAAACGTGATGCTCCCAACCTTTGTTTCTCCGATGCCGCTTTCCGAGACTGTGCTAAGCATATCGATGAGCATTTTTTCCGAGACTTTTCCGAGTTTGCCTTGTCTCGCCGCGTTGAGTATCGTCTGTTCGACGCCCCTCGCTTTGTCCGGTTTGACGAGTTTTACTCTCGACAATCGTTCTCTCGCCGGTGGGTCTAAAATCGTGGCCAACACTGCCTGTCGTTCCTCTTCTTGGTCTCGTTTCAGTTGCTCTCGGTCCCGTTGCTCTTGCCGGGAGGTTGGCGCGTCGGTGAGGTCGATGTTGTGCGCTCGAGCGAGTTGTTCCGCCGACGTTTGGTGGTGATCGTCCTGTGTTGTACGTTTTTCGTCGCGGTATGGAGGTGTGTTGTCACGTATGCGCGAAAGACGAAAGAGATATGCGTCGAGTCAACATCCGTACACGCAAATCATTTCCCTTTGGGGAAACAAACAACAAACAAAACATCATCATCGTCGTCGTCGCGTTTTTATTCGAAGAAAAAACCAAACGAGAGAGAGAGAGAGACCCCAGCGAAAAACGACGACCAAAACGCATCATCGTTATTATTATCGGAAAGAGGAATGGACGTACCATGCGAGACGCTCTCACAGACGCGTTCTTTTGCAAACAGCACAGCAGAGGTGGTGGGTTTTTTGTCTCCTCTTTTTTTTTCTTTGTTTTATTTTTAGGGTTTCAAAAAAAAGAGAAAAAAAAGAAGAGGGGAAAAAGGAAGGGGATTGTGTCACAGTCTTCTTCGCGCTTTTGTTCGCTCCCTCCGCTCCCGCCTCTTCCCACCAAAAGCGCTCACCACCACCACCACCACCACCACCACCACCACTCGTTTTGTTCGAGGAGGAGGAGGATGATTCCAAACGCGTTGCACAAACCGTTTTACACGGTGCGTTGTTCTTTTGTTTTGTCTCTCTGTCTCTCGAGCACAGTTGCGATTTTTAAATCAATTCAAACCGCTTTTGTGTTGTAGTGCTCTCTTTGACATCATCATCGTCTGACCAAACGCTCTCCCGCGCGCTTTGTGCGTCCTCTCCCACCAACGTTCCAATACACGCGCAGGGCATGGAATGCGACCCAATCGGAAACCAACGCTCTCTTTTCTTCATCTCCCCGGATAAAGTCGTCCGACCGAATAAAAGACAAGCGGCGTCGCAGATGATTTATGAACACAACAACACAGACGGCGGTGTCGTAGGGGAAGAGGAGGTGTTGATGAACTCCTCGGCGAAACGAAGTCGGAAGACGCCGGTAAACGGACAGAGTCGATTTAATACGAATAGTCAGAACACTAGTAGTAGCTTTGGGGATGATAATAATAATAATAATAATAATACCGAAGCGATGCTTCAGCAAAGCGCGAAGAAAGCGTACGATAGACACGCGGCAATGGTCGGGATTAGGAGTCCTATAGTGAATCAGTTACAGTACCCAATGGAAGCAGAGCAAAAGCGGGAACAGTATTCTGAGTCATCTAGAGCGGCATTCAACGAAAAAACAAATGCCACCAACTTTTATGTGCCACCATCGAAGCGAACTGCGCAACAGCAGCAGCAACCGTCGGGTATCACGAACATTCCCCTGCCGAGGCAGGCGAAAAGTTTCCCGGCTCCCCGTAGAACTTTGTACTAACGGTATGTTTATTTTGAGTGCAATTATAACGCATGCGATTAAATCATGGATATTGCGCCGTCTGTAAAAGTCATTAATGCGTCATCGCCTCTCTCACGCTCGAGTAAATCGTCTTCGAGCGCGTCGAATGCGAACATCCAAGCAGCGTCGCACATACCTGACGCTATTGGGTAGGCGTATTCGTTTATTTTCCCTTTACTTTCAGCTTCTACTACTTCATTAGCGACGACGCGATATTTCTTCTGAATAGATAAAGACGGCGTCGGATCGACGGTGACGAGTTTCGGCATTTCACTCGCTTCGTCGATGACGAACGTCAATTCCAAAAATACTGGCGAGCGCACCCGAGCGTGTTTCGCAAACGTCCAATCCCCTATGACGTTTGACGTGTCACTCACGTGAGAAACAACTGCTTTTGAGACGACGTTTGTGGCGTTGAATAAACCATCTCTCGTCCTCGACCAGTTTTTCCAATCATCAACAAACTCGTTCGCCCACGCGTCGATTTGGTCAAATGGAACCTCCAAAGCTTGTCTGTTGCCCAAATCGCCCCCGTTGCCTCGATTGGTTAAAAATCGAGCGTTTTGTTCGTCGAAATCTTGGTCTTCATCGAGCGAATATGCACCTTCTCCCGAGGCAAATGAAACGATAAATCCATTGGAACGCATAATAATATGGTCCTGTGAACCCTTACGAACGTTTGGAACGATAGAAACGATAGTTGAAAGTGCAAACTTCTTATCGTTCTTTGTCGCGCGTTTCGTCTGGACGATTTCTTGCGCCACAAGATCCGGGAACTGAAACTCTAATTTCTCCGGAATGTCTTTTGTCATTCTTTGTTTAGCATTGTCCCAAACATTAATTGCAGATTTTAACTGCCGTTTTTCTTCTCCAAAATATATTCGTTTCTCTGGAACACCTGCGTATGAGCGGTATCCACCTTTTAACACGATACCTGGAGAGTATTTTTCTTCGTCTTCTCCTAAGATGGACTCGACGGACTCTCGCGTTAAATACATCGTTTTCGGTGCCAGAACTTTCAACGGTTTCAAAATGTTTTCATAAACGTACACCACCTCTTCCAGCTTCTTCCACTGCGTTGGGACGAGTTTATGTATCACGAGTTCAATCCCTTTGTAGTACCCTGTCACGTCAAGAGCAACGCCCACTTTACTCTCCGTCTCTTGCATGGATTTCCGAGCTTGAGATCGAGTCTTCTCGAACGCACTTCGTAACATAGTAAACGTATCCACGTCTATATCACCACTCGTCACGCCGACGGCGGCTTTGAAAAATAGCGGCGTCACGCCACCGCCGTTTCGAAGTGAGAAATCAAACAACGCTGCCGGCTCGGCGTCGTGCCCGAGCGCGTCCAAATAATAACCCAAAAGTAGCGCCAGAATTGGGTGTCTTTGCGGCTCTTTAAACTTAGCTTCAGGACCACCGGTATATGCCGCTCGAATCATTTGTACCGCATGCGTCACTTCACCGCGTGACGTGCCCAACAACGACGCCAACGCGATCCAACTCTCACAGTTATCGAACGAGATATTAATCCCGGTTGCGTACGAAAGCTCTGCAATGTTTGGCACCCCGAGCGACTCGAAGCAACTCCCTCGAAGCGAATGTGCTATGATGAAGTTCTGCCCGTATTTCAAAGCATTTTGTATTGTTTCGATAGATTTTACTACTTTTCCGAGACGCAAATACACAATGGCCACTTGGAAGTGTAACTGATAATACTCCGGTTCCATAGCGAGCGCTTTGTTGCACAAATCGAGGTATTCGTCGTACATCTCTTTTGTGATGACAAAATCTCTTTCTGCGCTACCTTCCGACTCTTTCGGCATCATCAGTTCCATCGCCTGTTCGACTAACTTTTTCACTTTCGGATCTCTCTCTCTCTCTTCCGCGTCGAGCTGCGCTTGATCGACGGCTTTACTCTTCTCCTCCTCAGTTTGGTTCTGATCGCCTTGCACTCTTTTCTTCCACTCGTTCGCTTCTTCGTCGATCGACTTCAACTCTTCCAACTCTTCCATTTTTTCTTTTGAGGCGTGGATTTTACCATCGAGTTCATTGATAGCCGCGTCGACATTCTTCTCTTCCGTTTTGTAGTCTAAAATCTTGGCCTTTGCACTTTCGTACGCCTCTGCAGCTTCTTTAAACTCCCCTAAGGCATACAAAGTTTCCGCTTTTCTGTAACTACCTTTGTGCCATTGCGCGTCTTCTTCTTCGCATGCGATTGCAGCTTCTAACGCCTCCTTTTTCTCGTTTCCTCTCAACAACGCCAGCGATAGATTCGCCAGCAACGACGCTCGATTCCTCTTTTCACGACTTTCTTCTTCTTCTTCTTCGATCTGCAATTTCTCCAACGCTTTCCCGAACCACCTCGCGGCACGTTTGAATTCGAGCTTTACGAACGCCTCCATGGCTTTTGTTCTCATCCTTTCCCACGACTCGCAACCGTCCTCTTCGTCCCTCTCCTTCTCTTCTCCTTCCGCGAGGTCCTTCTCCTCGAAGGAAGCGTTTTTCGAGCTCGGTAACGCATTTTCTTTCTCTTCTTCTTCCTCCTCCTCCGTGGTTAAAACCAATTTTTTCGCGCCGTCCGTCAACTTCAACACGTCGTCGAAATCGGTCGGTTTCTGTGGAGCCAGCGGTTTCTTCGATCGTCTTTGCCACGCGTACATCTCGGTCTCTCTCTCTCTCTCTTCCCGCCTTTCTCTCGACGTCGTCTAAAGCGTTCTCTCTCTTTCGCGCGCGCACTCTCGCGTTGTACGCGCATCTGACATGCGACCCATTTTTTTTCTTCTTTTTTTAAAAAAACAAAACCCTAAACAAGAAGAAAAGAAAGAGAGAGAGAGAGAGAGAGAGACTTAAAGAGAGACAAAAAGATGAAGCTTTCGTTCGCGAGGAAAGAGGACGAGACGACGGCGTTCTCGTCGACGGAACCATCTTCGTCGTCTTCTTCTCCTCCTTCTCCTCATGCGCTCGCGATTGGCATCTGCGACGTCGCCGGCGCGGGTGTTCGTGCGTTGAAATCTCTCACCACGGGAGGAAACTTTGGTGGGAACCAACTCCAAAAGAGAGATTTCGATTTGAAGTTTACCGGTGACGATGGAGGAAGTTTGATTGGAAAAGGGGACAGCGATGGTGATGATGACCAGTGCGATGATGCTGTGCACGAAGAAGACGAAGATGATATCAGCGCATTGGAACGGGCGATTTTCGTGAAGAATGATGATGATGATGATGATGACTGTTCTTCCTCTCCTGTGAGTTTGGTCCAGTTTATAGACGCGCGAGCGAATGCAATCGTGCTTTCGTGTTTGGCGATTAACGTGATGGTGCCGGAAAGAGACGAAGCGAGCGTGTGTAACGCGGTGGTGAAGTTTGTGAGAGAGCATTTGTCGAGTTGTTGCGAGAAGATTGTCTTTTGCGCGGCGATGAAACTGGAGCAAGGGGTGAAAGGCGACGCGGACGAGGATGTGTTTTGTTTTGGAAGTGAGATTTTTGAGAACAACGAGAATGTAAACTTTACGCGATTAGATGAAAAAACGACCAGAGTTCGCGATGGTTTGTTGAAAGGTCTTATCTCAGGCTCTCGGTGCGTATTTGGTAGTAAAAATGTGTCCGGCGTGGTCGTGCCCGGGTATGCCGTGGCGAGAGTCGGTGGGAGCGAGATGGAGATGGAGAGCGGCGAGACCGCGAATAAATTAGAAAAAGTAATAGGGGAGACGTTTAAAGAGTTAGGCGTGTGCGCGAGTGGGAACGCGAAAAATTTCAGAGCGACAAAAACGTGGTGGAAGATAAAAGAAGGTGCGAAATTCATGCCGTCGATGTTTATGTAAACATTCTGTTGAAATGATTGATTAACGCACTATTTATTTAGCCGTAGATGCACTAGCAATTAGTATCTCAATACACACACGCACACGTTCTATTATAAGCTGACTCTCTATTTTACTTATTTTACTTAGACGGTGGAGGTGGTGGAGGTGCATTGACTGAATCGCCAGGTGGGGGAATAAAGTCAACCCCCGGCACGGGTACTCTCAATACGCCAGATTGCTGGGAAACCACCATTTGAGGTGGCATTTGCGCTTGTTGCATCATTCCAGATGGCGGTACTCCCACATTCATGCCACCCATAAATGCCATTTGCCCAATCGGAGGTTGCATCGGAGGTCCCGCGTTTTGCTGCCGGCTATGTCCAGGCAATTGATGTTTCGGCACAAACCCCTCCCAAAGTTTCGATGCCGAAACTCCTCCTCCGCCAGTCTCTTTCTCCTTCCTTTTCCTCTGTTTCGGATTCTTCTTCCTCTTCGCTTCTGCTTCCGCCTCATCATCGCTATATTCACTATCGTCATTAACTTCTTCGTCGTTCGCTCCGCTATTGTCGTACCCTTTCGAATATAATTTTTCTGGCACCAAAGTCTTCTTCATTGAGCGCGCGCAAAATATCTTCACCCCTACCGCCATCTTCTCCGGCGCGTTTGCGCTCTTGCACTTTTTCTTATCGTATCGCATGGTGTACATCGGTTTTATAATCGGTCCAAATACCTCCTCAACGAAGCCTAACCCAACTCTCTCTTCCGAGCATAAAGGTGTGGTTTCATCCAGCGGCGCTTGGTCTTCCTTCTCACTCGCGACGACGCACACGTCGCCGACCACGGAAACTATTTGACCAACGAGTTCAATTTCTTCCTTGTCTGCAATCTCAGGCACGTCTGGCATCTCTGGAACGTGGTCTACTATTTCATTTTTCGTTCTGGGAGGTGATACATTTGTAGCGTCCACGTTTTCCTCGTCCGCTCTGTCCAGAACTCCCTTTTCTCTCTCTCTTCCGGTTTCTTTAATATCTTTCAGCCAATCGGGAAGCTCTGCGGCATCTAAGACTTCCTCGTCGGAGTCCTCGTCATCCGAGCTCGACCATTCCGAGGACGACGAACTCTCTTCTCCTTCCAGCCGCCGCTCGTCTTTTTCCAACAACTTCTTCGCCATCGCCGTCTCCTCTTCGCCGAATTCGTACCCGAGTTCTTCTTCCTCGCCTTCTTTTAATAATGCTTCTTCTTCCCCTTTGTTTTCGCATTCGCGATGTTGTTTCCCACTCTTCCTCTTCTCGTCGTGCACTCCAGCCGCTTCAGCCGCGGCGACTATGTCCGCCGCGGGACGGGGTGCCGATATCGTCATGGTTCTGCCGCACCCGTCCGTCGTCTGCGGTGGTGGCGCGTCGAGAGCGGCCGCAGACCACGACAAAGAATAACGGACTTCCAAAAGAAAAGATTCCCCCCCCTCCCCGTTCCAATTATTTAGGGTTTCACAAAGGAAAAGAGAAGGAAAAAAGGAAAAAGAAAAAAAAAATGCCCTCCTCAAAACACACGTTTGTCCTCGCGCGCGCTTGCGCTTTAGTAGACTTCCGTCGTCGTTCCCTTTTGGTGCAGAGAGAGAGAGAGAGCGACGCGCTTAGCTGACTTTACTTTTTTTAACACTTTACTGCTCGCCGCGCGTTCCTTGACTCGACGCGGGGTACTTTTGTTGTGTGTCTCGAGGATTTTCTTCTTTTTTTTTTCTCTCTCTCCATTTTTGAGAAAGAAATCCGTTGAGAAGAAGAAGAAGAAGAAGAAGAAGAAGAAGAAGAAGAACATCGAAGACGACCGATTATCTCTTCGCTTTGTCTTCTTTCGAAGAGAGGGAGAGAAGAGCACGCGAGTACTCGGACCGAGTCGACCGGCGCTTCGAGATGTCGTCGACGTCGACGTCGTCGTTTCCAGGCTCGGAGAAGCTTCTGGATTTTTCCCAGCCGTTCGAAGTGACCGTCTTGGACGCTGTCGTCAACGCTTTTTATTCCCCGGGTGGGAATCCGCAGTTGCGCGCCGAAGCCGAGCAAATCATGAAACAGATGCAAGAGCACGAACACTCGTGGACGCGCGTGGATGGGATTTTGGAGCACTCGAAGAGCGCGAATACGAAGTTTTTCGCTCTACAAATATTAGATTCGGTGATTAAGTTTAGGTGGGGATCGTTGCCATTGGAACAGAGAGAAGGGATTAAGAATTTTATATCGAATTTGGTTATCAGTTTGTCCGGAGATGAACAGTTGTTCCGTAAGGAAAGGGCGTACGTGACGAAGATCAACAACGTCTTGGTGCAAATCGTCAAGCACGATTGGCCGCACCGATGGCCGAGCTTTATCCCGGATTTAGTAGGTGCGGCGAAAATGAGCGAGTCACTGTGTGAAAATTGTTTGAACATTTTGAAGCTGTTGTCGGAGGAAGTGTTTGATTTCTCCCGAGGAGAGATGACACAGGATAAAATCAAGAGTTTGAAGACGAGTTTGAATGCAGAGTTTGCGATGATTCACGAGTTGTGCGAGTTTGTGTTGACGAATTCACAGAAACCAGAGTTGATCTCGCAAACGTTGGTGACGTTGCACGCGTTTTTGACGTGGATTCCACTTGGGTATATTTTTGAAAGTCCCTTGTTGGAGACGTTGTTGAGATTATTTCCGAACCCGACATATAGGAACGTGGTTTTGCAGTGTTTGGCGGAGATTGGTAGTTTGGTCGTGGATGCTCAATACGACGGGAAATTTGTGGCGATGTATACCGAGTTGATGAACCATTTGGCGACGGCGTTGCCGAGGAACACGAATATTCCAGAAGCCTACGCGAACGGATCGGACGACGAACAAGCGTTCGTTCAAAATTTGGCCATTTTCTTCACTCAGTTTTTCAAAGCGCACGTGAAGTTGTTGGAAACCACGCCGGAGTTGCAAAGCGGCTTGTTGAACGGTTTAGAGTATTTGTTGAATATTTCTTACGTGGACGAACCGGAAGTGTTTAAAGTGTGTTTGGATTACTGGCACGCGTTGGTGTGCGACTTGTTCCAATTTGGCGATTCTGGAAATGGATCGCGTGGGCAAGATGGTTTCGCGAACGCAGTCGACTTCACGTTTGGCACTTCCGCCGGCGGGTCGCAACAAAACGGTTCTTCCTCTGGATCGCAAAGACGCGCATTATATTCCACGCCGATGAGTAAATTGAGGATGTTAATGATCTCCAGAATGGCCAAGCCCGAGGAAGTCTTGATCGTGGAAGACGAAAACGGAAACATCGTTCGCGAGACGTTGAAAGATAACGACGTTTTGGTCCAGTACAAAATCATGCGCGAATCGTTGATTTACTTGGCGCACTTGGACCACAAAGATACCGAACAACAAATGTTGGAGAAGTTGAGCAATCAATTGAACGGCCGAGAATATACGTGGAACACATTGAACACGTTATGTTGGGCCATTGGAAGTATTTCTGGATCTATGCAAGAAGACCAAGAAAACAGATTTTTGGTCACGGCGATCCGTGACTTGTTGAACTTGTGCGAAATCATGCGCGGGAAAGATCACAAGGCGGTCATCGCGAGTAACATCATGTACGTCGTTGGTCAATACCCGAGATTTCTTAGGTTACACTGGAAGTTTCTAAAAACTGTGGTGAATAAACTCTTCGAGTTTATGCACGAAACCCACCCTGGGGTGCAAGACATGGCGTGCGATACGTTTTTGAAAATCACCATCAAGTGTAAACGCAAATTCGTCATCACGCAAGTCGGCGAACACGAACCGTTCGTCGAAGAATTGTTGAGAGGTTTGACGAATACCATTCGGGATTTGGAACCGCACCAAGTGCACATCTTTTACGAAGCCGTCGGACACATGGTTTCCAGTGAACTCAATTTGGCTAAGAAGGAGGAGTACGTCCAGCGACTGATGACACCGCCGAACCAAACATGGGACCTCATCATGACGCAAGCGAGGCAATCGAGCGAGAGTTTAAAGTCGCAAGAGGTCATCAAGAATGTCTTGAACATTCTGAAAACGAACACACACTGTTGCATTTCGCTCGGACAGCCGTTCCAAAACCAAATGAGTTTAATTTACGGGGATTTGTTGAACGTGTATAAACTCTACTCGGAGTTGATTTCAGCCGCCATCGCGGAAGGCGGACCGTACGCATCGAAATCCTCATTCGTAAAACTCACTCGCTCGGTGAAAAGAGAATGTTTACGGTTAATTGAAACGTTCGTGGAAGGTTGCGAAGACCCGCACTTGGTCGCGCAGCAGTTGGTCCCGTTGATGTACGATCCAATCTTGGGCGATTACGCGAGAAACGTCGCGGATGCGCGCGACGCCGAAGTGTTATCACTCTTCGCTGCCATCGTAAAGAAGGTAAAAGGCGCAATGATTGACGAAATTCCGAAAATCTTTGACGCGGTCTTTGAGTGTACGTTAGGGATGATCACGGTAAACTTTGAGGATTACCCGGACCACCGCTTGAAGTTCTTTTCGTTACTTCGCGAAGTGACCAACCATTGCTTCCGCGCCATCGCGACGTTGTCCCCGGAGCACTTGAAATTGGTTATCGACTCCATCGTGTGGGCGTTTAGGCACACGGAAAGAAACGTCGCGGACGAAGGGTTACACTTGCTTCTCGAAATGATGAAATACTTCCAAATGTCTGAGTTTTGCAATGTGTTTTACGAATCCTTTTATCTCACGTTGTTGTCTGAGATTTTCGCGGTGTTGACGGATGGGTTTCACAAACCAGGGTTCAAGTTACACGCGTTGTTGTTACAAAACTTGTTCACCATCGCAGATTCGCCCGAGCGATTGACAGCATCCTTGTGCCCGCCGGAAAAACAAGGTCAATATTCTTCCAACGCACACTTTATTAAAGACCACGTGGCGACTTTATTAGCAGGATCGTTCCCGAACATGTCCACGAGTGACGTCGAGCGATTCGCGAGTGGGATGATGGAGTATAAAAGCGATTTGGTACAGTTCAAGAACCACTTGCGCGACTTCTTAGTCGCGAGTAAACAGTTTTCGACGGCAGATTTTGCCGAAGAAGAGAAGGCGCGGTTAGCTGAGGTCGCAAAGGAACGCTTAGCGGCGGTTCCGGGTATGATTGCGCCAAACGAATTGAACATGGACGACGACGAAGATTAATTAACACAGAAGCGGCAGCGCAGCTTACACATATATAACAAAATTGAATACTTAGACGTTTAAGATATACTAAACAACTGCTATATACTAATAAATACATACTATGCACAAAGAAGTATTCGTTCACAACACCTTATCGTACTTCTTCATCAAGAGTTTCGCGGCGTCGTCGTACGTCTGCTCCTCTAAATTTTCCAAGAACAACTCGTCCGCGCCACCTTGATCTACCCCTTTCCTTTCACCACTGTTTCTGTCGAAATCGTTCGGTCTCGACCGTTTCGACGCTTGTTCATACGCACGGTCATAATGGTGTACCAAAATCTCTTCGACGAACTGATCCCACTTCTTCTCCGCGATTAAACTTCTCCATTGGTTTATGCGTTCGTTCCCGACTCTCTTCTCCAAAACTTGCAATTTTTCTAACAGTCTTGGAACTTCCGTCGTCTCGAAGTGTTCGTAGTTTTGGCGGATCCATTTTACTCGGTGTTCCATCGGTATGTTCAATATTGTCGCTTTACTTTCGCCCATTCTCTTCCAAGTCGTCGTTGGTATTTGCACTCTACCGATCATCGACGATTCGCCTTCCACAAAAATAACTCTCTTCTCGTCAAATTTTCGCATCTTATGCGCCAATCTCGAATCGAACATCTTTTGACTCGGTTGTCCGGTAAACCCATTCTCCGGATCTTCTCCTAATACCGATCCTCTGTGTTCCGCGAACCGTTCTAAGTCAATCACCTGAGCCCCTCTTTTCTCCAACGCGTCCAACAACTTCCCTTTTGCGCAGCCGGTCTTCCCGGCGATGACGTGGAAATGAAACTTTGTCACATCCTCTTTGAGATACTTCAACGTTGTCTCTCGATACTTCTTATACCCGCCCGGGACGTAGGAGACGTCAAAACCGATTCTCGAGAGCACGTGTGCTAAGGATAACGACCGTTCTCCACCTCGAAAACAATACACGCATACTTTCGTCGTCTTTGGCAGATGCAAAAAATGTTGCTCTAAAATTTTGCCCAAGTTTTCACTCGTCAATTTCGCGCCCAATTTTTTCGCCTCGAATGGATCGACTTGGACGTACATGGTACCAATTTGCGCCCTTTGTTCATCAGTCAACACTGGCGTGGAGATGGCAAATGGCAGATGATCATCTTTATATTCAGATGGCGATCGGACGTCACAGACCAAGTCGTACTGTTCCGGGTCGAATGCAGCGCTGTCCACGAGCGCTTTTTTAATGCGCGGACCAAGGTCGAGATACTCCGGTGGGTAGGTGAAGTTATCTCGGCGAACGTGTTCTTCTCGTTCGATGCTCGAGGTCGCGGCAAACGCGGTCGTCCTCGTTATCGCGGCGCGCGTTCTTGTCGACGTTCTTCGCGGTGCTCTGTTTCTTTTCGCGTCGGGGAAAAACGTCGCGCTCTGCCGCCACCACTTCTTCTCTCCCTTGCGAGACGAAGACGCGCGCGAAGCCACCGCCCCCGCGGGGGCCGAACTCCTCGACGCGGTCGTCGCCATGACGGTCGTTGTCGTCGTCCTCCTCCCGAGGGGAGATACTCTTCCAAAAATGCCAGAACCGCGCAAAGACGACGCCCCAACGCGCGACATGTAAAGTGAAGAGAGAAGAGGGAGAAAAGAGAGAAAAAAAGGGAGGAGGTTTTCAACCCAAAAAAGAACAAAACCCTAAACAAAAGGGGACAAAAAAATAGTGTGGGGAAAATAACGCTCTAAAAAGAAAGAAAGGAAGAACACTACCCTCTTTCGCTTTGTCTTTCGTCGTCCGGAGGTGGATGGAAGAGGCGCGCGGCGCGGACCAACAATGGTTGCCGCGACGAGACGATGGAACTGTCGAGCGATTCTTCGCCGCGCGCTCGACGGCGACGACGACCAACCGGGGACTTTTGCGGGGGATTTTTTTCCTTCGACCGATTTTTTTTTCCCGGGACGACTCGAAGGGAGGGGGTGCACACAAAAAAGATGTCGCACAAAAACGCCGCTCTTCGAGGAAGACCGTGGAAAAAACGCGAAAAAGAAAATGACCGACGCGGGCAACACCGACGAGGAAAACCCGTACGAAATAGTGGTGGACGAGGAAGATAAAGGGGACTTGGGAGACGGGAACTCTCGAGTGATTATTCGCGTGCAGTGCACGGAATGCCTTAAAAAAGGAACAGCACCAACATCTGGAAATAACGAAGAGGCTGGGCAATTTTTTGAGAGTCAATTGAGTGGAGAGTTGCTGTGCGGGGGGTGCTATCTAAAAGAGTTGAAAAAGTTACAGGACAACTACATCAAGAAGGTTGGGTCGAATTGGCAAGTTTAAACATCTCTAGTGTTGTTATTACAGTCGTGTATTATATCACTCGTCGTCTTCTTCGTCTTCTTCTTCGTCTTCTTCTAAATCTAAAACGATGAATCGGTTCGCGCCGATGCGCACGGCGGCTAAACCTCGGGAGGTCGAACATTCGATTGGACCTATGGCGTTCGGTGGAAGGCGGCGGCACTTGCGCTCGTCTTCGTCATCTTCGCTGAAAGTAGCCACGTCATCGGCGAGAACGAGAACGGCGGCTTTGTGGCGGTGCGGATTATCATCCTCACCCATGTTTCCTTCGTCTTCTTTGGGAACTAATAAAGTGAGCACTCGACCGTTCGTGTATTCTAATGCGTCCAGAGGTTCGACGGTTTCGTAGTATAGCTCGTCGGCGTCGGCGTCCGTGTCATTCCTCATTATGCCGAATTTGGAGGCGACGATATCTTTACCGAACTGGCATCCATTTCGCACGGCATCTCGAAAGCTTTCTTGGACGGCGAGAGATCCAGAACTGATGAACGTGGCGTTGGCGCTCAACATATCGCACCTCCGAGTTTGATCGTCAACATCATCTCCGTTCGTAGACCCACCGCTACCAGGCGCCACTGGAGTAACAGCGACGTTTCCTTCAATCGTACCACTCGTTTCACGAAGAAAATCGTCGTCCCACGTTTTCAAAAGCTGTTCTAAACAGTCTCTCAAGCCGTCGGTGCAAATTCCGTCGCCACCATGTCTCGATAATTGCATTTCTAACCGATCTGTTGACAACTCCGAGCTCCGATTCAAAGCATCCATCACGTTTTCTGCGTTTGCTTCCGGTAAATTCGGCACCGCCATCAATGGCGCTCCCGTTTCCATGCGTTTTTGAGCGCGCATGAGAAACGCAAATATCGCGCGATTTCTGCTCCCAACTTTAGTACACGCCGTCGCCGCGTCGTGACACGCCAAGCACGCCATCTCGACTTCTTCACACAGTTTATCCAACGTTTCTTCTCTCAAACCGAGCGGTTTCGCGTGTTTCTTCCACCTCGATAAACCTCTTAATTCTTGTAAGCGACTAAACGCCACCGATAACGCCGGCGCGACTTTCTTCACCAAAACGTCGTGCGCGACGTTCGTCTCGTGGTCCAAACACCTCGCGCGTTTCTTCAACTCGTCCGGCTTACAGCGAACACCAAAAAAATCTTCTAAACCACGGTCGATGATGCCAGTTTCGTACAATGAAAGCGCGTCTTTACAAAAAATGTCGCAAAACTGCGCGCGAAATTTCTCATTTGCGATGATTTCACTCATGGACGTCTTCTTATCATTCTCGTCGTCGTCGTCATCGCCACGTAAATACGACGCCCCGGCGCTCGTTTTGCTCGTTTTCTTTGGTTTCTCCGTGACTATAAATCTTTGAAAATCCGGGTCAATGGATGAAATGGCAAAATCAACCACCGTGTGGTAAAACGCCGTCTTCAGCGCCGCTTTCCATCGTTTCGAAAGCGTCGCGACGGAACTCAAACACGCACTCAAAAGCTGACTGGTGTGCGCAGCATGTAACGAAAAATCATAAGTAGCTTTCACTCGGTGCTGGGAGAGCAAATCAAAAGCCAAAGTCGCGTACGTATCACCATTCACGCGCGCGCAAATGGCGTTTTTCTCTTTCGATACCGACACCGCTTCGACGACAGTTTTCGCCTCCCCGTCGTTCGTCGGCATTTTTTGCCAAAATAACGGGAACGCCCCGAAACCAAAACAGGCGACGTTTCCACTCACATCACCGGCCACCAAAACGTTCATTTGACGCGGCGGTGCCTTGTGATCTAAAATCTGGTCTCTATTCCACGCTTGTTGGTCTTCATCGATGTCCCAATGCTCTTCGCCCTCATCCTCTTCGTCGTCCTCGTCCTCGTGCAACGCAACATCCTCTATAATTTCCTCTACATCCACCCCTCTGGTTCTACGTACGAACCCAAAACTCTTTCCACTCTGAATACTCTTCCCCCCTCTCATCGCCAGCGCGGCGTTCGACACGCTCAACTTTGGCCGAGCGTGAAATCTGCTCGCGTACGAATCGTCGTTGAAAAGCATAGCAGCATTCGAACCGTTACTCGAGGACGTCGCGTGCCCTCCACTTCTCGCCAACGCTTCAAACTCCTTCGTCAACCTCGTCGTCGTTTCTTTATTACCGCGATTACAATTCCCGACCCCGGTCCAACACAGCGCCGATATCTTCCTTTCCCCACTCCCTTCTTCGTTCTCATCACATCTCTCCGTCATCCGTTCCACCGTCCAGCTCGGACACACCGCGCTCTCTCCGCTTCGATTCCCATTCTCCACGTGAAACAACTCCACGTCCCCGTTGCGTCTTCCCACGGCTAAAATCTTCCCGTCTTCTCTCCACGTCAAGCACGTCGCCTCGTTCCCAGGGGAGACGCTTCGCCACAGTCGTTGCCAGTCGATGCGATGTAACGAGAGCGTCCCGTCTTTGGTCGATACCGCGACGACATCGATGGTCGGGTTGATTTTTACGCACAGGATGGCCGAGGGGAGAGAAACGTCGCGAACGATCGCGAACGAACGGCCGGCGGAGGCTGTTTTGGACCATCGCGGCGCCATCGTCGTCGTCGTCAACGTTTCGCAAACGCGCGCAAGCGGAGAAATAGAGATGGAAACTGATTTTTTATTGCTTTTTTTTTTGTTTTTTTTTTTGAAAAAAAAAAT
>Ga0163180_10000745_pt1 | contig 18783 bp, 10 predicted proteins | sample AtlANTMetagenome_2_FD_109647 | JGI IMG/M metagenome (GOLD analysis project Ga0163180, IMG submission 109647) | Marine eukaryotic phytoplankton communities from the Atlantic Ocean - Atlantic ANT 4 Metagenome | ecosystem: Environmental > Aquatic > Marine > Oceanic | place: North Atlantic Ocean...
AGGAAGCACTTGTTGGAGAGGATGGGCCGGATATCGCGATTGAACTGGATCTCCTGCGAGAACGTTGATGACCCCAGCAGGAGGGTAAGCAGGAATGGCAGGAAACGGGACATCTCGATGGGCAGGTCTTTCTTTAGGCAGGAACGGCGATGGAGGCAATCCCCGGAACAGCGATCTGCGGGGTGAAGCTTGTGCTTTCGTTCCCTTCTCTCTAAGGACTCGACACCATGAGCGTGATCGACCTGCGAAGTGATACCGTGACCCGGCCGGGACCGGAGATGAGGCGCGTTATGGCGGAGGCCGAGGTAGGAGACGATGTGTTCCGCGATGATCCTACGGTAGACAGGCTGGAGGATCTGGCTGCGGGAATGCTCGGCAAGGAGGCGGGACTTTTCGTTGCCAGTGGCACCCAGAGCAATCTCTGTGCCCTGCTTACCCATTGCGGGCGGGGGGATGAGTATATTGTCGGGCAGCAGGCGCATACCTATGTTTATGAGGGAGGGGGCGCTGCGGCGCTTGGGGGTATCCAGCCCCAGCCCCTTGATCTGGAAGAAGATGGAAGCCTGGATCTCCAGAGGGTTGAGAACCTGATCAAGCCGGATGACTACCATTATGCCCGGACCCGGCTCCTGTGCCTTGAGAACACGACGAACGGACGGGTCCTGCCCATGGGGCATGCGGAAGAGGCGCGAGCCCTGGTAGACCGGCATGAGTTGCTTCTTCACTTGGACGGGGCCCGACTCTTCAACGCGGCAATCAAGTCCGGGCGGTCGCCTGCTGAGCTGGCAGCTCCTTTTGACAGTGTTTCGATCTGCCTCTCCAAGGGGCTTGGGGCCCCGGTGGGATCCGTGCTTACGGGATCATCTGATTTTATCAAGGAGGCCCGCCGCTGGCGGAAAGTGGTCGGTGGAGGGATGAGGCAGGCGGGCCTGCTGGCTGCGGCCGGGATCCATGCGCTCGAACATCATGTGGAACGCCTGGCCGACGATCACATCAATGCAGAACGCCTGGCGAAGGGATTGTCCGAGGTGGGCGGATGCGAAGTTCATATGGATCTGGTGCAGACCAATATGGTCTACGTCAGATTTCCAGACGAGAAGCGCGGGAAGATAGCCGGGCAATTGAAGGAGAGAGGGATTCTGGTCTACCCCGGAAACCCGATGCGGCTGGTGACGCATCTTGATGTGTCCGCAGGGGACATTGAGCGTGCCCTCGAGGCTTTTCGCGCCATCCTGTAGGAGTGGGGAGGGAATCGACCCTACAGTGCCGGGCCGAGGGCGTGAATCGTGTTGTGAAGGGCTCCGATCATTTCGTCACCGTCGATCGTTTCGAGATCGAATGCGATCTTCATCTGCATGACGGGTGCGAGATCGCGGATTTCCAGGAAGACCTCCGTGCCTCCTTCCAGGAGTCGTGCGGAGGAGATTTCCACCTTGTCGTGTCCCACTTCGGAGGGGTTGGAAACCTTGTATTCCTTTGATCCGTATCTTTTCGTCCACTGGTAGTTCCATTGTTCGATCTGCCAGCTGTCGAGGTCCTCGGCCAGTTCCCTGTCCACTTTCTGCGTGAAGCCAATCCGGATCCCGTTCTTGTGAATGTTCAGGCTTCTGGGCATGACCACCTTGGCGCCGGTGTAGCGGACGCGCTGAAGGCATCCATCCTTGGCTCCGCTGGTCTGCCAGCCTTTCAGTCCGCTGACGTAGAGTTGCCCATCGTGAGGACTGAAGCGGGCCCGCATTCCCCCAGACTGAAACTTGAAGGGAAACTGATAGATGCCAGCCTGATCTACCCCTCCAATATTTTCCTGGAGGACCAGGAACAGGGTACATTTTCCATAGGAACAATGTAACATGTGACCTTTGAAAGGGCCCCATTTGCTGGACGTGTTCCAGGTCTGCCCTCCGCAGGAATTGTCCACCTTGTGAGGAATCCAGCAGAGAGGACCATCGTAGGAGGTAGGGGCCTTTTCCCGGTGATGGGCGTTCATGAACCCGTAGAACCCTCCCTTCCTGACGAGATCCACCCGGGAGGACGGAACCCACGTCCCTTGTTGGTCGGCCACCGTGAGTTCGCCGTCAGGGCCTGCGCCGGAACCGTTGGGCCAGCGGAACCCCGTGGCCACTACCTCTATTTCGGATCCGTCCGGCGAGACCTTGAGAAGAGTCCCCGCGTGTTCGTTGTTAGCGCCATGCCCTTTGACGTAATAGAAATTCCCCTCCGGGTCGGTCTCAAGGCCGGTAGCATATTCGTGGACGTGCTTCCCGATGCGGCATCCGTTATTGAAACACTCGTAGAAATCAGCCTCCCCACTCCCGTTGAGATCGTGCAGGCGGGTGATCTGGTCCCTGCCGAGCACGTGGACCCTGTCATCGACAATCTTGAGCCCGAGAGGCTGGAACAGGCCGGTGGCATAGCGCCGCCATGTCACTTTCTGGAGCCCCTGATCGATTCCGGACACGCGCCACACATCGCCATCAATGGAGCAGACCGCGATGTCCCCGTTGGAGAAGAAGTCATGCCCCCCGAATCGGAACAGTATCTTATCCGGGTTATCGAAGGGTGGAGTAATGGTATCGAGAACATACGGTCCTTTCTCCTTTCCGATTGTTCCCGAGGTTACAAGGGGGTTGGGATGTCGGGGTGGTCCTCCAGCGGTGGAACGAGAGAGAGTCTCGGCAGGGCTGACCTTTCCTGCGGCGGCTAAAAAGCGGTCAGATTGTGCGGCAGGCACGGAGCCGATCATGAGCTTGAGGCGGATGGTTTCCTTGCGGGGCTTGATACCGAGATGCCAGTGGTCGTCCTTTTTTGCCACCTCGATGCCAGGGGTTGCCCTGTTGCGGAGCAGTACGGAGGTGGGAGAACCCGAGTTGTCCCGGGTCTGGCACAGTCGCAGGATCAGCATGGATTCCGAAGGTTTGATTTCCATGGTCCGGGTAAACACCTTGATTCCATCGACTTCCTCGATCCACGGCATGTCCAGGATTCCGGTACCGTTGATCCGGTAGGAGAAGACGACCCTTTCACCGTGTCGGTAGAGTCCCCGGTAGTGGGCCCAGCTCCGGGGCAGGGGGCCGGCCTTCTTTCCCTTGCGAACATCATCGAAGCTGCCTCCTTCATCAGCCCAGGCCGGGCCGCTCTCAGCGGTGAAGAGATAGGGAGACCCAACCCAGTGACCGGCCCCGCCCAGGCCGTCGCGGTAGGTATTGAACATGACCGGTTTGTCGGGCACGGCACAGGCCATCCTCATCATTTCCGTGTCAAAGAGCACAGTGCCTGCGGCTCCTCCCTTGCCCAGTCGTACGGCGACCGCCTTGAAGATGGTGCGATTGGACACCTTGACGTCACCCCGCATGTCGATGGTGCCTGTGAATACACCGCCGAGTTCCGATTTTGAGAAACGGGGCTGAGGGGCATCCCACCAAGGCTTCTTTTCCTCTTCGACCTGTTTTTTCTGAGCTTCCAGCGGTTGACTACTGACGAGCAGAAGAGAGGTTGCAGCCAGGGAAATGAGAAAGTTGGAGCGGTCTATGATCATGATGGAGAAGGAGCTGGGGGTCTTATAATTAGATCCGATTCATCGGGCGAGGAGCTTTTTGTCCGCCATTGGGATCGACCTTGTCGCGGCGGTGTGCCAAGCGAAGGGGGTGGATTCCGAAGAGCGTGCCTATCTGGCGGGTCACCGCAGTCATGACCCTGCCTGTCTTCTGAGGCGGTGGCGCTCTGTTGCACGAAAGGCGAATCTCCGGATAGTCGACCTGGAGGTAGAAACCTCGCATCCGGTAGTGGCGCTCTGTAATCGTCATTCCGCCCCGGGGAGTGGGCTCTACCTGAGCGCGGGTATTCACGGGGATGAGCCCGCAGCGGTGCAGGGACTCCTGCAGTGGGCGGAAGAGAATGTTTGCTTCCTGCGGGAGCAACCGGTTCTAATCCTGCCCTGTCTCAATCCGTGGGGACTCATTAACAACCGGAGAGAAGACCCGGAAGGGAGGGATTTGAACCGCTGTTTTGATCGTCCCGAAGTCCCCCTTATCGGGGCCATTCTTGAGCTGATCTCAGGCTGGAAGTTCACGTTTGCGGTCAGCCTGCACGAGGACTTTGATGCCGGCGGGCTTTACCTCTACGAACTGGCTCGTCAGGGTGAGAGTCTGGGGCCTGGTCTTCTGGAGCAGGTTGAGGAGATCATTCCCCGGCACCAGGGTCGCGTGGAGGGGAGAGTCCCAAGGGACGGAGTATTGCGGCGAACGCGTGGCATGGCTGGGATCGTGCGTGAGATTGGCGGAATGCCTGAGGCGATTCACCTGTATCTCAATGGTGCCCGGAGTGCCCTGACGTTTGAAACGCCATCGGAATACTCGCTCTATCGACGGGTGCAGTGTCATGTCCGTTTCCTCGAAGGGGTAGCCAGTCTGGCCGGACCGGGGAAGGGAGGGAACTGCTAGAAGCGGACTTCCTCGACATGCCAGAAGGCTTTGGCTTCCCCGGTGCTGTTCCGGTGCCGGAACTGCAGGGTCTCCCTGCCGCTGGAGAAAATTGAACCCACCGGTTCCCAGTTCTGCATGTCGGTAGAGTGGAGGATCCGGTAAATATAGGATCCCGGCGAGGAGCTGGTACTGAAATTGATGAGGGCGTCGCTCCCGTCCCTCTCTATTCCCAGAAGCTTGAATTGGCCCCCGGTCCCTTCCAGCGCAACTTCATATACGTTCCGGGAGGGATCGTTGCTCGTGATACGAAGGGTGGCGGATCGGGCCCCCCGGCTGAGGGGTCGGAAGTTGACCTGGAGAAGGTATTCCCCGGCAGGTTCGATCCGGGAGCGGGGGGTACGGGGAACGCTGAATTCATCGGCGTGGGCCCCGACGAATTCAACGTTCCCAATGGTGAGCGGGGCATCGCCTGGATTGCTCAGAGTAAAGCTGCGGGTCGAGGTCGATTGCAGGTCGGTGTCAGGAAACAGGGTGTGGTCTTCAGGGCTGGGGGTTTCGTCTCCCGGGCTGATCTCCATGTCATTTCCGCTCAGGATGAGACGAGGGCGAAGTGACTGCCCCTCGCCCCGGAGGGTGAAGCTGTAGGTTCTTTCGGTCGGGGTCGGGTCGTTGCTGTTTACGAGTATGCTGACCCGGTGAGATCCTTCCCGGGTGGGATTGAAGGATACATCCATGCGACTTTCGGCCTCCGGAGGAATAAAGGTGTTCGGGCTTCGGGTAATTGAGAACTGGTCATTGTTAACTCCGGTCACATCGATGCTGCTGATGCGGAGGATCTCTTCCCCCGTGTTTCTTATCGTAAAAGAGCGGGTGATCGGAGGGTCATCGATTCCGAGAGTTCCGAAATCGGTATTGTTTTCCACGGTGGGAGCCGAGAATCCATCCGGAATCTCAATTTCATTTCCAAGAATCACGATATTCGGGGAGGGAAGAACCAGTTCACCTGCGACATCGAACTGAAAGTCATTATCGATTGAGGATGTGCTCACGATCCGAATGGTGGCAGTCCGCAGGCCTCCTGCGGGTGGGGGCAGGAAACGGATTGTCATCGAGGCATCGCTGTTGCCGGGAATCGTGGGTTCAGGGGGGTCAATGATGGTGAAATTGGCAGGGTTCGTTCCGATTCGCTGGAAGAAAAGGATCTGCAGTGGGACACGGCTAAGATTGCGGATGGTGAACTCGCGATCGACGGGTCCGGAGCCTGCGAGGATCTGCCCGAAGTCAGTGTGGTCTCGCGCAGTGGGCGTAGTGTCTCCGTTGCTGATCACCCGTCCGTTACCCTCGACCTGAATGAGTTGTGCCTGAACGGAACTGATGATCAGCAGGAGCAGGGGTGTCATCAGCAGTCCCCGGAGGAACTGGGATCTCAAATGGGGGGAAGACATTGCGTAGAGGGCCAAGAGAACGTGCCGTGGAGAAGGCTGGGGTCAAGGAAAAGTCTGGAGAGTGGGCTTTCGGCTTTGATGAAAGGTTGGCTGGAAGAGAATGGCCGCGATGGATAATTTGAATGAGGAAAGGCCAACCTTTGTGACGCATCTCGAGTGCTCGCTGACTGGAGAGCATTATGCTGCAGATGTGGTGCAGGGATTGTCACGTGAGGGGCGTCCCCTTCTGGTGCGCTACGACCTGGACGCGCTGGCGGCCTCGCTCAGCAGGAAAGACCTGGAAAGGCGGCCCACGGACTTCTGGCGTTACCGGGAGTTTCTCCCGGTCAGAGAAGCGTCAAATATTGTGAGCCTGGGCGAAGGGATGACCCCGCTGCAACCTGCGCCTCGGGTGCAGGAGCGAATGCATGGTGGACTGGTGACGATAAAAGATGAAGGGCGCCTGCCGACGGGTTCCTTCAAGGCGCGCGGGCTGGCCCTGGCTGTTTCCATGGCCAAGGAACTGGGCCTCAGGAAACTGGCCATTCCCACTAATGGTAACGCCGGGGCTGCGATGGCGGCCTACGGGCGCAGGGCCGGCATGGAGGTCTTCGTCTTTTGTCCCGAGGATACCCCGGAGACCAACCTGAGGGAGATTGCGATGCAGGGAGCGCGGGTCTGGCGGGTAAATGGATTGATCCATGATTGCGGCAGGATCGTGCGGGAGGGGGTTGAGTCCATGGGCTGGTTTGATGTTTCCACCCTCAAGGAGCCTTACCGGATCGAAGGGAAAAAAACGATGGGGCTTGAGCTGGCAGAGCAGTTCGACTGGAAATTGCCGGATGTCATCTTCTATCCGACTGGGGGAGGGACAGGTTTGATCGGAATGGTGAAAGCCTTTGATGAACTGGAAGCAATCGGGTGGATCGGGTCCAAGCGCCCCCGGATGGTTGCGGTCCAAGCCAGTGGGTGTGCCCCTATCGTGAAGGCGTGGGAGGAGGGCGAAGAATATGCGAGGGAATGGAAAAATGCGCATACCGTGGCTGCGGGCATCCGGGTGCCGGTCGCGGTGGGAGATTTTCTCATTCTGCGAGGAATCCGTTCCACCAACGGGTTTGCAACGGCGGTTGATGATGCCGCAATCGAAGAGGCCCGGGCTGAGATGGCCGAGTTGGAGGGGATTCTTCTCTGTCCGGAGGGAGCGGCTACTTACGCGGCTTATAAGAAGGAACTGGCCTCTGGCCGGGTTGGTGCGGAGGAGTCGGTAGTCCTCTTCAATTGTGCGACCGGCCTGAAATACGAGATGCCTCCGGTAACTGAAGCGCTCGACTGCCGACAACCGATTGACTACGCAGCACTGGCCGGAGCAGGGAGTTGAGGGGGAACTTATTCTACGGGCTTACCAATCACCCCGATATCAGCTGCAGAGCCCCAGGCTCCTCCACTAATCTCGGAGAGGACCCTGACCTTGACGTAGCGTCCCCGGACAGGCTTGCCACAGCTGGCGGACTGCGCCTTCCGGTCCTTGGTAAAGGTTGCCTTGGCAGCCGGGGATTCAAACCTGGTGGGAGAATCGCTCACATAGAACTCCGTGTCTGCGAAGCTTCCGTTCCACGAACCTTCCTGCCGGGCAAGGTAGCGAAACCCGGACACCTCGTAGGCTGCACCAAGGTCGATGACCAGTTCGTGAGGATGCTTTTGCAATCCGTCAGACCAGCTGGAGTGCCAGACGGTGTCGGGACGTCCATCAATGGCGAAGATGGCCTTGCGGTTGTTGGACTGGTTCTCGCTACTGAAGCTGACCAGTTTCATTTGATCGAAGGGGATGAGATTCTTTCCCTTGATGCGGTTCATACGAGCAGCCCGGGGCGAGGGCTGGGGACGAGAGGTGCCCCACTTTGCCCAGCGATCCCGTTCGTGTCTTTCCCGGGTGGTATATTTTCCCGGGCGGGCGGGTTCGTGGCTCTCGGTGATGATCCTGCTCATCTGGTCGATGATTCCGGGATGCTTCCCGGCTAGGTTGGTTGTTTCACTGATGTCCTTCCCGAGGTCGTAGAGCTCCCAGTTCCCCTTGTTGCGGATGTGGATCCCCTTCCAGTTGTTGATCCGGACCGCCTGCATATTGCCAAATTCCCAGTAGAAATGAGGATGAGCCTTCTGCCCGGCCCCGGAGCCCTTTTCCCCCAGAAGGGTTGGAAGAATGGAAATTCCATCGGTATCTCCCGGCGTATCGGCCCCTGTGAGATCGGTGAGGGTCGCGAGGATGTCATACTGGGCGAACATCAGGTCGCTTACCTGTCCCGGTTTGATCCGGCCGGGCCATTGGGCCAGAAATGGAATGCGGAGACCTCCCTCATAGAGGCTTCCCTTTCCACCCCTGAACTCGGTGCCCGTCCTGGGATCCTTGTTGGGGCTGAAGAATCCCCTCGGGTTGTCGCCACTGCGGAAGCGGTCCTGGCCCCCGTTATCGCCAGTGAAGAAGACAATCGTGTTGTCGGTGAGCTTCAACTCTTTGAGGAGGTCGAGGACCTGCCCGACGTTGTTGTCCACCATGGTGACCATGGCTGCGTAGTTCTTTACATCCTGCGGGATCTTCTCGTCCCTGATCCAGGCTTCGCCCTGATACTGCTTCCAGGCCGGATCATCTTCGGGGATATCGAACATGCCGTGCGGTGGAGTAATGGGAAAGTAGCAGAAAAAGGGTCGATCCCTGTTGCTGCGAATGAATTTCAGCCCCTCCTCCATGATGGCGTAGTGAGAGTAGGTCTGGCCTGTCCGTCCGCCGATGTTACCGGGAAGTTTCACCTCTTCGCTGTTTCGAATGAGGTAGGGTGGATAGAAGGAGTGAGCGTGAACCTGGTCATAGTAGCCGAAGAAGATGTCGAAGCCGTGCTTTTCCGGGACTCCGGTGGAGTCCCGGCCACCGGCGCCCCATTTTCCGAATCCTCCGGTCGCGTAGCCTTTTTTCTTGAGAAGAGAGGCGATGGTTGCCTCGTCGGCGCGCAGGGGCGTGCCCCCGTCATTGGCGCGGACCGAGGCATGCCCGGCATGCTTTCCCGTCATGAGGTTGCAGCGCAGGGGGGCGCAGACCGGAGCAGCGGCAAAGGCATGGGTGAATCGGATGCCATTCTTTGCCATGGCATCAATGCGCGGAGTCTTGATGTAGGGGTTTCCCATGTGCCCCAGCTCGTAATAGGCGAGCTCGTCAGACATGATGTAGACGATATTAGGGAGCTTGGCGGGAGCCGCGATGGTGAGGCAGAGGCAGGCGAGGAGGGCGAGGGGTGTTCGCATTCTTCTTTCTAGGATCCCGGGAAGGACTTGAAAAGGCCTTCCCGGAATTTGCCGGTTATCCCGGCACAATTCAGTTTGCAGCGACCCACGCGCTCAGGGTCGAGTTGTCGTAGAAGAGAAGGGTGCGGTCGAAGGTGAGAAGACGCTGGCCAGCCAGTTTGAGAAAGCGATCTTCGGTAAAGCGCTCGGTCTGGTTTTCGAGGACTCCTTCCGTGATCTGCCCATTTGCCATATTGATCAGGGCGAGTTCCTGTTTGTTTCCGTGGTGGACGATCTTGAGGTAGTGGCCGTTTTGTAATCGCACGAAGCTGCCGTTGTGGTGACGCCGCGATTTGGGGTCCTCCGGGATTTCGAGGAAGCGTTTGGCATTCAGGTCTGCGATCGCGATCTTGTGCCGGCCCATGATGAGTCGGTCACCCTCGATCACAATGTGGCCATGGTGACCGTGGTTGATCTGGGGAGTGAGCTCAAAGCGATAGCCGGGATCATCGGAGCGTCGCAGGATCAACTTGTTCTGGGATGTGATGAGGGCATATCTCCCGTGCATGGACAGGAGATGGGCCTGTTCTTCGACAAGCTGGGTGGTCTGCTTGTCGAGATTGTAGCGGAACACGGCCTGGTGCTTTCCGGGATAGTTGCGTGCGTCAAAGAACACTGCTTTGGGGCCAAAGTGGTTGCGGTGGACACGGAGACGGTTCACGAGAATCCCCGCGGCTACAGGTTCGCCCCAGTCCTGGTCATCCCTTCGGGCATGAAACTCATAATCACGGATCATGCCGTTGTTGTTGTTGATCTTGGCCGGCAGGTAACGGAATCCGCTGATTTTCAGATGAGCGCCGAGATTGATGTGGATAAAATGAGGGTGGGGAACAATCCGTCCGATGGCGGGTTTGTCGGGATGTTTCCAGGGGGAGTGCCACCAGGTGGTGGGATCCCCGTCGATCAGGTTAGGTGGCAGGGCCCGCAGGCCGTTGTTCCGTTCGTGTTCTGCCTCAATGACCCACTTGTCCCGGGGGAGGGGATTGCCTTTCTCGTCGAGAACGTGCAGTTCCGCGGCGGAGGCCCAGCCTCCACCATTGACTTCGGAAAGAGCAGCCAAGCGAATCCAGCTGGCTGTTTGAGCAGGAAAACGAACTTCAAACCAACCATCATCGACAGGGCGAGCCATGTTGGGAGAGGCCGTGTTGCCGACAATGACCTGATCCTGCCCGATGGTGCGACCGGTGGAGGGATCGAGGGTCATGTGCTTGGGGCCGTGCCACAGGGAGGCGTGGAAGACATGCAGTTTCTGTCCGTCCCAGTAGGGGTCGACAAGGTGACCCTCGTCCAGGTTGCGCTCCCACTCCAGGGTTCCATCCTCAAGGTCAAGGACCACCATTTTGCCCCGGCGGTCGTGATACATGAGTTTGTTTTCGAAGAAGAAGGGGTTCCCAAGCGCAGAAGGAACCGGAGCCTCCCAGAGAAAACGACCGTTCCGTGCACTCAGTGCGAGAGCCCGGCTGCGGCCTCGCCGGGATCGTCCGTTTTCGACGAGGAGGAGTTTTTCGCCTACAAAGGACAGGGTTGCATTGTGGGCATCCACGAAGCGCCGCCATTTGATCGATCCGCTGGGACTGAGGTCGAGGCATTCAAGGATGCCCCCGGAAAGGAGATAGGCGGTATCCCGTAATCCTGAGGAGGCAGGGGCGAGGGTGATGCGGGCATCGCTGCGGGTGAGGCTCCAGGTGCGTTTGAGGGGCAGTTTGAGGGAGGAGGGGGCTTCCTGAACGCGGGCAAGGGGTTCGCCGATGTCGTGCCTGCGGTCTCCCGCAGGGCTGTCGCTGATCACGAAGAGCTTATTGCTGGTGATGGTGAATCCCAGGGGTCGGGCCTCGCCGAGGTCCCAGGATCGACTCTCCAATACCTTGCCGGTCAGGGCGTCGAGGCGCTGCAGTTCACTGACGGAACCAAGATAGAGAGAATCTCCCAGAAGCAGGGCTCGCCCGAGAACCCGGAGGGAGAGGGGGCGAAACCAGCGGGCTTTCCCGGTTTTGAGGTCCAGTCCGGAGACCACGCCTGCGCCCCGCACGACGAGGGTATCTCCCGAGACCCCGATCATCTCCGTTCCCACGACGAGTGGATTGTCCCAGACAAGGAGGCCTGTTTCCTGGTCCAGTGCGAAGATCCGCCCGTCATCCCGGGGCATGCAGATCACGTTGCTGCCGCTGATGATCGGCTGTGACCCCAGGTTCTCGGGCACCAGACTGGAATTCTGCCTGCGGTAGTTGTGAATCCAGTCGACCCGTCCGTCGCGGACGTCGCAGCGGATGATTACCCCGGCGTTGGTGTTGCAGTAGACGGCACCACGGTGGACGTTAACGGCATTACCGTAGATGGTATTCTGTGGGGCAGACCGCTGGATGCTTCCGGTGATGTCGATGGCTCTCCCCGCGCTGGCGAGATCAGTCGACCACCGTGGGCGCTGTTCGTTGGGATCGAAGTGGACCAGACTTACAGTCCGGTTCCGGTCGGTTACGTCACCGGGAGTATGCCACTGGAGATAGAAAAGGCCTCCGTCGGCAGCCACGGGGTCGCCCATGGGGACCCCCTTGGAATAGGGGGAGTTGCCGCGCTCGTAGCTGTAGGCCCAGAGAGGTTGGCCCTCTGCCAGGTTGAAAGCCGCCAGACCATCGGGGAGGGAAGTGATCCCCCAGCGGGTATAGAGGGTATTGCCCACGATAAGGGGGCGAAAATATCCCGGGTGGAATCCAGTGCGACGGTGGTGCTCAACTGGATGTCGTTGAAGCTGGGACCAGCGGGGCTTGCTGGGATTACTCGTATCGTAGCTCACGAGCAGGTTGCGGCCACTGGCAATGATCTGTGATCCCGAGACCTGCAAGTCGACCCCAAAGCCGACGGCGGGGGTATCGGTAGGCCAGGGGGAGACCGGAGGAAGTTGAAGAACCTGCTGGCGTAAGCCTTGCAGGGAAGGCGCAGGGGTCGCAGTTGGAGCAGGAATTCCCTTCAGAAGCTCGGACCTGATCTGTGCCCCCTTGGCAGTCTTGCCCATCCAGGGATAGGTTTTTCCGGGGTCAATGGCACCAGCCGAGGCTCGAAGTTCGTCGATTGCTCCAATAAGCTTGAGAGCGGTCCATTCTCCGACTTGCGCGGAGTCTCTCAGGGAGGGATCTTCTGAGTGGATGAGGATCTCCCGAAAGCTGCGCAGGGCGGATTCGGCTCGTCCTTCCCAGAGAGACTCGTTGGCAACCGAAAGGAGCTTTTTATGGGCTTCGGTCGACCAGGCAAACCGGCGACTGAGAAAGAGGAGGTCGGATTCCTGTGGCTGACTGGGCAGCTTTTCCTGGGCAAAGAGGTCGTCCTGGAGCTTGCGCAGGGCGGCTAGTTCGGCAGGTGGTTTGGACCGCAGGTGCAGGTCGAGGGCCCGAAGGGGATCGGTCAGGCCGGTCTGGTCCTGCCAGGGAACGATCTGGTCTCCGGCAAGGGCGGCGACGCGATCGACCATGATCGGAATGTCGGCGGGAGAACGGTCAAGAACAGTGCGCCAGTAACCATCCGGGTCGTCTGGCAGCATGAGAGTCAGGGGGGTTCCTTCCGGAAGAGGATAGATTGGAGGAGGTAGAGTCTCGATGGTCTTCAGCTCGTTTTCCATCCAGCTCCAGAGTTCCCGGGTATAAGGATGGGGATGGTCCGGATCCTGGTCTTCCTTGAGCTTCTGGTAGAGGGGACGGGTTTCCAGCAGGTCCATGCGGCGGTAATTGTAGGCCTGGCGAATACGCCAATAGAGGTCGTTTGGATTTTGCCGATAGAGGCGGTCGCTCGTTTCACGGGCTTCGAGTTGCCGGCCTTCCTGCAGCGCCTTGGAAATGACCCGTGGGACAGCCTCGTGGACCGGGCGGGTGTGGGCAGAGATGGCCCCAACCTGTTCGAGGGCGAGGAGGCGTTCGGAGGCGAGGTCAATCCATGGATTGGATTTGAGGAGATTCCCTTCTTCCTCAAGAATGGTCGTGTAGCAGGCTACCGCAAGACCCAGTTGGCCAGGCTGGGATTCTGCGAGCGCGATCAGGAGCCTGTGACCTCCGTCCTTGTCGCCGGCCTGGTAGGAGCTCCGGGCCTTGGTCCAGCGGGGATCGGAGGTCGGGGCCTCGGGAGCAGCGAAGAGCGGAATGCTGAGTAAAGCCAGACAGCAGAAGAGCGTTCGCAGTCCCGGCGTCATGGTCTTCGGAAGGGGATTGGAATCCCGTTGGTGTCGGTAAGCCGAAGGCGCACCCACCAGCGGTAGTCGACATTGGCGGATTTTACGATGAAGCGGTTGGTGCCGGCCACGAGCTTGACCTCAAGTCCCTTGTCCTCGGCGAGGCAGTCCTTGCGGTGCTGGTAAGGAGCAATCTTCTCCGAGATCTTCTCTCCATTGAGCCAGATGCGGAAGGCATCGTCGCCATCTATGTCCAGGACGACCTCTCTCTCGGTATCGACGTGAATGTCGGATACGGCATAGCCTACTGCGAATGATCCCGGGGGAGGAAGCTGGGAGGACATGGAGAGTTTGCCGTCGGTCTGGTCGACAATCCCTTCCCCCCAGGTGACCTCGCGTTCGATGGGTTTGTCGCTGCGACCTTCAAGGAGCCAGATATAGGTCGCCTTGTAGCTTTTCTCAAAATCGATTTCCTTTTCCGGCTCATGAATCTCGTGGAAGGCCTTGTGCTCCTTGTCGTTGAGGAACGTGCCGATCACCATCCAGTGGGCGAGGTATCCCTGGGCTGCGACTACTTCTCCGATCTGGTCTTCCGGAGCGAGGGCCCCGAGCGCCTTGGCCGCTGCGGCACGCAGGATTTCGTCGGTGCCGGTCAGGAGTTCTTCCAGCGCAGCCATGGCGGGGCGGAAGTCTGCTTCGCTCCCGGCATGGGCGAGGAGGTCATAGGCGAGCGCACGGATGGTCTCATTGTCGCTGGAGAGAGGAGCTTCCAGATAAGCCACCAGTCTTCCCTGGGGGGCGTTCACGGCTGGCTGGCGTTTCAGAGCGCCCAGGGCAGCCTGGATCACTTCGAAATCCTCATCCACAAGGCTCTCCCGCAGGACCTCGTAGTGATTGACATCCTTGCAATGTGCGAGGCAGCGGATGCTGAGGGAGCGGATGGAGGACTCCTCATGCTTGAGGGTTTTACTGAAGAACTGGTGATGTTCGTCAGGGTTCATCGCGGCGGACCCGAGTGCGATCAGGCCCGCTTCAATCGTCTCGGTCCGGGTGGCCTTGGACAGTGCTTCCCGCAGGGGAGGACCGAGTTCGGGGGAGCGGGTGAGGGTAGTGATCAGGCGGGCACCTGCCCTGACTCGGTTTTCGTCACCACTTTTGATGAAGGCCGCGAGCCCGGCGGTCATCTCCTTCCACTCCTGGTTCTGCAGTGCGGTCAGGATCGCGCCATAGCTCAGGTCGGTTTCCTCAAGGTCGGGCAGAAGATCAAGGAGAAGGGGGATCAGGGCGGCGTTCTGGATCCTGCTGATGCCTCGGAGGGACTCGCGCACCAGAGCAGGATCGGCGAGTTGCCTGCCCAGTCTCGCAAGGGCAGCTTCATTCCCGGTGAAGGCCAGGGCGCGGGCGCAGGCCCGGGCGATTGAGGGAGTGGGGGAAGCAGTAACGGGATCGATTACGGTCCAGGCCTCCTTGCCCTTGCGCTGTGCATATGCAGCGGCAGCATGACATTTGACGACGGGTTCGGGGTCCTTCAGAAGAATGTCGATCCACGTTGCCGCGGAGTTTGCCCCGTGGGATTCAAGGACCTCGGCTGCGGCTGCCCGGAGAGGCACCAGGTCATGGGCGACCCACTTGCCGAATTCACCTGGGTCGACTTTGTCCTCAATCTGCGAGAGGGAGACAAGTGCACGTCCCCGGATCCATGGGTGGGCGGTATTGGAATTGAGGAGGGACCGTACCGCATCCGTTGCCAGTTCTACCCGATGTTCGCCAAGGTAATGGAGGGCCTCTGCCTGCTGAATCCAGCTTTCGCTCTCGAGTTGCTGTAGCATCCGGCCGGATCCGGCCGGAGGAGGGCCGGCCTGAAGCCAGGCAGAAGCAAGGACGAGGAGACTGGCGACGAAGCTGTGAGGGAGGCGGATCATGACTGACTGATCCGGCTCAGGTGCTGCGGGTTCCAGCCTGTCCCGGAACCTGAAGCCCTTCCGCCGGAGGAAACCAACAGGTTAGCGCTGGTAGATGGGAAGGTAGCGGTAGGGCACTCCGAGGATGAGAATAGAGAATCCAGTTCCGTAGACCGTGCCGTGGGCGCCGCCCCAGCTGCCGTCCTGCTGCTGCTTGGAGACGATGGTCGCCGCGATCCTGGGATACCAGGACTGGAAGTCAGATTCACCAGCCTGATACATGGCCTGGATGGCATAGTAGTGGGAGTAGTGAAAACGGGGATAGTTCTTGTCGAACTTCCGGTCGGGGTAGGCCTTGAGGAAGGCAAGTCCGCGCTGGGTGGACTTGTGCCGGAGCTTTCCGCACATGATGAGGGACATCACCCCGGCTGCGGTTCTGGCAAATCCGGGTTCCCCTCCGCCGGGCTGGTAGCGGAAGCCTCCACTGTCCTCATCCTGGCAGGAAAAGACGTATTTTGCGGCTTTCTCAATGGTGGCATCCGGGACGGAGATGCCAGCTTCCCGTGCGGAATTGAGAGCGACCACATGCATGACGGTCATGGAGAGGTCGGCGTCCCGGGGTTCCGGGTTATAACGCCATCCCCCCTCGGCATTCTGGGCCCGCAGGATGATGTCGACTGCACGGCGGAGGCCGGTTTTCAGGCGGGGATTCTTGCTTTGACCCCAGGCCTCGGAGAGGGCGAGAACGGCAAGTCCGTGTTCATACATGCCGGCATGATTGTTTGGAGTGCCCATGAATCCCCGTTGCTCCCGGCCCTTGTTGATGAGGTAGGAGATCGCCTTGTCCATCAGGCGTCCGTACTCACCACGGCCCGGCACGTAGCCTTTCAGCATGAAGGCCATCAATCCCACGGAAGTTTCTGCCACCGGGTTGCCGGATCCTCCCCAGCTCCCGTCCGGGTTCTGGACTCCTGCCTTGGCGAGGTAGGCCAGACCCTTGGTGATAGCGGCCTCGGCCTCCGGGGTGAGTCGGGCAACCCCGACTGTCTGGGTAGGCGCCGCCTCATCCTGCGCCTGGACGCGGGAAAGGGGAAGGAGGGTAGCGATCAGGGAGGCTGCGGTCAGGGCAGCCACGGTAGTTGTGCGAAGTGGTCGGACTTTCATTCCTCAAGGGCTTCATAGTATTCAGCAACCATCTTCCGGAACTCTGCCGGGAGAGGTTGCACATAATTCTGGATGGCAGCAGAGCGCCTGCGCCGGGTAAGAGAGTTGACCGATTGCCGGGTGCGGGCTACCGCGTCTCCCTGGGCTACGGTTGAAGAGGTCCCAGCTGCTGAGCTTTCCTGCAGGTCGAGGGGATTGCCCTGGCCCTGGCCTCCGCCCTGGCCCTGGCCCTGGCCCTGGCCCTGGCCGCTTCCCTGTCCGGCACCTGCTCCGGCACCTGCTCCGGCACCTGCTCCGGCACCTGCTCCAGCGCCTGCTCCGGCACCTGCTCCGGCACCTGCTCCAGCACCTGCTCCGGCACCTGATCCAGCGCCTGCTCCGGCACCTGCTCCGGCACCTGCTCCGGCACCTGCTCCGGCATCTGCTCCGGCGCCTGCTCCGTCGGCCCCAAATCCATCGTCGCCGAATCCGTCGTCGCCGAATCCGTCGTCGCCGAATCCGTCATCGCCGAATCCGTCGTCGCCGAATCCATCATCGCCGGCTCCACCATCGTCGGAAAGGCCATCCCCGGATCCGAGTTCGGCCTCGGCCCCGGCCTCGGCAGCGGCGAGGGCTTGTTCCAAGGCCGCGATGACATCGCTCTGGGCCTTGATTCCACCTTCCTTGTTGCCGGTATTGATCTCGGCGGCTGCGACCACCACGTGTTCGCCAGCCTCGGTAAGGGCGTCCCGGAGGGGGTCCTCGGTATCTGGAGTGGCTTCTTCCGGGAGGTGCTCCTCCGCCACTTCCTCGATCTGGATGCCGATCTCAAGTTGGCGGGCTTCCAGTTGGCTCTGCTCGGATTTGAAGACCTCACCCTCGGCCTGGACGGTGTCCTGTTGCAGGTCCTTCTGGTCTGCAAGAATCTGGGCGATATCCGCCACCAGATCTGATGCCCCGCTGGACTCCGCTGCCAGGATCTTCTCCGCCTCGCGGAGGGCCTCCAAGGCCTTCTCCTGGTCGGTCACGGCATCGGCGGCCTTGGTCTGGGCGATCTGCTCAATGGCCCGGGCCATATGGGCAACCGGCTTGCTCTCAAGGAGGGATAGCTCGGCCCTTCCGAACCGGCTGAGGGTCTCTTCGTCTACCGCTTCCTTACGGGCCTTCACGAGAGTCTGGAAAAACTGTCCGTAGCGATCAATGACTGCCTGCTGGGCGCGTCCCAGGCGAGCCTGGTCAACCTTGGCGGCATTCTTGTTCTTGTAGGCCTCGATCCCCCACTGCTTGGTCTGGCGCTGCATGAACTCCTCGGTCTTGATGATCTCTCGGACCTGCTTCACGAGGAGATCGTCGACCAGGACGGTGTTGGCCCCGGAGATGATCTTGCCGAGTTCTTCCACGATTTCCTCAATGGTCTTGCCTGCTTCCGCGATATGAGGGTGGGAATCCTCCGGTTTGCCGGGACGGAACTTCTCGCGCGCATTGGCGAGCTCATCGCGGGCAGCCACCACCTTCTTGGTGCGAAGGCCCTTCAGGGAGAGGCCGGTCTCATTGAGGGTGGTTGCGCCCCCTTCCTCGGCGAGTCCATTGGACTTCAGGTCCTCGAGGAGAAAGCTGAGGCGTTGCACGACCGACCCCATACGCCGGCCTACGCCGGTCTGCCGATTGACCTCGGACCCAAGGCGCTGCTTGGTCCCTACGATGCTGTCGGCCCGGTCCTCTTCTTCCTGGGCAAGGCCCGGCAAGGCCAGAAGGCCCGTGGCAGCGATGGCCAGGGAGAGTAATACGCTATTCTTCGCTTTCATCATCATCTTCTTCTTTTGCGGGTTCGATGCCTTCTTCGGTCTGTAGTTGGGTGACAGCTTTCTGGGCAGCCAGTTCCTGATTGCGGGAGCGCTTCAGCTCTTCGATCTGCGATCCGTATTCTGCGCGGTACCATTCTAGATAAGCTTCGGGGGTAACGATAGTCAATTGTCGCGGGGCGGTGCGCCGCACGTGGATTTCCCGGTCTGGATGGCGGTCAGCGACCTCAATCGCGAAGGATATGCGGTCAGTGGGCTTAAGTTCCTTGATGCTTTCGGCCAGTTTCCAGCTGTAATCGAAGGTTTTATTGATGTCCCCCTCGAAATTGAAGATCTCGACCTTGGCTTCGTCCGCCCCGTTGAGCGAATAGACCAGCCAGGCCTTGTCGAGGCCGATATCGTCGGTGCCCTTGGCCTGCATTTTCACCACCTTGGCTGCGGTGGCATACCCAACCTCCCGGGGTTCGAGGAGATCCACATCCGGAAGCCCATCGCTGGTGACCTTGACGCCATACTGGACGTCCTCGTAGGTGAAGCCATTTTCTTTTTCGGTCCATCGGAAGGAATACCTGAGGGCCTTTTCGATGGGAATCTCAAAGGTGGCCT
>Ga0163180_10000746_pt1 | contig 18777 bp, 15 predicted proteins | sample AtlANTMetagenome_2_FD_109647 | JGI IMG/M metagenome (GOLD analysis project Ga0163180, IMG submission 109647) | Marine eukaryotic phytoplankton communities from the Atlantic Ocean - Atlantic ANT 4 Metagenome | ecosystem: Environmental > Aquatic > Marine > Oceanic | place: North Atlantic Ocean...
CGTTGATTGTCGTGAAAAACGTCGCCATCAATGGTGTGGAAAGAGCAACGTTATTCAGCAAAGCGAGTTACATGAAAGCCATGGCGTTTGCGGATACGCTGGTGAACAAAATGAACAACAAGAAGAACGAAGAGCAAGAGAAGAAAAAGACGAAAAAACAACCCGCACCAAAGACGAAAGCAACAACTCCGGCGCCGTCCAGTACTACTACCACGATACCCAAGCCCAACCCTTCGGCGCCGACGGCATAAAAAGTTTATACATATACACACACATCGGTTGTCTCTATCTTGTTTTATTATTATCCATCAGTATTATACTATCAGTACATAAGTGAGCAAAATTAATCTCGCGCATATCTGCATATCTCGACTGCGTGTGCATTTTGATGTTTTCGTGCTCTCAAATTTCAAAAATCTCTTCACTTAAATGCAGCAGCACGTCCATCACACCAACGCAAACAACACCAACTATTCCTCCTGGCAATCCTCCTACTCCTTAAACGCGTTACCTCTTTCCCCTACCGCACGAGCGAAATTACAAAATTTCGGTTTCCATTCCGTCCAAGACGTGTTACGACATCACTCGTTACCGGTCCAGTTAGTGAAATCAGTGCCGTCGTTGACCTTGGATGAAGCGCAGGATGTTTTGAAGGCATGCAGAACTGGTTTAGATGGATTCGCGTTGAGTGGTGCAAAATCTGCTTCGGAACTGTTGAAGAAAGAACGAGAGCGAATTCCTTTGGTGACGTTTTGCGCGAACATGGATGCCATTTTAGGCGGGGGCGTCCAAACAGGCGAGATTACGGAATTCTGCGGAGCTCCTGGGGTTGGGAAGACGCAAATTGGGATGCAGTTGGCGGTGTCGGTGCAACTCCCGAACGAATTTAGCGGGAACGAAGGCGAGTGCATTTACGTGGATACCGAGGGGAGTTTTACGTGCGACCGCTGCGAAGATATGGCGAACGGCACGAGGAGATATTTGGAGAGGCGGATGCGCGGGATGGGTTGTTCAGAAGTTGAAAGGAAAGAGTTCGAAGAGTGTTTGGAGAAGAGATTTTCGGTGGATATGATTTTGAAGAGGATACATGTTTTCAGGTGTCACGAGGTGACAGAGTTGTTGGCATGTTTGGATCACGTGCCGGAATTTGTTAAGGAGCATCCAAAGGTGAAACTAGTAGTTATCGACTCAATTGCGTTTCATTTTCGACAAGACTTTGACGATATGGCGTTGAGAGCGTCGATTTTAGCGAAAACGACGAACAATTTGATGAGTTTAGCGAAAAAATACGATTTGGCCGTGGTGACTATAAACCAAGCGACGACAAAACCCGGGGGGAGGTTGGCGCCGGCGTTGGGCGAGTCGTACGCGCACGCTGCGACGACGAGAGTGGCGTTATCTTGGGGACAGGAAGGAAATAGGATTGCATACGTAGCGAAGAGCCCGAGGTTGGCGAATAGGAAGGGGGTGTACACGATTACCGGAGATGGCGTGAGAGATCCTGAAAACACGAACAAGCGTAAATTCACCTAAAGGAAGACGACGACGATAATTACAATAATGTGTACCATTGCTATCAAATAGAGCGCTAGCTAGAATTATATATATACAAAACATGCACTAATACTTCATCTACTCAATACCTATATTTTGTCGAATAATCCTTCGGCGAAATTACCAAACCTTTCCCTCGTCTCGCTCCGCTAAAGACGCACTCCACTATATCGATGAACTCTTGCTTCGAATCCATCGCCCAATTTATCTTGTTGTTATTCCCGGTTCCTAAATCAATCATTATGTGCTTATTCCTGAAGAAAAACATGCACGTGCACGGATCGTATAATTCATACATCTCGTTAAAATCGGGGACTTCGTCGATGTCCACTAAATACGTCACCGCAAAGTTTTTAATCTTCTCCGCGACGTTGGAGAGAATCTCGTCTTGGCGCATGCACGTCTCGTCGCCGTCTCGACCGAATCGGATGATGACGACGCGATCTTCCTCGGAGAGGATGGCTTGGTCCACGTGCCATCCGGTGTGAAGGTGAGGTAGGAGGTAGGACATTTGTTATTCAGAAGAGAGAGTGTGTGAGAGTGAGAGAGAGAAGAGAACTTTTACGTAGTATTGGTGAATTTGGAGTGGGGACAACTCCATTTTAGGTGCGTGGGGGCGTTTTGGTCAAAGACGTACTTTTTGTATTTATAAAATTTTCTCTCTCTTCTCTCTCTGGTTTACTTTATCTGCGTTTACTGCTCTTCTTCTTCCTCTTATCACCTCTCCTGTCCTCGTCGCTGGCTTCTTCGTCTTCTCTTCTCGCTTTCTCTTCCATTTCATCCCAGTCCAAAACCTCTTCGTCATCTTCGTCTTCCTCTTCGCTGGCATCTTCATCCTCCTCGTCTTCGTCGTACATAGACTCACTTTCGGATTCCGATTCCGATTCTTCCTCATCCGAGGACGGTTCGAATTCGGATTCCGGGTCGGAACCTTCACCTTCTTCTTCGTCCGAGGACGGTTCGTTATTCAAAAACTCCCAACCGCCGGCCTCTAACCATGACTCGGGGTCTTCTTTAATCTGCCTCAACAACGGCTTCCAGTTCAAGTTCGCTTTACCTTCGTAGTATTTCACTTCTAAAGTCGTCAACCATTGCTTAATGTTGTCAAGATTTTTCGAGGGGATCTGGTCGATTCTGTGGACGTCTTTGTTGAAGTCTTTGAAAACGATGGCCATATCGAAGTTTTTCAAGTGGTAACCGACACGTTCCAAGTTGACGATTTCGATATCATTGGCGTGGATGACCAACGGAGGGAAATCGATGAGTTCGACCAAACATGAAGCGGTCGGGACGATGCGCGCGGTAGATTTGTACGCGACCCCGTCGAAGGCTAAATCGTGGTACGGGGAATCGAACTCTAAACCCATTTTTGGGAAATCTTTTTCCCAGATTTCCTGGACGCGTTTGCAAAACTGAGCAAATTCTTTTTGCACTCGTTTTTGTCTCTCACGTTCTCGTTGTTCTTCCTCGATTTCGTCTGGATCGTACATGTTTTTGCGACTGCCGTCCAAGTTTTCCGTCGCTTCGATGACTTCTTGATAAAATTGAACGTCGTGAGTTTTCTTTTTCCCGATCATGATTGGATTTTTCAAGTGAAAGTGAATGAGCGTTTTCACTTCTTTCTTGGCCGGTTGGAAGAAGCACGAGCGGATGTTTTCGTACATGATGTCAGCTTGTTCATCCACTCTAGCGCCAATAAATCTCAAACCATTCGCATGAGCTTCGAGTGTGCCAGCTTTACGACCACCTCTGCCACCAAAGGTTGGAAGCATCCACAAACCAGTCAAGCGGTGGACTCTTCCGCTTGAAAGTTGCAACTTGGCTTGTCTAACCAACGTCGCGCGTTCGGCGCGTTCAGTTTCTCTCGCGACGACGTTCCTTCGTAACGTTTTGATTTCATTCACGACAAAATTGGCGTGTTTCGGATCGCTCGATCTATACGAAAGCTCTTTTAAGAAGATGTTGTTCGGAAATCGAATGGCGGGTAAGTATCCGGCGTTTGCGGCGGCCGAAGTGCCCATTGGGACTTGGAAGTTGATGCGAATGAAACTCGCGCCAGCATCTTGCGAGACCGAACACGATTTAATCGCCAACACGTGGAATGGGACGAGCATACCGCAAACTGGGAGTAAAACTGCCTCGCGATCGTTATCTATCGCGATGACTAACTCTTTACGAGGCGCAGGAACGTCCGTGACGGATTTGTACGCGACAAAATCCGCCGAAGCGCCGGCACCTTTCCCGCCCTTTTCGACGTCGTTTTGGGCGTTCATCAATCGGTCGTAAGTTTCGGCGTTTTTCTTATCCGCCAAGGCTTTTTGTTTACGCTGGCGATCTTCTTCGGCTTTGGCCGTGACGGCTTCGTCACCTCTCGTCTTCGCGTCGAGAATGACTCCACCTCTCGCACCGGTGTTCGCGATATCTTTATCCTCCTCGGCTCCGTCCTCTTCGTCCTCTTCGTCGGATTCGTTGACGGCATAGGAAATGTCCGAAAGCTTTTTCGTGCTTGTCGTGAGCTCTTTGTTCGATGAACCTTCCGCGGTGACTTGCACGGAATCCGCGATCATAATCGCGTAGTGTCGAGATCTGGCTTTTTCGTCTGCAGATGTTTCTTCCAACCCGTTGACGCCTAAAGCGACGTTAAAGATCATGCCTTCCTCAATCGCGCTTTCGCACTTCCCGGAGAGCATATAAAACGCATCTTTAAACTCCAAGCCTAAAATAGAACCGACGTTCTTGTTCAACTTTGAACTTAAATTCATATCCTTCAACTTTTCGTTCTCTTTTTCCGCCTCTTCCAACGCTTTTTGTGCGGCTGCATACACATCTTTACACGACTTTCCCGGTTGTAAAGCCTCCACGGCGGCTTTTTGTGCCTTCAAACATGCCTCGTACACCGCCTCTTGCGTTTCCGTCGGATCAATCAAATACGTTCTCCCGATATTCGCGCAATATTGCGTGTGTCTCGCTCCCAACGACACGTGAATAACCGCTGGAGTCGAGCCAAAGTGTAACTTCTTCTCTGAACACACCGCGTTATACTTCAAATCGTATTCGCCGCCGGATTGAAAAATTGGCGGATAGCAAATATCCACGTCTTCATTACTAATGTCTTTCAACCCTAACGTTTTCGCGGGAGCTAAAATCGCATCCTCGGTTTTCTCGCTCAACTTCACGTGCGAAATCTTCAACTCTTCTTCAATCGCGTTTTCCACTTCGCTGACTGCAAACTTCATCGACTCCGAGCACAATTTCACGGCGTTGTCAACAAACTTCATCTCCTTCTCGTCTTTTCTCGATAAAACGCACGCGATGCCGGACGTCACATCCGCAAGCTTCTCTGCTCCGCCGAGTTTCTCGACCGCCATTTGCATCAAATTCCCTTCTTTCAATTCTTTCGCGCACGCGCCTACTTTCGCGCATTTTTCTTGTAAAATTTTCACCAGCGCTTCCACTTGTGCGGAACCGTCTTCGTTTTTCGGTTTTACGTGAACCGTCAATTTCCCTTTAATCGAAGATTCAATCGTCTCTCTCGCGGACTCTAACAGCTTAGCTTTTTTCCCGCTCGCGATCGCGTGCATTTCGTTGGCGTCGTCCCCGTCTTTTTTCACGAAAGCCATCACCGTATCGGGTAACTCGTACGAAAACAACCAAATCTCCAAACTCACCGCTTTCAAATATCTGAGCTCTTCCTCTTTGTTCGCGCCGGAACCGAGCAACACGCACTCGGCGCCATTGAAAAACGCCGCCGTTTTGGCATCCGACCACGCGTCGTAGAGCGAACGCAATCGGCGTCCGCACGATTCGAGATCCACGGACGGCCCCTCTTTCTTTTCTTCTCGTCGCTTCTCCTCGGACATGACGACGACGACGGCAAAACGATGATTTAAAAAGAGACGATGATGATTTCTCGCCCGTCCCTTTCGATCTCTTCTTTATTCTCGACGAACGAAAAAAAAATCCCTCTCTCTTTCTCTCTCTCCCTCTCGCCTCTCGCCTCTGCCCGCGTCGAGTCCTCGTCCTCGGTTCCGACGACACTCCTCGCGCGTCGTTTTTTCCAAACACACACACAAAAAAAAAGCGACGATGATGTGTTTTAAAAAAGAGGAATGAATAATGGGAGAAAAGCGTGTGGAGAATTTTGAATATAATTTTTAATTTCGAGGAGGAGGAGGAGCGTGTCGTCCTTTTCACAGCTTCAGTGTATAGGTCCGGCCCTCTCTCTCTCTCTCTCTCTTTTCTTTTTCATCTCTCTCTTTTTTTTTCTCTTTTTCGGAGGAGGAGGAGGAGTCCAATCCAAAAACCCAAAAAAAACCGCTCCTTCCTCTTCAGAAACACCCGAAAAAAAAAGGGGGAGGAGAGAGCGAAAGACTTATTAAAAACGCCAAAAAGGAACCGCTTTGCGGACGGTGGCGGTGGTGGTGGTCGCGGCGGCGGCGGCGGCGGCGGCGGCGTTTTCGGGGGTGCAAAAACAAGAGCGCAAAGAGAAATAATAATAAAAATAATAATAATAGAACAACACAGAAGCTTCGAGAGAAAAAAAATCGAGAAAGATGAGGAGCTTTTCTGCCGCCGCGACGTCCACCGCCACCAAAAATGGTGCGGGACGTGGGGGTGGGTGTCGCGTCGGAAAGACCTCGAAAAAGGCGGACGAAAAGACGACGACGAAGAGGAGAAGAGCAGTCGTGGCAAGGAAAACGCCTCTCGCGAGGGTGAGGTCGTTGAGAGGATGGTGCGCGGCTGCTGCCACCGGTGACGCGAACGACGGAGACAACGACGAGGAACAAAAACCGGAAAAACGTAGACGAAAAGCATATATAGACGGTGCGAACGTCTGTTGGGCGTACTGCGCCGCTTTGAGAGCCTCTAACAACGCGTTGGCAAAGATTCCAATTTCTACGGCGTTGGATGTGGTGTGTCAATACTTTCGCGAGGTGGAAGAGTTTGAAGAGGTAGTCGTGTTCGCGCCGAAAAACTATGCGAAAGGGAAGCTGAACGGTCTGTGCGATGGAGGGAGTTTGCGCTTGTTGCATCCAGAAAAAGTTCAGTATTTAGGCGATAACGAGTGGCAAAACGTATATTTACAACAAATGGAAGAGGATGGCGTGTTGAAGTTGATCGATCGACAGAACGATAGTCGAGGGAGGAGCGCGGATGATTTAGCGATTTTAGACGAGGCGTTCAAACATTCTATTAACGAGAGGCACAATACCGTCGTGGTGGTTTCAAACGATAAATACGAAGGACATTGTCCGTCGAGCGCTAACGGAAACAAAAAGGCATTTCGTGATTGGTTGAAACGAGTGAGGAAAGGATACGAGTTTGACGTCGCGAAACTTGACATCGCAACGGTGGAGAAAGAAGAATGGCCCAAATTTGGTGCGTTGAATGGAAATATTGCACCCCCGGATGGCTTCGACGAGTGGGTTGAAGATGAGCACGCGTTTGGGAGTAGTCGTCCATGGTCCAAGGAGACGACCTGGACGGAACGTAAATTCTTTTCGAAGAAGAAGAAGAAACGACGGAGAGGCGGCGTAGGAGGGTCTAGGGTTGTAGTACCTCAGATAATGAACGAAGACGAAAAGGTGTTTGCGTTTTGGAATTTGCCGCTCGGCGCTTTAAACGTGAATTTCACTTTGAAATAACAATGCAATATTACAATAATGTGTAAACGTAATCGAACGTTTTCGGTAAACTAGAACCTCAAAATAAACTTTCCTCAAAATAATCTTATCAAATATGTTCAACAAAATAATCTATAGTAAACGATGCGTACCGGTACCTGGAGGTACCATACCAACCATGGTACAATAATGTAAGAAAATCACCACGATAATTTGTGTAAAATATAACTTAATGATGCTGCGGTCGGTGTCCCGGGTGCTCGTCCGGAGTCGACGCCATCGCCACCGTACCTTCTGGCGTCAGAAAGTGGTTGGGATAGGCCGCAGACATTTCCTTCAAGCGAACTTTTGCCACAGGGTTGTTCATGTGCCACAAGCACGGCGCTTTGCCGGTGTATTTGTAATACACCTTATCTTTGCTGTCCTTTCCGGTATCGGAAACCGGGCATCCATTCGTGCTGAACAAAATAGACCCATCCGCGTCTAATTTGTGTCGTCGATCGCCTTGTCGCAACTTGGCCATGTTGTACGCGTTCAAACATAGCTGGTCGTCAAATCCGCGCAACCCTGCGTACTTCCCGTTCCAATCCACATCGGTCGCCCCGTCAGGTCGGCATTGGTATCCCCACTCTCCCGGCCATTCTTGGGTGGCAAACTTATTCATTCTCGCCTCGGTGCTCGAAATGTACTCTAAAAGCGCCTCTTTCCTCGCCATCCACCCGCCGGCGTTCGGCCATCCGTTTGGAATATCGTTCTTGTTGATTGGCGTGACACCTTCTGCCTTGCCAATATCCCCGAACGAATGCGACAATTCATTCTTCAACGCCTTTTCTGCGTCTCGTTTAAAATAATCAGAAATTTCCGGCCATAACTGGGTCTCGCCACCAAAGACCATATCTGCATTCGCTTTCGTAAATCTGTCCTTAAACTCAGACGCGCTGCACTGCAAAAATACGTCTGACGCGTCCGCGACGACTACGATCGGGTTCCCTGACATCGCGTGCAACGCCGCCTTCAAACCTATGACTTTGTCAGCAAATCCGTGAAAGTGAGTTCCCTCTCCAGAAATAACCATCTCCAGCCCGTTCTTCTTCGCTGAATCGTAAATCACCCACCCGATACTGTTCATATCTGTCGCGTGCGCGGTCACCACCACGTCCGCCGAATCCACCCCAGCCGTTTTAAACACCGGCATCGACTTCTTCGGATCGCCCTGCCGTTGCTTCGCTTCAGTCAGCTCCTCTTGGGAGATGTGGCCTTTTTCCACGGATTCGCCGTCGAATCGGAAAAATGGCGCGTCGTGCCATTTCGTGTCTTGGAAGAATGCGTACGGGATCTCCATGCGTTGTCCGGGAAAGACGTTGTTGTTCAAGTTGTAGTCGTCCCCTAAAAACGCACTATCTCTGTAAATCGGGTCGGTAGACGATCGTAAAAACGACGGCAACATCGTTCTCGCTCGGACTAGATCTGGTGCGTGTCCACTCGCATTCAATAAAGCTATGGCTCCAAGAATACCGGTTGTGATTATCGCCCCCATGGAGACTTTCGCAACGACGGAACCGAATTTAGAGGAGGAGAAGGAGACGGGCGGGGCGGGTTTCTCCGCCAACAATTTGGACTTCTCGGTCGGTAGCATCGTTATAGATTATGTGCTTTGTGTGTGCTTTGTTTCCTTCGACGCGGGGCGCAGGAATGATTGTGCCACGCACACGTTCCGATGCAAATTTAAAATCAGGCAAAGAAAAGTAGCGAAACGGTAAGGGTGTTACATCATGCCAAAAATGCTATTAAATTTGTTCTTCAACAATTTTAGTGTTGACGCACTCTTCGAACGTTTTGGCTCTCTCAAACGACCAGGCGAGACCCCATCTTCGGGTTTTTCCTTGCACGAACGCCGTCTCTCGAATTTTCGTCGTCTCTTTCATCTCTCTCAAACATTTCTTTGCCATTTTCAAAGTTGCTTTCACGCCAACCATGGTGGTGAACCATCGAACACGAATGCTTTTATTTGTTTTTCGTAAAAGCGTCACCCGGCGAGACTCGAGGATCATTCGCCGGACGAAACTAGATTCACCCCCTCGACAACTATTTTCAATTCGCGTGCCGCCGAAATTCGTTCTTGGATTTTGGGAGGAATCAGACATGCTGTTGAAGAATGGTGGGTTGCACACGGTAAAATCGATATGCTCTTCGTCGAAGAGGTCGAGATCTAGGATGGGTTCCTCCTCGATTTCTTCTTCTTGTTCTCGGTTGTCGTTCTGGTCCTCGGTGAGTACTTTCATAGTGACGCTGGTTCTTCTTTTCGAAACGTCCCGTATGCTAATTCTTCTTCTACTTTTACTACTGCTATTACTACAATTGTCGCCGTCGACTTGTCCAGTCGTATCGTCACAGGAACACTCCGACGCGCCGGCTGCTGAACAGTTCCTTCGAGCGCTCTCAACTGCTTCCTTCGTGATATCGGTACCAAACATGTCCCACTTTGGATGTCTCGAGGTGAACAACAAGGCAAATATCGCCGATGCACCTGTTCCAACGTCCACTCCGCGTATGTTATCTTCCTCTAAACGCACACCGTCCTTCTCTAATAAACTTTCCACCCACTCGCAATAGTTTCTTCTTTGAGTAAATCCAGGCACCAAATGGCCTTCGGGAATAGACCAGTTCTGCACGCCAATCTCTTCCAGTAAAGCTCGACACAAATCGTGCGTCGCTTGCCAGGAGGTGAAATCAATCGTCGTCGTCGTCGTCGTCGCGTTCTTCTTCGTGGTGATCACGTGCCTCGCGAAATAGTCGTACTTTGCCGCCAACCGATTAAAATCCGGTTGGTGATGTCGTCGGTGTCGGTGTCGCTTTTCTTCGTCCTCCTCCTCCTCGTTTCCGTCGCGTTTCCGTTTCGTCGACGGAGGTGGCTCTGGTCCAATCATGCGATACCGCGCGCGCGCGCGCGAGGTTCTTCTTCTGAATGCCTTCGCGTCCAACTCGGTGTTGAGGTTACACCGTCAAGTGCGGTAGGGCAGTACACAAACGTACACGAAGAGGAGTTCGAGGCGAAAAAGAAAGAGAAATAATATTTACACGAGAGAGAAACTCCAAAAGTCCTCTCTGTGACGACGACGACGACGACGACGAAAAAGAAAGCACCTTTGTCACTTTGTTGGACGAACCCGGACGGACGAAAAAAAGGAGGAGGAGAGTATTATTATTGGCTTCTTCTCGTTTAAATAAATTATTGTTGGTTGTATACCCCGAAGAGGAGGGAAGAGGAAAACGAAGGGAAGAGAGGTTTTGGTTCTTTCTTTCTTCGAGAGAGGTTTTGAAATCGGGGGGCCCTCTCGGAGACGTTGTTTTTTCCAAAGGTCCCTCCACCTCCTCTCTCCTCTTGCAATAATTTACACTACGTAAAATCCTGCTCCTATAAAACGTCCTAGGGAAACAAACAAACAAACAAACCCAAAAAAAAGGGTGCGAAGGACTCCTCCTCTGTCCTCCCTCCTCTATTCAAATTGCAATTTTCAACGCCCCTCGCATCTGCACTCACAAAACGGAGGACGCAAGAAAAAAAAGAGAGAAACTTTGCTTGTGTTACGCGCAGTATTTGCCCGTTTCGTTAGCTCGCGACCCACCACCCCGCGTTTGCGACTGTTTTTTAGCGCTCTTAATAAAGTCCTTTCCGGGGGACATTTCATTGTAGTCGAGAGAGAAAACCGATCGTTTTAGAAAAAAAATTACACTGCTGCTGAGTCGATACCACGATATGCCGGTGCTCGATTCTTCGAGCGACGACGACGACGTGCCGTTGGCGCGGAGAGCGATTCCGGCGGCAACGAACGCCGCTTCTGCTCCTGGTGCACCTGCGCCCGCTGCGCCAGTCGTGAAACCATACGTTGCGCCTCCGATTCATTCGAACGGGGCGAGTGCGCCTTCAACGACTACCACGGCTCCCGTTATCGAGAAGAAATCCGCTCCTCCTCCCGGGACAGCAACAGCAGTGGGGCCAAAACCAGCCGGAGTCACCGCGCCTCCGCCGGCATCGAACACTAATGGTGGTTCTGGGTTTATCATTCCTAAACGTCCGCGCGCGGACTCGAGCTCGAGCGACGACGACGTGCCGTTAGCGCAAAGAGCGAAAGCAGTCGAACAAGCAAAAAAAGCACCACCGCCGGTTTCATCTTCGGCTCCGAACGCACCATCTTCCGGAGGAGGAGTGGTGATTCCAAAGTCGAAACCGATGGTGCCTGAAGTGGTGCGTCCAGTGCAGTCGCGACCAATGATGGTACCGCAAATTGCAAAGAATTCAAACGTCGCGGCGGCGGCGACGAATAAAGGACGCCCTGTGGACTCTTCCGATAGCGACGACGACGCGCCATTGGCGCAAAAGAAGTTAAAATTGGATTCGGAGAAAAGATCAAAAGAGGAGAGAGAACGGCGACGACGGGAGAAGAAAGAGAGAAAACGCAAAAGGAAAGAAAAGAGAAGAGAGGAGAGAAGAAGAAGAGAGGCGGAGCGACTGGGTGCCGGTCGACACACGGTAAAGTTGAACTCAACCTCTGGCGTGAAGAAGAAATCGAGCAACGGCGGGAGTTCCAGGCGAGCCAGCGGAGGTGGTGGCAAAGGATCAGAGATCATGTGGACGCAGTTGGAACACCACGGCGTTTTGTTTCCTCCGGAGTATGAACCGCACGGGGTTCCGTTAACGTACGATGGTAAAGACGTTTATCTCGAACCGCACGAGGAAGAAGTTGCGACATTTTTCGCGGTGATGAAAGAAACAGACTATGCGTTTAAACCGGTATTCCAACAAAACTTTATGGATGGGTTTAGACAGCTACTCAAAGGTGGAAAGAACGCGCACATTACGGACTTTGAGAAGTGCAACTTTCAAAAAATTTACGACTGGGATTTCGCGAGAAGAGAGAAAATCAAAGCGCGCACGAGCGAAGAAAAGAAACAAATCAAATTAGAGAAAGATAAAGCGGAAGAGAAGTACATGTGGGCGACTATGAATGGTAAACGCGAACAAGTTGGCAATTTTAGAGTGGAACCCCCGGGATTATTCCGTGGTCGAGGTGAACATCCAAAGATGGGAAGAATCAAAAGGCGCATTCAGCCAGAAGATATCATCATCAACATCGGAAAAGACGCGAAAGTGCCAGAACCTCCCGCTGGACACAGGTGGAAGGAAGTGCGACACGATCAAACTGTCACATGGATGGCTGGCTGGAACGATTCCATCAACACGAAGGATTGGAAGTACGTCCAGTTTGGCGCAACGTCGAGCGTGAAGTCAGAATCTGACAAGCAAAAGTTTGAAAAGGCTCGAACTTTACACGAGCACATCGGCAAAATCCGCGACGATTACCGTAAAAACATGCGAAAAGACAACAAAGAAACAGCGCAGTTGGCGGTAACGACATATTTGGTCGATAAATTAGCTTTGCGTGCTGGGGGTGAGAAGGACGAAGACTTGGCCGATACCGTGGGCGTGACGACGTTGCGAGTGGGACATTTGAAATTCATGGGTCCAGAAGATAACCACCCGTATCCAAAGATTGAGTTTGATTTTCTCGGTAAGGATTCTATTCGTTACCATCAAGAGCATGCCATCGAAAGAGTTGCTTATGATTGTTTGAAACGCTTTTGCAAAAACAAGAAAGAGGACGTAGACGTGTTTGATAAGATCGATCCGTCTAAAGTCAATGCGCACTTACAAACGCTCATGCCAGGTTTGACTATCAAAGTGTTCCGTACGTACAACGCCTCGATTACGTTGTATAGATTGTTGGAGGAAACAACTAAACCGAAAGCGACGGTACCAATCATGAAATCAACGTACGATGAGGCGAACAAGGAAGTTGCGATATTGTGTAATCACCAGAAAGGCGAGTCCAAACAGCACCAAGCTGGGATGGACAAGTTGAACGATAAGAAAAAAGAGTTGGAGAAAGAGATGAAAGAATTGCGGAAGGCAGATAAGAACCACAAGAAGCTCCCTTCGTTGAAACAACGAATAGAAAAGTTGAAGTTGCAAATGGAAACGAAAGAGTCTTTGAAAACGGTATCTCTTGGGACGAGTAAAATCAACTATTTGGATCCAAGAATTACCATCGCATGGTGTAAAAAGAACGAAGTTCCCTTGCCGACGGTGTATACGAAAGCTTTGGTACAAAAGTTCAACTGGGCGATGTGCGAAGAGCCAGATTACGTGTTTGCTGACTTGTCGTACAACATCGAGCTAGACTCAGGGGCGCATTAATAGAAAGGGAGGGAAGAGAAATTGAAAGACATCCTCGTCGTATTTATCCAATTCTTATGAAATAAAATATAGAGAGAGAGAGAGAACATTCATTACAGCGTAGCTCATTTTATCAGATTCCATTCGTTCGTGTGTAAATTTTACGAATCGAATCGTCACGGGCTTTCTCGCGAGCTGCTGCACTCAACATTCAAACCTTTTGTGAACTAATCTAAACCGCCGCCGCATACTTGGTGGGGTCCAAAGTTGTCTGAGTGACTATCTCTTCGGGGATACCTAGAATAGTCGCAAATGCATTCTCCGGTGCTCCACGACCAGTTCTTTCGATTCGTCTAAAAGCTCCAACTAGCTCTTTCCAGTGCACCGCCCCAGACAACACCTCTCTTCCACCAATGACAAAATTCGGAATCGAGTGTATGCCTAATCTGTCCAAGGCTTTCTTCGCTAAAACAATTTCCTTCTCGCCTTCATCCGAGGCCAAAAAAAGTTTGGCTTTCTCCAAATCAATCACGCCATCGCTAACTTTTTCCGCGCACTCTAACAGCATCTTCGCATCGTTCAATTTCTTCCCGTTTACAAAATGCTCGACGTTGAGCAAATCATACAACGCTTCCGACTTCGCGCATCCGTAATGTTTCGTCACCCATTGAACCAACCGATGCGATTTCAACGTATTCGACGCTTTTCTATCTAAATTGAAATGTTGTATACCAACTTCCCGTCCTCTTTCTTTCAACTGGTGCCTCTTCTTCTGCGCCTCAAAAGCTTCCTTCCCTCCCCACTTTCTTTCCAATCGTTTCCTGTTCGTCTCGCTCCAGCTTTCGTCCCGGCTGTAATCCGGTTCCAAGAAAAACGGGATGCGTAAAACCGCGAAAGATACCGGGTTTGTTTTGTCCATAGGATTCATGGTGACTTCCTCCATAGCTTTATAGAGGTGTCGCTTTCCTATGAACCCATTTGGTCACATGGTGTCTGAAATGAGCTCGACGGTTATTATTTGTCTTGGAGTCGGAGGAGTTATCGTCGTCGTCGTCGTCGTCGTCGTCGTCGCAGCTGCCGAAGCAGAAGTCAAAAAGGAAGTCGTGCTAAAAACCGACATGCCGGTCGCGACGTTGATCTTCTCACGCACTCCTCTTCTCGCCACGTCAAAATTGAATCGGCGAGCGCTTTTTTCGAGCGACGCGCGCATGTTACTTCTTCTTCTCGACCGGTAAATGTACGTTTTCGTGCGTGTGTCCCGCCGGAAGTGCGAACCCGTCCACGGATTCGCTAAACCGAACGACGACTTTATCCGGCGTGATTTCCGCGCTTTTCACGGACGTCAACGCTTTGATCACCGCCGAGGCGACTTCTTTTCGCACCTCCGCCGTTCTGCACGCTTTCGGTAACCACGCGACGTGGACGAATGGCATTTATTTATTTATCGCTTCTTCGTCTTCTTCGTCTTCCTCGTCTTCTTCTTCTTCTTCTTTGAGGGTGCTCTTTCTTTATCCAACAGAGAAAGAAAGAGAGAGAGAGAGAAAAGGAAAAAAAAGAATTTTTAAGAAGAAGAATTTTTACGAAGAATTTTTGTGTAAATTGTTGCATTTTTGACGGCGGCGAAGAAGAAGAAGAAGAAGAAGACGAAGACGAAGACGAAGAAGAAGAAGACGAAGAGGGCGACAAAGGGGCGAAAAGAAGAAGAAGAAGAAGAAGAAGCGCGACAAAAAAAACAACACCATGAAGGTGAAAGTCATCTCTCGCGTCGAGGAGGAGTACACTCGGGAGACGAAATCGGAGGCGATAAAAATCCACCGGAATTTAGACCCGCAGTTACGACCGATGCACAGAGCGACGGAGTATAAGAGAGCGTTAAACGCGACGAAATTGGATAAAGTGTTCGCGAAACCATTCTGCGGCGCGTTTGAGGGTCACTCGGACGGGATTTTATCCATCGCGAAAAACGTACAAAACTTGAAACAGATGGCGAGTGGAGCCGCCGACGGGGAAATACGAATTTGGGACTGTCCTTCGAGGAAAGCGTTGAGGATTTTGAATTCACACCACGGAGCCATACGAGGGCTAAGTTTCGATAGGACGGGGACAAAGCTAGTGTCGTGTTCGGACGACCGATCGATACGAATTTGGAACGTCCCGGAGGCTAAATTAGGAGAAATCGGGAGTGGCGAGACAAGGCGGGAGGAACATCCAGCGTCTATTATCGCCGGCGAAAGCGCGTATAGAGACGTGGACTGTCACTGGGGCAAGGATATGTTTGCCACGGCTGGGAACTGCGTGGATTTATGGGACATGAATAAAGACGCGCCTGCGAGCTCGTTTGAGTGGGGATGCGATACGGTGTTGTCGGTGAGGTTTAATCCGGCGGAACCAGAGATTTTCGCTAGTTGCGGCAGCGATCGGTCGATTGCTTTGTACGATTGTCGAACGAATACGCCGACGAGGAAACTGATCATGCAAAATAAGTGCACAAAATTGTGTTGGAACCCGATGGAGGCGTTTAACTTTACTGTCGCGAACGAGGATTGTAACTTGTATAGTTACGACATGCGAAAATTGAACGTGTCGACGTGCGTGCACAAAGATTTCGTTTCCGCGGTGTTGGACGTGGATTATTCGCCGACTGGGAGAGAATTCGTAGCCGGTTCCTACGATAAGAGCATTCGTCTGTTTGACTTCAACGGTGGTCACTCGAGAGATTGTTACCACACCAAACGAATGCAAAGGGTGTTTTCTGTGAAATTTAGCATGGACGGCACGTACGTTTTTAGCGGGTCGGACGATTTTAACGTCAGGTTATGGAAGGCGCACGCAAGCGAAAAAGTGGGCACTTTACTCCCGAGAGAAAAACGGAAAATGCAATACAACGAAGCGCTGAAAGAACGATTCAAGCACATGCCAGAAATTAGACGCATTGCGAATCACAAACACGTCCCGAAATCGATTCATAAATCAGCCAAACTGAGACGAACGATGACCGACGCTCAAACGCGGAAGAAGGAAAGAAGAGTTGCACACGCAGCTCCCGGCGCACACAAGAAGGAGTTCAAACCAATGAGAAAAGAGAGAATCGTCGAAGAGTTGGAGTAATTATAGTAGAGAAAGAAAGAAAGCCATTAGAATGAATAGAAATTGTAGAGCTATACTTATATAAATGTACACTAATAATTAATGCAAAGCGGAAGTAAAAAAATCAAACGACGCGTTCTTTCACGTCTTTCGAAGATTATCCAATCTCGCTTGCAAATCGTCATCAATTCCACCGATATTGCTATTCCCACCACCACCTACTCCTTCCGCGTCTTCTAAAAGCGCCTCCTTCTTCTCCTCGTGAGATCCGTCTACCTTATTCCCTTCCCCTGCTTTACTCAACGGCACGCTTACCAAATCCCCGTTTACCGCACACCCCAACTCGTCCAACACGGCGTTCACCAACTCCTCGCTCTCTTCATCCTCCCCTTCTTGTTCGAACGCGTCGTCTAGCGCGTCTCCCATGGTTTCTGTCGTCATTTCCATCTTTTCGTTTTGTTTTTCGAATTCTTTCATAATCTGCGCGATGGCCGGCAAGTTTAACTTTTTGTTCATCTGTCCCATGGCTTTGGTCACGCCTCTCATCGCATCCGCCATGGCTTGTGTGCTTTTCAGCGTCTGCATTCGTAACGAGACGCCTTGCAGTTGCGATTTTAACGAATAAAACTTCGTGATTGAATGTCGAGTTCTCACTAAATCTTTCGCCATGACTCTCACCGCCCCCAGTTGGTTTTCTTTCGCCATTCGCTTGATATCGAGCGTCAGTTTTTTCTCCTGATTTTGCATCTGCGTTCGCTCTCGATCCAACTCGCGAATCGATTTGTCCAGAGTTCGCTTGTGCTCGCGAAGGATCTCAGACGCCGTTTTCTTCTTCGAAAACAACCACATGGTGAGGAGTCCAGTCTTTTTTTAACGCTTCTTCGCTTTTCCAAATATCTGCGCGCGCGTTCTGCGTGTCTCCAGAGCGTAACACGGGTAGGTAAAGTCAATAATAATTACTGTTATTGAAGTGACGAATTGGAAGAAAACAAAGTTTTGATGATGGGGGAATGGGGTGCCTTTGATGATTTCGATTAAAAATTTTTACACCACCAACTCGTTAGAAATGCGCGTCGCGACGACGTCTTTCAACTTCTCGTATGCAACCTCGAGAGTGTCGTTGACGATGATGGCATCGAAAAACGCACTTCCCAACTTTTCGCCTCGTTCGATTTCTTTCGTCGCGTTTTGCATGCGCTTCGTGACGGCTTCTTCCGTTTCGGTACCGCGACCGCGCAAGCGCCGCTCGAGTTCAGAAATCGACGGCGGTTGGATGAAGACGTACGCGCAGTCTAATTTACCACTATTTTTGACGATTTCCGCGCCTTGGATGTCGATGTCGAGGATGCAACAGACACCTTTCGATGCGACGTCGTCGACAGCTTTGAAGGAGGTACCGTAGATGTTTAAGTGGACGTTCGCGTGTTCCAGAAACTTCCCGTCGGCGATTTCCTGTTCCATGAGAGACTTTTCGACGAAGTGATAGTGAACGCCGTTTTCCTCCCCTGGTCGTGGATCGCGGGTCGTGTGCGAGACGCTAAATCCGAACGAATTCGGGTAATTTTTCTTCAGCTTTTCAATCAAAGTGCCTTTGCCGACGCCAGATGGACCGACGATGATTAAAGGTTTCACTCGAGTGGCGGATGTAGTAGACATGTTGACGATAGTTCCCGCTCGCGCGCTCCGTGCGTTTTGTCGTTGTCGTTGTAACAATAATAACTGTTTACCGTGGTAGTTCCTCGTCAAAGGAGACGAAAAGGACGGCTGAATATTGAAAATGGCGGCGTCGTTTATATTACTGCTGTTGCCGATACTGCGAAGACGGAGGAGGAATAAACCCGATTCTCTCGTCAATCGTCGGCCTTTGCAAAAGAGGGTGGTGCGCGTCAACGCCTCCGTCGTGTTGGTCCAAGGAAGATGGGCCTTGGAGAGCGATCTCGCGCTTGAGTTTTTCTACGTGCGCTTTGCGCAGCTCGTCGTACTGTCGTGCACACAAAGAGAGGAGAGAGAGAGAGAGAGAGAAGAGTCTCGCGTCAGCAGGACGCGCGCGAGGGTCCACACGAAAAGAATTCAAAAACACTCTAAGCAAAGAGAAAGACGACATCATCAACATCATCATCATCATAAGAAAGAAGGAGAACGCGCCAAACACGACGCACGAACGAACGAACCGTCGTCGCGCGCGACAAAGAAATTCTTCTTCTTCTTTTAATCTTCCTAATCATCTTCAACCCTTACCTCCTCTTGTCGGTCTTCCGGTGTCACCTCAACGCGCGA
>Ga0163180_10000747_pt1 | contig 18774 bp, 27 predicted proteins | sample AtlANTMetagenome_2_FD_109647 | JGI IMG/M metagenome (GOLD analysis project Ga0163180, IMG submission 109647) | Marine eukaryotic phytoplankton communities from the Atlantic Ocean - Atlantic ANT 4 Metagenome | ecosystem: Environmental > Aquatic > Marine > Oceanic | place: North Atlantic Ocean...
GCACACGCAGAGTTAGAAATCGAAAAGTTAGTAGGCTTAGCAGCTAACTGGGGAACAAATTTATGCTATGCAGGTGGAGTCGCACTCAACTGTGTAGCCAATAGTAAGATACTACACCACTATTTTAAGAATGTTTGGATTTATCCAAATCCAGGCGATGCTGGTAGTAGTTTAGGTGCGGCACTATGGAAGAAGAAACAACATATAAAATACAGTCCCTATCTAGGCACAAACATTGAGAATGAACAAAACCCTAGATTGATAGTGGATTGGTTACTGAAAAAGAAGGTAGTTGGTATAGCCAACGGGAGAGCAGAATATGGACCGCGTGCTTTGGGTAATCGGAGTTTGCTGGGTGACGTTCGTTATGATATTAAACATACAGTTAATAGAATCAAAAAACGTCAGCAGTTTAGACCGTTTGCACCTGCAATATTGTCAGAATTTGCTGAAGAATACTTCGATGGAATAACAAATCCTTATATGCAGTATGTATCAAAGGCAAAACATGAGTACAATAGTGTAATTCATGTAGATGGCACAAGTAGAGTGCAGACAGTAGAGCCTGATAACCCTAGCATATTGCGACCGATACTCGAAGAATATTATGAAAAAACTGGAGTGCCTATGTTGTTAAATACAAGTTTAAATATAAAAGGACAACCCATTGTAGATACATGGGAAGACGCACTTCAGTTTCAAAAAATGTATGGAGTAAAAGTATTTTGAGTAGTAAAATTTTATGGGTAGGTTGTAGTTTCGTAAATGGAATGGAACTACCCGACAAGAAAGTACAAAGATTTAGTGCTAGAGTTTGTAAGAACTTTGGACAGTTAGAATGGAATGAAGGAAAGGTTGGCGCGGGTAATGATTATATTCAGCGTTATGTTCTTAACTCCATTCTACAAAATAAATTACATTATAGCATAGGAGCTCAAAAAGAAGAGCACCTAGATAATGTAAGAATACATAAGTACACTTCTAACGGAAAGCCAGGAGAGTACAAACAGAGGTTTCAAAAACATAGAGAATACTGTGGAGTTGGAACACCAAAATTAGTAGTGTGTATGTGGTCTGGAATTAACAGAACAGAATTACTAAGACAATCCAATATTACAGATGATTGGAGTTGGGTTGTAAATACATGGGGTAAGTTTGGATTAGACCCAAAAACTTTAACAGCTAAGCCCTGGAGTCAGCCTTATGTTGACCCAATGCTGGGTAAAGAGAATACAAATTATATGAGAGGGTATATGAAAACAGTACTCAATGCACACATGAACTTACGGAAAACAGTTAATCAGATGTTATCCGTTAAGTATTTTTTAGAGCAAAAAGGAATAAAGCAGCTACATTATCTATTTTCACATGGACAATATAGACCTTTATTACCTACTTTAGATTGGGAAGTTAGTGAAAACACCAACAACTGGTGGGAGTCATTGGATTTAAACAGAGAGCAAATTGTGTCTGAGTTGCCTTTTTTAGAATCAGAAGGATTCTATGATTTATGTCTCCGTAAAAAGTTACCAATCGGGCCTAAAGACCACCCGCTAATAGAAGGTCATGAAATGATGGCACAGCGAATAATACAGGATATTAAAGATAATGAAATTGATAAAGAATTTAATTAAGAAAATCAAAACTATGTGGTTTGAGTGGCAGTTACAAAGAAATTATACACCAGACACCTATGTATATGAAGATGATGAAATTTTCGAACCCATTGATGAAAGTCAGGAATCAAAAAATAGTTCTTGACAAGAGGTTAAATTTCATCTATAATATACAATATAAATAAAAAAAGAGAGACAAATCGAAATGAGCGAAATTTTACCACCAATTGCTTGTCCTTCCTGTGAGGGAAATGTAGAGTTTGTTAATGACATTCTTTACTGCCTTAACAAGTTGTGTCCAGCACAATGGAGTAAAAAACTAGAACATTTCGGCAAGTCTCTAAAAATAAAAGGACTCGGCCCTGCTACCATTCGGAAGTTAGAAGTCGAGGACTATCCAGAATTGTATGAGCTAACTGTAGAGGATATTTCCGACAGACTAGGCTCGGAGAAAATGGCAACTAAGTTAGTAACTGAAATTGAGAAGTCAAAATCAGTTGATTTGCAAACATTGTTGCCATCTTTCTCAATTCCACTTTTTGGTCGGTCAGCTTCTCAAAAATTATGCGAGAAAATTTCGACACTCGAAGAAATTTCAGAGAAAAGTTGTACCGAAGCGGGTATCGGCCCTAAAGCAACAAGCAACCTATTAAACTGGTTAGATAACGAATTTTATCTAAATGAGTATGATAAAAACTTGCCTTTCTCTTTTGCTTCTACTAAAGTTGTAAAACGAGAAACAGTAGGCACAGTCTGTATATCAGGTAGACTCAATTCATATCCCACCAAGGCTCGTGCTGCGGAAGTTCTGGAACAACACGGCTTTGCCGTAAAAAATAGTCTGACAAAGGACTGCACTCATTTAATCAATGAGTCAGGAATTGAGTCAGCCAAAACGCAGACTGCTCGAGAACGAGGAGTCATTATAATAAATAACATTTTAGATTTAATTGGAGAATAAAAATGGCATTACCTAAATGGACAGATGAGAGAACATCAGCTCTCGAGAACTTTGTAGGTTCTGAAAGCCCAGTTACTCAAGCTATGGTAGCAGACGCTGCTGAAGAGTTAGAAACTTCTGTAAGAAGTGTTAGCTCTAAGCTTAGAAAAATGGGCTATGATGTTGAACTAGCTTCTTCTAACAACACTAAATCTTTTAGTGATGCACAAGAAGCAACATTATCAGCATTTGTAACTGACAATAGTGGTCAGTACACATATGCTGAAATCGCAAGTAACTTTGAAGGTGGAGCATTTAGTGCAAAATCAATTCAAGGTAAAATCCTTTCTATGCAACTTACAGAGCATGTTAAACCTGCTCCTAAAGTTGAGTCTGTTAAAACTTATTCAGACGAAGAAGAATCAACATTTATCGGAATGGTAAATGATGGTGCTTTCATAGAGCAAATTGCTGAATCTCTAGGTAAGAGTGTAAACTCTATCAGAGGTAAAGCGCTTTCTTTACTTAGAGCGGGCGAAATAAACGCTATTCCTAAGCAGGAAGTAACAAAAGGGTCTGGCAAAGCTGATCCTTTAGCTGACTTAGAGATTGACGACATGACTGTCGAAGCAATCGCTGACAATATCGGTAAAACTGTAAGAGGTGTTAAAACCATGCTTACAAGACGTGGTTTAGTTTGTGCTGACTACGACGGTTCAGCTAGAAAAGAAAGAGTTCAGTAAGAACATTCTATTTGTCAAGATGGTAGGGGAGGAAACTCCCCTGCTTTTTCTTGGGAGAGATAATGACAGTAGAAAGTGCTTTATTAAAACAACTTTTATCGCAAGGAGATTTCGATACTTGGAATCGCTTACAGCAACACTATTTACCTGAAGGCGAGTACCAAAAGATTTGGAAAATCGTGGACAAACACGTCCATAAATTCCATGCGCTCCCTACTTTTGAAGATTTAAAATACGAAATTAGGAGCAGAGAACTTCAAGAGAAAATTTTTGCGATAGAGGCTGTGGAGACAGATGTCCCAGCTTACGAACTACTAGAATATCTCAAAGATTCATTCACTCAGAGTGAAATCTTATCCAAGATTGAAAATTATTTAGACGAAACAATTTCCGTTGCAGATGCAAAGGAAAATATTGACTATCTCCAAGAGATGGTCGTACAAGTTCAGGATAGAGTAAACACAGCTGATGATGCCGACACAATGGACTCAGTTGAATTATTTGATTCTGAAGAAGATTTAGCTAAGTATCTACCACTTGGTCTTAATCAAGACTATGATATAAGCTATCAATTCTCTCCCAAAGACTTGGTCATTGTGGGGGCGCAACGAGGTCACGGAAAGTCATTCACTTGTTGTAATATGGCAGTAAATGCTGTTGAACAAGGACGTTCTGTACTTTATTTCACAATCGAGATGGACCAGCGACCAATTCTGCAAAGAATGGCAGCTATGTCTACAGGAATCCCATTAGGCAGACTTATAAAACGAAACCTCTATGAAAAAGAGTGGAATCGTATTGCCCAATGGTGGGCAGACCGTTTTGATGGCGGTCACGATGTTCTTGCTCAACATAATGTTAGTGAGGACTTCGATAAATTCCATTATGAACTATCTCGTAAGTGTGAATTGAAGAAAGAAGCTCAGTTGGACGTATTCTACGACCCTAGCTTAACATTGGCTAAAATTATTAGCACAGTTAGGCAAAAGAAAGTAGAATATCCTGATTTGGGCATGGTAATAGTGGATTACCTTAACCAAGTACGTCGTCACAATGCTCCAAGTCGTTCTGGTCAGTACGAATGGACTGAACAGATTGAAATATCTAAGGGACTGAAGTCTCTAGCGCAAGACCAACAAGTTTTGGTCGTGTCCGCTTTCCAAACTAACCCTAAAGGTGAGGTAAGATTCTCTAAAGGTATCGAAGATGCTGTAGATGCGTCTTATACTCTTGAACATTGGGGTAAAGAGGAGAACGCAATCAAATTCAAATGTAATAAGATGCGTAGCGGTGAGATGAAGTCCTTTATTTCAGAAATAGACTGGGAAACATTAAAAATCGGACCACAAACAGCAATGGACCCCGATGAAAAAGCCGATTTAAAGGAGCAAATGAATACAGGGGAGGACTATAATGATCTTTAATAGTCAAGTCAGAGATTTCCAACAAGGAATATTTGCATTTGATATAGATGACAAGTTCTTTACCTACTTTCCGAATAGTTGGCAAACAAAGGCAGGCGCCGAAGGCTGGCTTTTACATCAACGCAACAGGATTTACCTGCGACTATATGTGTTCATAGATTCAGTTCTAGAACGACACTATTCAGGTAAGATAGGGTTTAAAGACCCAGTTGTAATATGGTCAAATATAGAAAAAGGCCATTTTAATATACACCCTGGCACTAACAGAGTAGTATTAAAAATGCTTTTACCTGAAGTTAGAATGGTTGGTTGGGTTGTTGACCCAAGTTGCTATAATCGAAAGGAGTATAAAGGTATTTTTAATAACATTCAACCTATAAAGAGAGGCAAAGATAATAATAAAAAGATTCTTTGGCAAGCTTTGCATAGGACGGGTAGAGACGACCCCAAGTCTCAAAGAGAGGCTGAAGACCAGTATGATTTCTCTATGACTTCTGACATATATTTAGGAAACGAGTTATATGATACAAAAGATAGAAAAAGAAACTGGGAATATATGCAGAAACAGTATGGTTTTTCTTGTTATATTGGGGATAAATTTATTTACGATATAGGCACACCATCAGCTAAGTATGATTTTGATACTACAGCTGGTATATATCAAGCCTTTTTACATCATTTCTTTGATTTTCCTTTAGAGAGATGGGATAAACTTTATTTTAGGAGAATTGATGATTGATTATAATACACACTTACTAATTGTTGCAATGGAGGAAGCTGGAGAGTTTATTCAGGCTTGTTCCAAAGTATATAGACATAATGGAGGCGAACACGAAGTAAAATGTTTGTCAGAAGAAGTTGGAGATGTACAAGCACTAATAAACTTATTAACTGAGAAAGGGCTAATAGATTTAAATATAGCTAATAATAAAAGAATAGCAAGAGAATATAAATTGAGAGAACAAGATGAAAGCAGGTAAAATTTGGGGACAAACAGAACTAGTCCATGCAAATGGAGTTCTAGAGTTTCACAGAATAGAATACAAAGCAGGGTTTAAATGTTCCGAACACCTGCATGAATTTAAATGGAACGGATTTTATGTCGAAAGTGGTAAAATGTTAATTAGAGTCTGGCAAAATGATTATGACTTAGTTGATGAAACAATATTAGGCCCAGGCGACTTTACACAAGTTAAGCCAGGAGTAATACATCAATTTGAGGGAATAGAGCCAGGAGTAGCATTTGAACTATATTGGGCAGAATTTAATCACAACGATATACAAAGGAGGACAGTCGGTGGCGAAAATTGGAAAAGTAACAAAGGTTAATCCAGTCGCAAAACACTCCAGAAATAAGAGTGGCGCTGGTGCACATAAGTCCAAAAAAGACTATGACAGGAAACAAATAAAAGCAATGGATAAAGCAGATAGAGTAATAACAGGGATAGAACTCCCAGAAGAATCAATAGCAAGTAAATTAGATAGACTCGTACTGCTTGAAAATATGCAAGAACATTGTAATAATCCTAGTATTTGGTTTTCCTATGAGGAAGAAATTCAACTAATAAAAAAGGAGTTACAAGATGTTGATTTTTGATAAGAAAATATTAAGAAAAAAGTCTTTGCCATGGAAGGGCACAGATGAAGAATTAGAAAAGTTAGTAGACGACATGGGCGAGACTATGGAAGCAAATAAAGGTATAGGTATATCTGCAATACAGATAGGAGTACCTGTACGAGTATTTTTAGCAGAATACAAGTTGTTTGTAAATCCACAAGTAAAAAATCTAAGTCCTTATAAAAAGAAACATTGGGAACAATGTTTAAGTTGTCCAAATCTAAATGTTAGAACTAGTAGACACCATTCTATTACCATGAAATATGACACGATTGAAAATGGTGAGTGGGTGAATAAAGAAGAAACATTTAAGGATTGGAGTGCAGTTGTAGTTCAACATGAATACGACCACTTAAACGGATTTTTAATTGAAGATAGAGGGAAGTGTTATCGTGGCTAGTGATAGAATAAGTAGAGAAACTGCAGAAGTAATACCGTTACCACCACATACGTGGTATATAAGGACTGTAAAGTGGGTTTTAGACCAACCTAAAGTTAAAGAAAATATTACAAGTGTTCCTTTGAATGAGCCTCTGCTTAAGTCTTTAAAAGAGCATGGCATGAAAGCACCTGTACTATGTATGCCCAACTGGTATCCAATCGCTGGAAGTCAGAGAATGAGGGCTATGTACGAGATAGTTAATAACCCACAAGCAACTGATAGAGATTTAGCAATCGGTGACCAAGAAATAAGAGTTTGTCGTATCAATAAAGAATATTGGCTCTTATGGTATTTATGGGGAGATAAACTATTTAGAGATAAAGCGGTAGCTGTGTATTTTCAGATGTTAGAATTAGTCTGGAAGTCACGTTACTATGAAGATGATACAGACCCAAGTGGTGTAAAAATGACAGATTTTGAAAAATTAGGAGACGAGTTAGAATGGAAACACAAAAGTACACTTGGAATTGAAAGAATTAAATCAATGGAAAGAAAAAATAATACTTGACACAAGGTTAAATTTCTTGTATAATATATAATATAGAAAAATGATAGCAATAGATTTATTAACGGAAAAGCAAATACCATTTACTGTCAAAGGGCAGGACGCTATCATATCATGCCTAAATCCTGAGCATGATGATACTAACCCAAGTCTTAGAGTAGACAAAGTAACAGGCATGATGCACTGTTTCTCATGTGGGTTTAAAGGTAACCTATTTACACACTTCGGTGCACCAGAGAGTCCACTAGAAGTAAAGATACACAGAATTAAAGAAAAGATTGCAAAAACCAAATCAGAAACCGTAGGTATTCAACTCCCAGAAGACCGCATAGAATGGAAAGGTGGTCCGTATAGAAACATATCTGAGAAAACTCTTAAGATATGGCAAGCCTTCACTTGGAATGTTCCAAAGTTTGAAGGACGGATTATCTTTCCCATTCGCGACCTAACAGGTAGAACGGTTGCACTCTTAGGGAGAATGATTGCTGGAGGCGTAGGAGCAGATAAGTATTATATTTACCCAAGCGGGGTAAAGATGCCGTTTACACCAGCAAAAGTAAAACCAATAAACAATAGAGTAATATTGGTAGAAGGAATTTTTGATTGTCTCAATTTATGGGACAATGGTTTGAAAAACACAGTTTGCTGTTTCGGAACACAACAAATGGACTGGTACAAACTATCCCTGCTCAAACTACAAGGAGTGCAGGGAATTGATATTATGTTTGATGGCGACGAAGCAGGTCAAAAAGCAGCAGAACAAATTAAAACAATAGCTGAGAAGATGGAACTCTCAGTACAAAAAATTACTTTGAGAGATGGAGCAGACCCAGGAGGTATGACTCCACACCAAATAAGCAAAGTAAAGGAACGATTATATGGATAGTGAAAAGTTACAAAAAGCAATCTTTGGATTGCATACTCGTAGATTTGGCACAACTGCCGAGATTATGATTAAGAAGATAATAAATGCAACGGATAGCGATCAGTTATCATTCGACTTATTTGATAAAGTTGATAGTAATAGAATCGAAGTTAAATTTTCACGAGTACAAAAGAAAGCAGAATTGAAGATAACGGACAGTAATTTGTTCAAAGCTTTACAATGCGAAGCCAACCGTGATATTATGTATCATGAATGGCAAGATTACGACTGGGATAGTAATATTCAACAAGTCAAAAAAGAATTTTTTGATATTCTTTTTTACGGAGTATTTTTTAAAGATATGATACTAATATTCAAGGTAAAAGCCGAAGAAATTGGAAACAATATGAGATACTCTGATAAACAACATAGCGGTAATACAGGTGAGGGACAGTTTCATTTAAACCCCCAAACTTTTAAATATCATCTGGATAACCATTTATACAAAACATTAACTTATGGAGAATTATTAGAATGGCTGAAGTAGCACTTATAGAAACTAAGCCGTCAAGTACAAACTTTGATAAATATTTCGAGTTTGAATTTGACCGTTTTGCACTATGTTCTGATAGTTCAGTACAGAAAGTTCTAAAGAAAGATGTTGATTTAGAGTTAGATACTGATAGTTATTCTTGGATAATTTTAGTAGGTGCAGAAGCATTTAAACAGTATACTAGAAAGACATCAGTTACAGAATACAATGGTAAGATAATAGACGAGAAATTTCTCGCACTTATTAACCCTGCTATTATTAAATTTAAACCTGAAGCTAAGAAATCCTTTGAAGAAGCTGTAGAAAGTATCTCAGGATATGTTAGTGGAGAACTGAAAATTGAAAAACTATCGGAAGATAAATGTTATGGCATACAAGACAAAGAAACAGCAATGGACTTTTTACAACAGGCTTTGGACGCCCCTAGACCTTACATCGCTCTTGACTCAGAAACGAGTGCGTTATATTGTAGGGACGGCTATATGCTTGGATTTTCTATGTCTTATGAGCCTGATCACGGTGTATATGTTGACTGCGACATAATTGATGAAGAAGTCGAAGCAAAAATGCAGGAACTGTTCAACAAAAAGACAGTAGTATTTCACAATGCGAAGTTCGATTTACAATGGTTTATATATCATTTTAACTTCGAGTTTCCAAACTTCGAAGATACAATGCTTATGCATTATATGTTTGATGAAAACCCTGGTACTCACGGTCTAAAACAACTAGCGATGAATCATACTCCTTATGGAGATTATGAGAAACCACTAGAAGACTGGGGTATAGAGTACCGAAGAAAACATGGCATACTAAAAGAAGCTTTTAGTTATGACTTGATACCTTTTGATGTAATGAAAGACTATGCGGCAATGGACGCAGTAGTAACATTTCTATTATATGAAAAGATGAGAGCTGCAATTGAGAAGAACTCTAGACTCTTATGGGTTTATGAGAATATTCTTCTTGAAGGTTGCAACTTTCTAAGACAAGTTGAAAATAATGGAGTACCTTTCGACCGAGCGCGACTAGAGTTTGCGCAAGGTGTAATGCAGGAAGATATAGAGAAAGCAGTTGCAGAACTATACGAATTTCCTGAAGTGAGACTTTTTGAGAAAGGACAGGGTAAAGATTTTAACCCTAACTCTACAGTTCAACTTCGTTCCCTTTTGTTTGATTATATCAATCTAACCCCAACGGGTAAGAAAACGGGCACAGGTGCTCATAGTACTGATGCGGAAGTCTTAGGACAACTTGCAGAAGAACACGCAGTACCTAAACATATTCTCGAAATACGACAGAAGAATAAAATAAAGAATACCTATCTTGATAAGATTATTCCTAATCTTGATAGAGATAGTAGACTTCGTACAGGTTTTAACCTGCACGGCACTACTTCAGGTAGACTTTCTTCTAGTGGTAAATTGAATATGCAACAGTTGCCTAGAGATAATCCAACTGTTAAAGGTTGTATTAAAGCAAGAGAAGGACATAAAATCGTCTCTATGGACTTAACAACGGCAGAAGTGTATGTTGCTGCTGTTTTGGCGAAAGACGTAGGACTGCAACAGGTATTCAAAGATGGAGGCAACTTCCATTCGAGTATCGCAAAGCAAGTCTTTAAACTACCATGTGAAGTTGACCAGGTAGACGAGCTTTACGGAGCTCAGCGTCAACAGGCGAAAGCTGTTACATTCGGAATAATGTACGGCGCCGGGCCTGCAAAAATTTCATGGCAAGTTTCGAAGGACTCTGGTAAAGAGTTCTCAATGCAAGAAGCACAGAGAGTTATACGAGAATATTTCCAATCATTCCCTAATCTGAAAAAGTGGTTAGACGAGTGCGGGGCTTTTATTAAGTCCAATGCATTTATCTATTCACAGTTCGGAAGGAAGCGTAGGCTTCCCAATGCTAAATCACGAGATAAAGGTATTGCGTCTCACGAAGTAAGGTCTGGTATTAACTTTCTTGTCCAATCAGTCGCATCAGACATAAACCTATTGGGTGCGATTGACATGCAACACTACATCAATAGAAACGGAATGAACTCCAAAATTTTCGGACTTGTGCATGATTCCATTCTGGCAGAAGTACCCGAAGATGAGATGGAGGTCTATTGTACTAACCTGAAATCCTTTGTCCAAAAAGATAGAGGCTTTTCAATACCCGGCTGCCCTGTGGGTTGCGACTTCGAAGTAGGAGAAGATTACTCATTCGGTAAGTGGGATAAATTTTATAAATAAAAATGGAACGCATAAAACAAACAGCTGGTTGTTTGTACAGAACTTTTCGCGTTAATAAAAATAACCTAAAAGTCTACACAGTAGATGAATGGGCAACATTTATATTAGCAATTTTTGTGTTCGGTACAATGTATGTCAGCTTAGCAAATATAGGATTATAAGGTAATGGAAATGTTAAAAGGTAAAAAAGTAGCCGTAACAGGCCATACGAGCGGTATTGGTAAAGAAATTTATGATTACTGTATGTTTCACGGCGCAGAAGTGCGTGGTTATAGTAGGAGCAATGGCTTCAATCTATCAGATAGCGATGGAGACCATATTATTAACAATATTCTTCATTGGGACGCTGATATATTTTTTAATCATGCGTGGGTACCTCGAATACAGAACAAACTATTAAAAATTCTACATACACAATGGAAAAGTCGGGATAATAAAGTAATTATCAATACGGGTTCAGCTACCTGTTATTTTAGTATAGGTGCAGACATATACGAAAGTGATAAAGCAGAACTCCGAGATTATTGTATTGCTTCGGCCCATGACTATCCTTACAAAAATAAATGTCGTATTCATAATGTAAGTATGGGTTGGACTAACTCAGGAATACTAGATGGGGTTGAGGATAAAGAAGATTTTATTTCTCCCTATGAAGCTGCGTTAATTTTAATTAACTTAGTACAGCCTCAAAACTATGTTGTTTCTGAGATTTGTGTCAACGCACTCTTTAAGCCCATGAAAGACATGGTAGCAGTTAAGAATAAGGCAACAGCAAACGTTCTTGCGTCCTTACAGGGCAAAAGAACTGGAGGGCAAGGGGCGTAAGCCCCCTGCTTTTTATTATGAGTATAAAAGACCCAGTAGAAATAAATGTAAGTTTAGATGTTAATAAAACACTAAAAAGTACAGAAGAAATGGCGAAAGCAATAGAAAAGGCTGACCCAAGAACTAATACATATATGCCTCTTAGTGCAGGTATTGAGTCAACTGCTGCATTAGTTTATGCGGCAAAAGACCCAAATTTACACGCATTCTGTGTGCATTGGTATGAGCAACGATATGGAATGTTTGCAGACGCAATGGCGTTTTACACACAGAAACAAGCAGAATACTTTAACTTACCGTATGGTAATGATATGAGTATGCTTTCTTTGTTGCCACATACTAAAGAAGTACCAATTATAGTTAGTGGATTAAGTGCGTTTATGTCAGTAGTCACAGGACAACCTGGTGGCTTTAAATTAAAATATTTCATGATGGGAGCAAATTCAGAAGATGATATGCGTATGCGCTTACAGTTTAGAGAGTATAGAAAAATTTGTGCAACCTACTTAAGTGATTCGCTAGACGGCTCGGGAGTTAAATTAGATGCAGTACGAGAAGTACCACAAATTATAAATCCTTTAGATTTCTTAACAAAAGCAGAATTATATGCTTTGATAGTAAGAGAAGCACCAGAAATGCTAGATTTAATATGGACTTGTTTTAACCCACAAGGAACTTTAAAGGAAAATGGCAAAATAGTAGGATATGTACCTTGCGGTAAATGTTACAAGTGCATGGAATTAGAACAGGCTAAAAGAACAGCCGCAGATGCAGTATTCAGGCTACAGGAAGGAGAAAAGTACTTTAGTCGCATATTGAAGGATATGGAATGACACCCTTTATACAAAAAGATTTTTTATCACCGCAAGAATGTAACACGATTATGCGGTATCACCAACTCCTTATCAATCAAGGAGAGAAACCAATAACCCAGAAGAATGGAACATTTTGGGCAAAAATGGGAGACCCCTATTTAGACGCATTAGGATTAGAATATTCTGGAAAAGTGGGCCGAAGATTAGAGAAAAAAGTAAGTTTAAGTTATAGTTATCTTAAGAAATCAACAAAAGGTTGTGCTATGAATTGGCATAGAAACCGATATGAATGTGAATATGTAGTATATATTCAAATAAGTGATAACCATTGGCCAATTTACTTTTTAAAAGACCAAGACAATCCTTATATAGAAGGAGAACAAGACACAGCAGATGAACTTATTGCTATGCAAGGAGACGCCATATTCTTTAAAGGCGCAGAACACACTCACGCTCGTAGATACTTAAAAGATATGTTTTCTACAGGATTATCTTTAAATTATGTAGATAAAGATGGATACTTAGATACAAAAGATGAAAGAAGTAGCTATGGGGACAACTATAAAACTTTTAAAGAGTACACTCGACATGGAGCATGGGAAATTGAATCGTAGACTCATTGGAAAACATGAGTACGAAAGTGGCTATACAAAGATAGCCTGTCATTATGACGAACTAACAAAAGAAGAATATACTACAATACTAAGAAATAGAATACAAGCATTTGTAGTAGAAAATAAACGAATTATGAATCCAGTAGATGAACTGGATAAACACTCATACTTTCTCTGGATTAACAATCCTAGTGGGGAAATGATTGGTAATGTAAGGATTATTCCTAACCATCATTCTTATAAAATAGACCCCATAAGAAAATATGTTATATGGGATAGGGCATGGATAAATGACCCTACAGTATCATTATTTCCAATACCGCAGTTTGCAGATGCAAATGCGTATATTTGGACTCCTGAATGGGTAAGCAGGGTGAATGGTTGCAGTAATGCTATAATGGATATGTATGAAGAAACACACTCAATATTGATGTTTTTTCAGAAATATATGCCAGGACTGAGATATATAGAAAGTAAGCCCGATGAGTGGGGATATGACGGATTTAAGTGGGTATATGAAGAAATGCCCTTAGAGGAAGCAGCACCTATCATAAGGAAGTTTATTGAAAAGGAAACATCAAACTAAAATACGAACAAGACAACGTTCTCAAAGAAGACTTTGGGCACTAAAAAGACGCAAAATGCAAGAAGAAAGAGTAAATTGTAAGGAAGATTTAGTCTTCCCTATTTATGTTATACATAGTGATAATGTTGAGTTAATTGACGGCATACTATGGATTGACGACCAAGTACTAGATGATAAAAATATGCTTGGTACGACTCTAGGGCGTCGTAGGATTCAAACTCCTATGAAAAGCATTTATCCTCTAAGATACATGATAGAAGACGAAGTTGGACTCATGCGTCATAGGGGGAAGACTTTTATTGATAATCATGGTAGAGTTTTTAATTATGAAAAAACGGAAACCTGTAAAATACATTATCATAAAATTCTTAAAAGAGAGAAGAAAACATCAGCTACAGTATTGTGGCTAAAAGATTGTCCTTTTCCTTTCGCAGAGAAAAGTCCGCCTAATGTAGAATTAACATGGGCAGGAGTATTATATCGAGAGGGTATACCTTGGAAAATATATGATTTCTCAACTGAAAGACAGAAATCGACATGGAGAAAAATATGAATATACAGATATATGGAAAGCCAAACTGCCCGTTTTGTGATAAGGCAAAATTTATTTCACAAGCATTTATTCAGGAAACACATCATACTTATGAATATAAACAGTTAGGAAATGATTTTGATATGCAATTTGTTGCACAAAACTTCCCTACTGCTCGTACGTTTCCACAAATTGTAATTGATGGAGAAAATATCGGTGGATACACCGAATTGGAGGCATTTTTAAGTGGATATAAATAAAATAGTAGATAAATTGAACGAAGGAATTGTATTACTAGAATATACAAGTCTTGTTTCGGGCAATCAAAAGTCAAGAGAAATGACTTTAAATCACCAGTATATACCTGAACCCCACAGGGTGTTTAAAGACGGTTGGAAACAGCAAGACATCAATGACAAGTTAATTTGTTATGATGTTGAATTTGGAAAATGGGACGATATTGATAAAGATACTATCCTTAGTTGGAAAGTTGTAGATATAGAAAAAGATTTCAAGAAAAAACAGAAAGAATTAACAGAACTAAACCACGACGGTGATTAAATGTGTGGTTTTGTAGGCACAACTAATAAGCCCTTATGTAAGCTAATGCTTCAAAAACAGGAGCACCGTGGCCCAGACGGTATGTCTTTCTGGGAGAACGATAAGTTCGCTTTTGGTCATGCCCTTCTGGACATTACAGGAGCAAAACAAATGCAACCTGTAAAAACTCCAAAAGGAAACATAATTATGTTTAATGGAGAAATGTATGATAGTAGAGAAAAGAACGATACAGTATGGTTGGGCAAAATGCTCGACAAATATGGTGTTTCTGTACTAGAATGGACAGATTGGCATGGCTCAATAGCATGGCTTAATCTAGAAAAGAACGAATTAGTCTTAATACGAGACCAATTTGGAACAAAGCCTCTATGGTGGGGATTTGATGGCAAAACTTTTGAATTTAGTACAAGTTGTAAATCTTTTTTACATAAAGAGTTAGAAACTAATGAAAGAAAGTTTGGCTCTATGGGAGATGAATGTATTTGGAAAGGCTACCACAAAGTAGAGGCGGGTGGTTTTTTAACATTTGATTTAAATAATAAATATAAACTAAATAGAAGAAATTTATGGAATTGGCTTACATTTCATAAAGAAGAAATAGACGCAGAAGAATTTAGAGAAAGAACAAAAGAGTCTATTTTAAAAGTAGCAAACTATGGCAATTCTACTAATAAACACGCTATATTTCTTAGTGGTGGTTTTGATAGTACATTAGTTGCTAGTATATGCCGTGAAAGTACTAAGGATATCACGCTTTTCACTTGCGGTTATACAAACGAAAAAGGAAATACTCATGAACATTGGGGTTTCCAAAATGAAAGTAAAATGGCTCTACAAAGTGCCGAATTATGGGGTAGACCTGTAGTAAAAGTAGACTTAGGTAGAGACGAAAGAATATCATTAGGAAAAACTTGGTTAGCAGGAACACATTACGCATGGTCAGACCATAATAGACAAGCTCCTAGATATAAATTGGCTAAAGCAGCTGCAGAATATGGGTGTAAAGTTGTACTAACAGGAGATAGTGGAGACGAGCTATACTCAGGGTATTTACACCACGATAAAAGATTTGATGAACAATACTGCTTAGCAATGATGGAACAAGCAAAAGACTGGAGATGGTTTCCTTCTGATGTATTTGAGTATTCTGACCCTATGGCAAATAGTCTTTTTATAGATTTACTTACTACATCAGAGCAGAATATTCTTGCTACTGACCAAACAGTAGGGTTATTTGGTATGGAGTCTAGAATTCCTTTACTTACACAAAGGTATGTTCATTATAATATGAAAATACCAACAAAAACAAGATTTAAACAATTACCACAGTACCAAAAAGGTACAACAAAGTACTTAATGAGAGAAGTTATGAAAGAGTACTTACCTGACCATGTAGTAAATAGAAAGAATAAAACAGGGTGGAGCAGTCCATGGGATAATAACCACCCACAACAAGCAATGCGTTGGAGAGACGAAGATTTAGAATTGCTAAGGAGATTGGGCGCATGAGAAACGCATATGATTATTACCCAACACCTGAGTGGTGTTATAAAAATTTACCTATAGACTGGAGTCAGTTTAAGACTGCATTAGAACCTTGCAAAGGAGATGGTAGAATAGTGTCATTTTTAGAAAATCAAGGAATAGAAACAAATTGGTGTGAAATACAAGAGGGCAAAGATTTCTTTGACCATGACGGAGAGTATGATTTAATCTTTACTAACCCTCCGTTCTCAATAGCGGAAGAATTCATAGAACACGCATTGAGTATGTCCACTACAGTAATAATGTTATTAAGAATAAATTTTTTAGGAAGTCAAAAAAGATATGCCTTTTGGCAACAGTTTGCACCTGATGGATTATTTATTCTTAGTAAAAGACCGTCATTTACAGGTAAAGGCACAGATGCAACAGACTATGCGTGGTTTGTATGGAGTGATATAAAAGAGCTACAAGGACTCCATTGGATAAAATGAAAAAGTTATGGACAATTTGGAAGTATGCAATCGGTAGTTTTTCAGACGAACAAACTGAAGAATATGATGATGTTGTAGCGATAGCAAGAACAATCTTAGTAGGATTAAACGTTGTGTGCGCTTTGTTTATTATAGCAAATATAATTGTTGGTTGGATTAGATGAAGGCAGTAATAAGTAACAGAATACAGTTGCAAGGCGATGCTGTTTTACTTGAAAATCTTGAGAGGGAACTAACTTATAGTTTACCTCCTCGTATGCCGCAAGACCCACCTATGATAATAAAGACAATTCGCCCATTGCGAGAAGGTTTGGTTTCCATACCAGTCGGAAGATTGGACTTGATACCAGAAGAATATGAAATTATCGACAAACGCGTACAAGCGCCGATAGTGTTTCCTGAATTTAAGTTCGAGTTACGTGCGTCCCAGCAAGTGGTTTATGACTCAATCGAAGATAATAGTATAATTAACGCTTGGGTAAGTTGGGGAAAGACATTTACAGGTTTGGCAATAGCCTCAAAACTTGGACAGAAAACATTAGTAGTAACACACACAACAAACTTGAGGAATCAATGGGAAAAGGAAGTAAAAAAGTGTTTCGGCCTGCAACCTGGGCGAATAGGAAGCGGGGAGTTCAACACTTCGTCCCCGATAGTCGTTGGGAACATTCAGAGTTTATACCGCAAGATAGAGGAGATAAAACATTTATTCGGGACAGTCGTTTTGGACGAGATGCACCACGTTTCGAGTCCGACATTTACCCGAATAATAGACGAAATGCCTGCGAGATACAAGATAGGACTAACAGGGACACTAGAGAGGAAGGACGGCAGACATGTAGTATTCAGGGATTACTTTGGAAATCATGTACTTAAACCACCAAAAGAAAATTACATGACACCTAGTGTAGATGTGATTAAATCTGAAGTACGATTTCTAGACGGTTCGTTTACACCTTGGGCGGAAAGAATCAATCATCTAGCAACTAATGAAGAATATGTGCATAGTGTAGCAATGATTGCATCAAAGTATGCCGCAGAGGGTCATAAAGTTTTAGTAGTATCTGATAGAGTTGCATTTCTAAAAGTATGTCAACGATTGGTTGGAGATAATTCTGTATGTATTACAGGAGAAATGGACTTTCAAGAAAGAGAAGATACTATGAGGAGAATAGGTGCAGATAAGAATATTTTATTTGGTACACAGTCTATTTTCTCAGAAGGAATTAGTTTAGATTCTCTGAGTTGTTTAGTACTTGGTACGCCAGTAAATAATGAACCTCTTCTCACACAGTTAATTGGTAGAGTTATAAGGAAAAAAGAAGGAAAAATCCAACCAAAAGTAGTAGATATCCATTTAAAAGGTAAGACGGCAGCTAGACAGGCTAACGCGCGAATGGGATATTATGTTAAACAAGATTACAAGATAAGCATTAAGTAATCAGAAAATTATTTGAATTAAATACATGAAAAAAATAGTTCTTGACAAGTCCTCAAAAAATTGGTATAATATATGATATATTTTGACTGGAAGAAGATTCTGGAAGCGACTAATGGCAATGTTGGTGACATCATAACCATTATGAGAATTATAACTTTTAGAATTACCCCAAAAAATTATTACGATAAGACTTTTAAGTTTTACGAAAAGAACTTTCACGGTAGCTCATTCTTGGTTAACCCAAAGGATTTGCTAGAGAAAGGGCGTGCCTTTAGTGATAAAGAGGTTGCGGAGTATGTAGGTGTTGCATCATTCCGAAATTCTTACGAGTACGCAAAAACAAAAGACACCACATTAGACCTCATTTTCTGTCAAGTTAGTGAGGACACGATTAACCAAAACAGACTGCTCGAGATTAGAGATGGAAAGGTTCATTTCAAATACGAGGAGACACAATAAGGAGAATTATTATGGC